>Ga0302324_100005988_pt1 | contig 26406 bp, 25 predicted proteins | sample Palsa_T0_1_FD_201949 | JGI IMG/M metagenome (GOLD analysis project Ga0302324, IMG submission 201949) | Peat permafrost microbial communities from Stordalen Mire near Abisko, Sweden - Palsa_T0_1 | ecosystem: Environmental > Terrestrial > Soil > Palsa > Peat permafrost | place: Sweden: Abisko... | reverse complement strand
GCGCCCAGGCGGCTAACGCGCTGGGGGCGTCGCGGTCGCGGCGGGCGACGGCGTCGTGCTTGCCGACGGTGTCGCGGTCGCGGCAGCCGCCGGCGTCGCCGACGGAGCCGGCGTTGGCGAGGGCGGGCTGCACGCGCCCGTTGCGATGTCGTCGCCGAGCAGCACCGGGATCTGGCGGCCGCGCGGGATCACGACGTCTTTGCCGTGATGGAGATAGCCGTACGGCGCGAGCAGGTAGCCCGAGAACGGAATCGCGCCGACGATCCCCGGGACGTTGAGCGAGGCGCCGGTCGCCATCGCGCGCTCGGCGTTCGCCCAGGCAATCGAAGCCGGGATGTGGCGGCCATCCGCCAGCGCGACAAAGCGCGTCTCGAGGACCAGATATCCGCCCAAGCCGCCGCGCTCAGCGTGGTGCGCGATCGCCACCACGCCGTAGCCGGGAGTGTTCGGGGGCACGGCCGTTCCATCGCTGAGTTGCGCCGCTTCGACGGTCACGAAACGAAACGTATCATCGGCATGCGCCTGACCCGAGTCGATGTCGCTCTCGAGCGCGATCGTGGTCAGCACGCAGGGCGGTTTCTGCGGAGCGGCGTCGTGCGAGACCGCGAGCGAGCCGGCGAGCACGAGGACGCCGATCGCTTGCGCTCCCCAAACGCGCGCGCGCGTCACGCCCTACCGCGCAGCGGTAGGGTTCGCGTGTTGTTCGGCCGCTGCGCTGCCGTTGCCGTTGACGGAGACGGCGTTCGCGGTCGCGGACAGGTCGAGCAGCAGGAGCGCCTCCGGGTTTGCAAAGAGCCGCATCGCCGTCGTCTCGACGGCGGCGCGCAGATCGGCGGCGGTCACGATATTTTCGTTACGGTAACCCGGCTCGCCGGCGCGCACGCGCAGGTACTCCTCGAGGCTGAAGGGTGCCGAGCGCGAGCCCAGCTCGACGTCGAGCTCACCGTCGCGGGTCCGGCAAATGACGACCCGTCGCAGGCGCTTGGCAAACTCGACCCGCGTCGCACGAACGTCGATGACCTCGTAGCCGACCGTTCGTAGCGGCTCAAAGCACTCGAGCACCGCGGAAACAAAGGCTTGTTCGTCTTCTTGCGTCATCTCAGCCCCGGTAGGCGGCGTCCGACCTTCCCGTCGCGACCGGACGTCTCGTTGGTGCCCAGGAAGGGACTCGAACCCCCACGACCTTGCGGCCACTAATACCTGAAACTAGCGCGTCTACCAATTCCGCCACCTGGGCACGGAGCGACCACGGTTCAGCCCCCTCCGGGGACGGACCTGCGGAGCTCCGCGGCGAGGCGGATGCGCAGCCACAGCACCGGGACGACGCCCGCCAGCGCCAGGGCAGCCGTCGCCGACCACGCGACGCGCATCGATGCCGCGTCGGCGAGCGCGCCGAACGCGGTCGGCGCGACGGCCGAGGCGGCGAAGATCGCCGTCAACCCCAGACCCAGCGCGCTGGCCGCGCGTTCGGTTCCGCCGACTTCAGCCAGCGCGGTCGCGAAGAGGCCGTTCCAGCCCGCGCCGCTGCAGCCGAGCAGCGCGCTGGCGACGAACAGCGGGACGACGTCGCCGCGTCCCAGCAGCGCCAGCCCGCCCATCGCGAGCGCGGCGACCATGCAGATCACGGCCAGCGGGATGAGCCGTTCGCCCCCCAGGAGCCGGTCGCTGACGTACCCCCAGCCCAATCGCGCCACGGTGGCTGCCGCGTGCGCGGAGGCGAACGCGAGCGCGGCGACTTGCACGGACGTGCCGACGACGGCGACCGCCGTAATCGTCACGAAAGCATTCATCGCCAGCTGCGCGGCGACCAGCACCATGCACGTCAGGGTGACGGCGAGCAGACGCGGATCGCGGATCAGCACGCGCATCCCGCGCACCACCGACGCGCCTGTCGCAGCCGGCGCGCGCGCGTCGCGCGTTTCGGGATAGTTGACGTACGCGATCGCGCTCGGCACCGCAACCAGGACCGCGGCGAAGAAAAACGCGCCGCGCAAACCGGCGACCGATGCGACCGCCGGCAGCGAGAGCGCGCCAAGCAGTCCGCCGAGCGGGACGCCCGTCTGACGGATTCCCATCGCGAACCCGCGGTCGCGATCGAACCACGCCAGGATGGCGCGCCCGCCGGCCGGCGTTGAAGCGGCATAGCCGGCGCCGAAGAGGACCATCGTCGCGACCAGCCACGGATACTGCGGAATCAGTGGTGCGAGCACGAGTGCAACCGTCATCACCGAACCCGCAGCGAGGACCATCACGCGTTCGCCCCAGCGGTCGGTAAGCGCGCCCGAGATCGCCGTGCACGACGCCGCCCCGACGAACATCGCCGTGAACACGACGCCGAGCTGCGCCTTCGTCAAGACGAAGGTCTCGACGAGATGGGGCGAGAGCGCACCCAGCGCCTGCTGCACGACCGACGCACCGGCCTGCGCCGTCGTCATCAGTGCCAGCACGCGCCAGCGCGGACTCATCCCCGCTGCACCAGCGCAATGCCCGCGGTGATGGCGACCAGACCGCCGAGGTCACGCAGGTAGACCGTCTCGTGCAGCAACAGGGCGGCGATCCCCAAACCGAAGACCGGCGTCAAGAACAAGAATGCGGTGACGCGCGATGCTTCGCCGTGCGCGAGCAGCCAAAACCACAGCAGCGACGCGCCGACCGACATCACCAGCACGACGTACCAGAACGAGAGCAGGAACTGCCACGTCCACGTCGCGTGCGGAGCGCCTTCGAGCCCGATCGCGAGCGGGACGAGGACCAAGCCGGCGGCGAGCAGCTGCAGCCCGGTGACCGCGCGCAGATCGAGGTCGCTGCACCAGCGCTTGAAGACGATGGTCGAGGCGATGCTGCCCACCACGCCTGCGAACGCGAGCGCGATGTCGCGCGGATCGGCCGTACCGCTACCGAGGCGAACGAACATGATCGCGATGACCCCGCCGAAGCCGAGCAGCAAGCCGGCGATCTTGGTGAGGGTGAGCGGCTCGCGCAAAAACCACGGCGCAACGAGCGCGAGGACCAGCGGGTTCGTCGACGCCACGATCGCGCCGACGCCGGCGGCGATGTGGCGCAGCGCTTCGTAGGTGCAGCCGAGGTAGACGGCATTGCCGAGCACGCCGAGCGCAAACGTGGCTGCCCACTGCCGGGGCGTCTGCGGAAAGCGCGCGCCCAGCAGGCGCGCGATCCCCAGCGCGATGACGCCGGAGACCGCAAAACGCACGACGAGGAACCACAGCGGCGACGATCCGAGCACCCCGAGCTTGCTGGGGACGAACGCCGACGCCCAGAGGAAGACGAACAGGAGCGCTGCCGCGGTTCCGAGGCGGTGGTTCACCGCCTCCCATCGTACGCCCGCGCAACCGTCCCTGCATCGCCTTCGGTCTCAGCCCCACACAAGCCGATGCTGAAGATCCTGCTCCAGACGACGATTTCATACGCGGCCGACGACTGGAACGTCACGCGCTTCTCGCGGCTGCGCGACGAGATCGCGGGGCTCACGAATCCCGACGGCTCGCCGGCCGCGACGGTGACGGCGCGGGACCGCGAGCCGGACGCCCGCGGCGTCGACCCCGTCCTCGCGACCCTCGATCAGAGCGACAACGACCAGCTCTGGCTCATCGGCGTCGACACCGGCGGCGAGACGGGGCTCGGTCCGGATGAATGCGCCGCGCTCACGCGCTTCCGCAAACGCGGCGGTGCCATCTTTTCGACGCGCGACCACCAGGATCTCGGCTCATCGATCTGCGGGCTCGGCGGCATCGGGCGCGCGCATTACTTTCACTCCACCAATCCCGACCCCGACCCGGCGCGCAACCAGCGCGACGATCCCTTCACGACGTCGATCGACTATCCGAACTATCATTCGGGATCGAACGGTAACGTGCAACGCGTGCGGCCGGAAGGGTCGCTGCACGAGGTCCTGCGGGACGGCGCGCGCGTGATCGCGCTGTTGCCCGCGCACCCGCACGAGGGCAGCGTCGGCGCGCCCGCCGGCGATCCGAGCGCGCGCGTCGTCGTCACCGGAACCTCGGAGGTGACCGGGCGCCCGTTCAACATCGCGGTGGCGTTCGAAGCTGACGACGGCAGCGGGCGCGGCTGGGCAGAATCGACCTTCCACCACTTTGCCGACTACAACTGGGACATTCGCGCCGGGTGCCCGACGTTCGTCAGCGAGGCGCCCTCGAACGCAATCATCGAGAATCCGGCGCTGCTCGACGACGCAAAACTCTACGTTCGCAACATCGTCCGCTGGCTCAGCGGTTGAAAAGGCGCTCCGCCCTAGGCTGCGCGCCCCCCACGCCTAGGGCGTGGGGCCCCCGGGTCCGACCTCGCCGCATCATTGTGCGGAGCGGAAGATGTTACTGCGCTCGGTCCATCGCCGGGATCGTGACTGCGAACTTCTGCGCTCGGTCCATCACTGTTTTCTTTAGGGGCGCCGGAGCCAGGACGGGCGCTGCATGCGCGCGGCGACGCGTGCGACGAGCGGGCGCGGACCAAAGCGGACTGAGTTCGCGAGGGCTGCGTTGAGGAAGCCGTCGATCACGACCGTCTGCCCGCGCTCGAGCGCGCGCAATCCCGTCGCCACGACCTGGTCCGCCGTGCGGGCGCGGCCGATCCGCGATTCCTCGATCTGATCGAAGAACGCGGTCTCGGTTTGGCCGGGGCAGAGGACGACGACGTGCACGCCGTGCTCGCGCACTTCTTCGGCCAGCGCCTGTCCGAACGACAGCACGAAGGCTTTGGTCGCGCCGTAGGTCGCCATGTAGGGGACGGGCTGGAAAGCTGCGGTCGAAGCGACGTTGATGATTCCGCCGGAACGGCGCGCGATCATCGCCGGGAGCAGCGCCCGCGTCAGCGCGACCAGCGAATACACATTGACGAGGACTTCATCGTGCTCGCGTGCGGCGTCGAGTTCGGCCAAAGCACCGTGCGTTCCAAAACCGGCGTTATTGATCAACGTTCCGATCGTGATCTCGCGCGCGGCGAGTTCCGCTACGACCGCATCCACCGTCTCGGTGCGCGAAAGGTCGGCCGCGATGACGTCGACCTTCACGCCGTGCTGCGCCGTCAACTCGGTCGCGAGCGCCTCGAGTTTCGCCGTCCCCCGCGCAACGAGCACGAGATCCTGACCGCGCGCGGCAAGCGCGCGAGCGAAGGCGGCTCCAATCCCGGACGAAGCGCCCGTGACGAGCGCGCGCGGGCGCACTCCGGCCGGCGGACGTTCCGTATGTTGTGTCGTCATGCGGACACTCCGTGTTCGGCGCGTACCGTGCGTTTACCCAGGCCGCCGACGCAAGGCAGTTTGCGCACGGGTCCGTAACTGCCACTGAGCATCGTGCCTCTGTTTCTGCGCTTACTGCCGATTCTCGGCATCACGTTCATCGACATCTTCGGCTTCAGCATGCTGCTGCCGCTACTGCCGTTTTTCGTCAAGCACTTCGGCGCGACCGACATCGTCGTCGGGTGGGTCGCTGCGACGTACTCGCTCAGCCAGCTCGTCGCGGGGCCGTTGTGGGGAAACATCAGCGACCGCATCGGCCGCAAAGCGGTCCTGATCGTCTCGCAAATCGGTGCCACGATCGGCTGGACGATGCTCGGCTTCGCGACGGCGATCCCATGGGTGTTCGCCGCGCGCGCGGTCGAGGGTATCAGCGGCGGGAACATCGGCGTCACGCAAGCCTACATCGCCGATCTCACCGCGCCGGAGGAGCGCGGGCGCGCGTTCGCCTTGCTCGGCGCGGCCTTCAGCGCCGGATTCGTCTTCGGTCCCGCGCTCGCCGCGTGGCTGTCGACGGCCTACGGTTTCTCGACGCCGTTCTTCGTCGCCGCCGGACTGCAACTGCTCACCCTCATTCTGACGATCGTCCTGCTGCCGGACTCGCGCAAAGGCGCGACCGACGAAGCCAAGAATGCAGCGACGCCGCGCGACATCGTGCGCGCACTCGCCGACCGGCGCGTCGCGCCCGTGCTGTGGCTGCGGCTCGTCTACATCCTCGGGATGTACGGCTGGTTCGGCGCGATGGCGCTCATCCTCAACCGCCAGCTCGGCTGGGGCGTTGGGCAAACCGGCACCGTCTTCGCGATCTTCGGCGTGTTTCAGGTGGTGCTGCAGGTGACGAGCGTCGGCCGCACGACCGACAAGCTCGGCAATCGGCGCACGACCAACATCGGCTTCGCGCTGTGCTTTCTCGCCTTCACGCTGGTGCCGTTCGCGACGTCGCTCCCGGTGGCAATCGTGCTGCTGATTCTGTTCGGCGTCGGCATCAGCTACGAAAACGCCGCCTTCCCGGGACTCGTCTCGGAACGCGCGCCCGACGACCGGCGCGGGACCGTGCTCGGCGTCGTCTCGGGTCTCGACAGCCTGGCCGGATTCGTGATGCCGCCGCTGGTCACCGGCGTGCTGGGCGCGTACGGCGTGACGCCGGCGATTGCGATCGTCATCGCGCTCGTGTTCGCGGCGCTGGTGATGGGTCTGATTCAGTCGCGGGAGGACGTACCGGCCGCAGCGAGAGCAGCGGCGCCATGATGCGCGCGATCGGGCGCGCACTGCGCGAACGGCGCGCCGGCGAACGCTGGCGGGTAGCGGAGGACCCGCGCTTCTCCGCCGTGCCGCGCACGATCACCATCCTGAGCGACGCGTTCGCCGACGGCGGCGCGCTGCCCGATGATCCGGCCTCACCGCCGCTGCGCTGGAGTGGTGTCCCCGAGCGGACCGCGATGCTCGCGCTCGTCGTCGAAGACGTCGACGTTCCGCTCCCGCGGCCGGCGACGCACGCCATCGCATACGCAATCGACCCGCAAACGAATGCGCTCGAGGCCGGCGGAATCGCGCCCGGGCAGATGTCGCTCGGGACGGGCGCCTTCGGCACGCGCCGCTACATCGCGCCCGCGCCGCTCCCCGGCCACGGACCGCACCGTTACGTCTTCACCGTGCTGGCCGTCGACTACGTGCCGCGTTTCGATCAGCCGCCGACGCGCGGCCGTCTGCTCGATGCGATCGCCGGACACGTGCTCGCGCTCGGCGAGATCACGGGCACCCGCGAACGCTGAGCAGGCGTCACACGCCTTTCTGCAGCGTGATGCCGCCGTCGATCACGATCGTCTGACCGGTGATGAAACTGCCCGCAGCCGACGCGAGGAACACCGCTGCGCCGGCGATATCGTCGGAATCCGCTAAGCGGCCCAGCGGTGTGCCGCGGATCGCCGGCTCGGCGATCTCGGGGTTGTCCCACAGCGCTTTCGCGAACTCGGTCTTCACGATCCCGGGCGCGAGCGCGTTGACGCGAATGCCGCGCGCACCCCATTCGACGGCGAGGTTGCGCGCCAGACCGATGAGCGCCGTCTTGGAGACACCGTAGGCGCCGAGCACGCCGGTGCCGCTGATCCCGGCGATGCTGGACAGCAAGATCGCCGCACCGCCGCCGCGTTTTGCGAGGTGGGGAAACGCGAAGTTGCAGAGCCACAGCGTGCTGCGCACGTTGCTGTTCATGATGCGGTCCCACGCTTCGTCGCTGATCCCGCTCAGCGGTCCGAAGTAGGGGTTCACGGCGGCATTCGCAACCACGATGTCGAGGCCGCCGAAGCGTTCGACGGTGCCCTCGACGAGTGCCGCCAGTTCGTCTTTCTTCCCGATGTGCGCCGGAATCGCGTGCGCGGTTCCACCCGCAGCGGTGATCGCGTTGACGACCTCGCTGCACGACTCGGCCGAGCGGCTGGAGACCACGACGGCGGCGCCGCGCTGGGCGCAGCGCTCCGCGATCGCGCGCCCGATGCCGCGCGACGAGCCCGTCACGACGGCCACCTTGCCTCGGAGGTCGAACAGATCGTCTGTCATCGAGCGCTCTTGCGCGATCGTCGCGGACGGGGCCTTCCCAGCGGCCGATCGCAGCGGGAAGAGATATCCTTGCCGCGCTGCCGGCCCGCGCGCTCTGGATTGTCCAAGCTGCACGGCGTAGGATGCACGTGATGGAAAAGGCGAACCGGCCGCGCCGTTCAGCGTCCGACGCGATTCCACGCGTCGCGCTGATCGCGCACGATGCACGCAAAGACGATCTCACCGAGTGGGCCACGTTCAATCGCGGGACCCTGGGCCGCTGCGCGCTCGTTGGCACCGGTACGACGGGCGCTCGCGTCGCCGACGCGACGGGCCTGCACGTCGAACTGCTGCTCTCGGGACCGCTGGGCGGCGATGCGCAAGTCGGCGCGCTGCTCGTCGAGCAGGAGCTCGACCTGATCGTGTTCTTCTGGGATCCGCTCAGCTCGCAGCCGCACGACGTCGACGTGAAGGCGCTGCTGCGCCTCGCCGTCCTCTACAACGTGCCGATCGCGTGCAATCGCGCGACCGCGGACTTCCTCATCTCGTCGCCGCTGTTCGGCGACGCGGCGCAGCTCCGCGGCCGCCGCGAAGCTCTTTGGGCATCCGGGTAGCGAAGAAACGAACCGCCGTAGTCTACGTGGTCGACGCCGGCGTCGCTCGGAAGCCGGCGTACGTGAGATAGATACCGAGCGCAAACGCAAGCGCGACGTCAAGGTAGAACCAGCGTTCGTACGCCGCGCCCCACACGATGAATCCCCCGGCTGCCGGGGCCGGCGTGAACAAGAATAGCGCGCCCTTGACGAGCGTGAGCCAGCCGATGAGGGTCACCGCGACTGCGAGCGCGCTGCCGCGCCACACGTTGTGGCTCAGCACCATCGCCAATCCCGCCGCCACGACGATGAGACCGACGAGGAAGACGAGCGGAGGGCTCCCCACGAGCGCCACGATTGCGTTGACCGTCGCCGGTTTGTCGATGCTCATCGCGACGGCGATCACGATGCAGTAAAGGCCGATGAGCTTAGCGAGAAAGATGGTGCGTGCCGGCATGGCATTTCCTCCGAGCGCAAGGATGCGCCTAGAACTCGCCGCTTTCGATGAGTTCGAGGCCGTGCTGAACGAGCGCGTTGACGCGCGCACCGAAGTCGGCGAACCGTTCGTCGTGCGTCTGTCCGCGTGAATACCGCAGATAGATCTGCTGCAGAATGACCGCGTAGCGGAAAACGTTGAACACGACGTACCAGCGCAGATCGCTCACGTCGGTGCCCGACTCGCGCGCGTAGCGCTCGGCGGCCTCGCGGCGGGTAGGAAAACCGTCGTGCCAGGTCGGCATGCGTCCGAGGCGGGCCGCCGGCGGTTCGTCCTGCTGCACCCACAGCGCGAGCAGTTCGCCCAGATCCATCAGCGCCTCGCCGCGCGTGCACATGTCCCAATCGAGCACGGCCACCGTGCGGGCGGGATTGACGGCGTCGCGCAGCGTGTTGTCGAGCTTGTAGTCGTTGTGCAAGAGCGCCGCGCGGCGCGGTTGCGGCATATTCTGCGCGATCCAGCCGATGAACGGCTCGGCCGCGCCGACATCGGGGGTGAGCGCGTTGTACCAGCGCTCGGTCCAGCGCGCGAGCTGACGGCCTACGTAGCCGTCGGGATTCCCGAGCTCGCCGAGGCCGACCGCAGCCGGATCCACGGCGTGCAGGGCGACGATATCGTCGATCAGCGTCTCGCCGAGCGCGCGCAGCACGCCCGGCTCCGAACGCCATGGTTGCGGGACGTCGGCGCGGATCACGATTCCATGCCGTCGCTCCATCACGAAGAAGTCGGCGCCGATGATCTCGTGGTCGGTGCACAAGAGATAGCTGCGCGGTGCCTGCGGATAGGCGCGGTACAGCGTCGAGAGGACACGGTGTTCGCGGCGCATGTCGTGCGCCGACGGCGGGACCGGACCGAGCGGAGGGCGGCGCAGCACCCATTCGCGCGTGCCGAAGCGGATCAGGTAGGTCAGGTTTGCATGGCCGCCGCCGAACTGGCGCAGTTCGAACGGTCCCTCGGCGTCGGGCAGCCGCGCGCGCAGATACGGCTCGAGCCGCACGGTATCGAGGCGCTCCTCGGTGCGCACCTCGATCGTGTCGTCGTCGCGCGTCACGCCCGTCCCCGCGCCGGGATCTCGTGCAGATGCGCGGTATCGTTCGCGCTCATGATGAGCTGACGGCCGCCGCCGGAACGCACGACGCTCAGCGACGCGTTGGCGAGCGGAAACACGAAGTCGTGCGGCGTCCCCGCGATCGCGCCGAGTGCGGCGTTGATCGAGCCGGCGTGCGAGACCAGCGCAACGCGCCGGCCGGCGTGACGGCGCTCCGCAGCCTCGAAGGCGCGTAACATGCGCGCGCGAACCGCGCCGGAGCCTTCGGTGCCTTCGATCCCGCTCCACGAGCCGTCGCGCATCGCGACCAGCGCCAGCCACTCGAGCCGCTCGCGCAGCGTCAGCCCATCGGCGTCTTCGACCGTACCGATCGTGATCTCACGCAGATCGGCGTCTTGCTCGAGCGCCACGCCGGCCGCGACGGCGATCGCCTCGGCGGTTTGCCGCGCGCGCCGGATCGGGCTCGCGTACACCGCAGCCACGCCTGCCGCAGCACAGCGGGCAGCGATCGCCTCCGCCTGCGCGACGCCGCGCGCGCTCAGCGGGTGGGCCTCATAGTCGTCGTAGACCGAAAAGGACTCATCCGATTCCGGTACCGCGTCGGCGTGCCGGATCACGTAGAGTTCGACCGCTCCGGCGCGCAAGCTCAAGCCGAGCGCGTCGAGCGGATCGCGTCTCACCGCGCGCTCTTGGCCAGTTCACCCTTTGCGATCGACGCGCGATGCACTTCGTCCGGACCATCGGCCAGGCGCAGCGTGCGCTGATGCGCGTACGCCTCGGCCAGAAACACGTCGCTGCTCACGCCCGCGGCGCCAAAGGTTTGAATCGCGCGGTCGATGACGCGCAGCGCAACGTTCGGCGCGACCACCTTCGCCATAGCAAGCTCGTAGCGGGCGGCCTTGTTCCCGAACTTGTCGAGTTTGTCGGCCGCGTCGTAGGTCAACAGGCGCAGCTGATCGATCTCGATCCGGGAGTCGGCGATCCACTCCATCACGACGCCCTGTTCCGAGAGCGGCTTGCCGAAGGTAATCCGCTCTTTCGCGCGCGCGACCATCGCTTCGAGCGCGCGCTCGGCGATGCCGATCGAGCGCAAACAGTGATGGAGGCGGCCCGGGCCAAGCCGTCCCTGACCGATTTCGAAACCACGGCCTTCACCGAGCAGCAGGTGGTCGGCCGGGACGCGCACGTTCTCGAAGACGACTTCGCAGTGTCCGTGCGGCGCGTCGTCGTAGCCGAAGACGGACAGCGCGCGCACGACGCGCACGCCCGGCGTATCCATCGGGACGACGAGCATCGAATGCTGCTGATGTCTTGGTGCATCGGGATTCGAGCGGCCGAGGAAGATCAGGACGGCGCAGCGCGGGTGTCCCGCCCCGCTCGTCCACCATTTGGTTCCGTTGAGCACGTAGTGGTCACCGTCGCGCCGGATCTGCGCACTGATGTTGGTGGCGTCCGATGACGCGACGCCGGGCTCGGTCATCGCGAAGCCGGAACGAATCTCGGCAGCGAGCAACGGCTTCAGCCAGCGGTCCTGCAGAGCGCGGCTCGCGTAGCGCGCGAAGACTTCCATGTTTCCGGTGTCCGGCGCGCTGCAATTGAACACTTCGGGTGCGATGAACGAACGCCCCATCACTTCGCACAGCGGCGCGTAGGCGCGGTTGGAAAGACCGGCGCCCCACTCCGATTCCGGCAGGAAGAGATTCCATAAGCCCGCGGCGCGCGCTTTGGCTTGCAGTTCGTCCATGACCGGCGGCTGCGACCAGCGGTTCGCTGCCCCGTGCAGCTGCTCGCGATAGACGGATTCGGCCGGATAGACGTCGGAGGCCATGAACGTCTCAAGACGTTCGAGCAGCGAGGCGGAGGTGGTGGTCGTCATGCATCTTCCTTTCGACTGAGGTCGCCGAAAACCGCGCGCTCGACGACGGCCACGCTCGCCGCGATCCGGCGCTCGTCGGGGGCGTTGCCCTCCACGACCGCGTCCCGGTGCAGCCCCTCGATCATCGCGAAAACGGCCGCGGCCGTGGGCTCGGGATCGCGCACGTCGGCGAAGCCCCGCTCGTTGAGAAGTTCGAAGTACGCCGTAATCGTGCGGATGGCAGCGGTCCGCCGTTCGCGGCGTTCGGCCGCGATCGCCTCGTCGCGGAGCGCCAGGGCATAGAGCGCCCGCAGCAGGGCGGGATGCTCGGCGGGCGCGCGCAGGATGCGCGCGCAGAACGTCCCGAACGCGGCTCGCGCTTCCCCGGCCGTCCCGACCCCGGCCCACAGCTGCTCGAACGCCGACCCGCGCGCTTCACGGATTTGTTCGAGGGCGGCGCGCAGCGCGTCGCGCTTGTCCCGGAAATAGCGGTAGAACGTCCCGTGGGCGAAGCCGGCTTCGGCGACGATCGCCTCGGCGGTCAAGGCCGCAAAGTCGTGCGTCGCCAGCAGCCGCTCCAGTGCATCGAGCAGCCGTTTTCGCGCATCCGTTCCGCGCCGGCGCGGCGGCGTCGCCGCTGCGCCGCCCGGTGCGCGGCCGAGGTATGTCCAGCGGCTGCGCGCCTTGCCGCTCTCCGGATCGCGGAACCGTTCGACCCGATAGCGGTAGCTACGGCCGGCGATCGTCTTGGTCACCTCATACGCCATCTGTGGTAATATGACTTAATCGTCATGCCGGATTTACCTACCACGAGACACCGCCGCGGGCGGTCGTCATGAGCGCGTCCCTTGCCGCCGGCGGCAGTCCGGTCCTGACTTCAGCCGCCCGGCGGGCCGAACTGCGGGCCAACCCGCCGCTGATCATGATCACCCTGACGGTCATGCTCGGCCTGATGATGGCGATCATCGACACCTCGATCGTCAACGTCGCCCTCAACGACATGGCCGGCAACCTCGGCTCGTCGGTCGACGAGATCGGCTGGGTCGCGACGGGCTACATCCTCGCCAACGTGATCGTGATGCCGCTCAACGGCTGGCTGACCGCGCGCTTCGGCCGCCGCAACTTTTACGCGACGTGCATCGTCCTGTTCACGCTCGCCTCGGCGCTGTGCGGCACCGCGACGAGCGTCTGGCAGTTGGTCTTCTATCGCGTCCTGCAAGGCATCGGCGGCGGCGCGCTGCAGCCGACCGCGCAGGCGATCCTCTTCGAGTCGTATCCGCCGAACCGCCGCGCCGGCGCGATGGCGATCTTCGGCATGGGTGCGATGGTGGGTCCGGCGCTCGGTCCCGTGCTCGGCGGCGTGATCGTCGACAACTACTCGTGGCCGCTGATCTTCTACATCAACGTCCCGATCGGGATCGCCGCGTTCCTGATGACGCTGCGTTACATTCGCGATTCGGCGTATCACACGCGCGATCGCTCGCCGATCGACGTCCTTGGTCTGGGTCTGATGATCACCGGAATCGCGTCGGTGCAGTACGTCCTCGAGCGCGGTCAGCGCGAGGACTGGTTCTCGTCGTCGACGATCGTGATCCTGACGATCGTCTCGGTCGTCACGCTGACGATCTTTTGCGTACGCGAATGGCGCGCGCGCTTTCCGCTGGTCGATCTGCAAGTGTTCAAGAGCCGGTCCTTTACGGCCGGCAACCTGATCGGCGTCGTCAGCGGCTTCGGACTGTACGGCACCGCGTTGATCATCCCGCTCTTCCTGCAGAACGTGCTCGGTTTTACGGCGACCCAAACGGGACTCGCGCTGCTCCCCGGTGCGATCGCGACCGCCGTCAGCATGATCATCGCCTCGCGTCTGGTCGCGCGCATCGACGGCAGGCTGCTGATCGCCGTCGGTCTGGTCATCTTCGCCGCGGGCTGCTGGTGGATGGGCGTGACCAACCAAGACTCGGGCAATTGGGACATCTTCTGGCCGCGCACGCTGCAAGGCTTCGCGCTGGGGTTTCTGTTCGTGCCGCTCTCGACCGCGACGCTGAGCGCCGTCTCGCGCGAGAAGATGGCCAACGCCACCGGCATCTACACGCTGATCCGGCAGCTCGGCGGTTCGCTCGGCATCGCGATCCTGCAGTTTCTCCAAACGCGGTACCAAGATACCGCGTATGCCAACCTCGCCTCGACGGTGACCCTCGCCAATCCGAACGTGCAGCAGTACATGAACGACCTGCACGGCAGCGCGACGGGACTCTACAGCATGGTGATGCTGAATGCGACCGTGATCTCGTACGACGGCGTGATCCGGCTCTGCGGCATCGTGTTCATCTTCTCGATACCGCTGGTGTTCCTACTCAAACCGACTCGCAGCACCAGCGGCACCGCGCCCCCCGCCGCCGTGGCCGACTAAGCGCGCGCGGACCGCTCAGCGAACGGCGACGGCGCTCTCCGCGAGCGCTTGGCAGACGGCATCGGTCACCTCGTCGGTGCGCGCCGTCCCGCCGAGGTCCGGGCTGCGCACGCCGGCGGCGGTGACCGTTTCGATCGCTTCGAGCAGACGCTTCGCGTTGGCGCGTTCGCCGAGGTGCTCGAGCATGAGCGCGGCGCTCCAAAACGCGCCGATCGGGTTCGCGACGCCCTTGCCGGTGATGTCGAACGCCGAACCGTGGATCGGCTCGAACATCGAGGGGTTCTTGCGGGTGGGATCGAGGTTCGCCGTCGGTGCGATGCCGAGGCTGCCGGCCAGCGCCGCGGCGAGATCGCTGAGAATGTCGGCGTGCAGATTCGTCGCGACCACCACGTCGATCGAACGCGGTTTGGTCACCATGCGGACGGTCATGGCGTCGACCAGCTCGCGGTCGACGCTCACGTCGGGATAGTCGCGCCCGACCGAGGCGGCGACCTCGTCCCACAGCACCATCCCGTGGCGCTGGGCATTGGATTTCGTCACGACGGTCAGATGCTGCCGTTTGCGCTGGCGCGCGAGCTCGAACGCAAAGCACATGATCCGCTCGACGCCGGCGCGGGTGAAGATGGCGACTTCCGTGCCGACTTCGATCGGCAGCCCGCGATGCGTGCGGCCGCCGTTCCCGGCGTACTCGCCCTCACTGTTCTCACGCACGATGATCCAGTCGAGGTCTTCGCGCGCGCAGTTACGCAGCGGGCTCTCGAGCCCGCGCAGGATCCGCGTCGGACGCACGTTGGCGTACTGATCGAAACCTTGACAGATGGCGAGCCGCAAACCCCACAGGGTGATGTGATCGGGGATGGCGGGGTCGCCGACCGCGCCGAAATAGATCGCGTCGTAATTGCGCAGCGCGGCGAGGCCGTCGTCCGGCATCATCACGCCGTGCTTGCGGTAGTAGTCGGAGCCCCACGGAAAATGCTTGACGTCGAGCTTCAGCTCCGGATCGAGCTGCTGCAGCGCCTCCAGCACCCGCAGCCCCGCGCCGATGACCTCGGGACCGATACCGTCGGCCGGAATCGCTGCGATGCGATGTCTACTCATGTCGCGCGACTACCTTTCGCCACGTGCGGGTTCCTCGGACGTGGCAGAATCAGTGATTGCTGACGTCGGCCAACGCGGTGTAGTGCGTCGCGTCCAGTGCGTAGATGCTCAGCAATGCTGTGTACGGCACACCGTCGACGGTCTTGGTGAAGGTCAGCGAGCGAAGCCCGGGCGCGCTCGAGCGCGGGCCGGCGGACCAGCCTCCGGCGAGCACTTGACGGGCAAACGCATCGAAAATCGCGTCGATACCGAGCGTCGAGGTGATGCGCGCGCCGGTCGTCGAGCCGTCGGTTGCCGGACCGGATGCCGTGAATGTCACGCCCGGCGGCGGAGAAAACGTGGGCAGCGGCGCAGCAGGCACCGGGATCGGTACGGGCAGCGGCAGCGGCGCATCGCTGCAGAACATCGCCGCCCCGCCGCCGCCGGCGGCGAGGTCCACTTCGAACCCGACGGGGTCGTCGCTTGGCGATTGCCCGATGACGAGCACTGCGTCAGAAAGCGCCGCTGGGGGACACCACGCATTGAACGCCGGTGGCGTTGCAGCAAAGCCGCCCTGCGGCACGTTCATGCGCGCGAGCAGCCCGGTTGGTTTATGCCATCCCGCTGCCGCGAGTGCCGCCTCATACGAGTTCAGGGTTGCGGTCCGATCCGTTGCCGTGTAGTACAGCGTTGCCGAAAACGCGTCTTGCCCGCGCGGGCCGCCAACGACAATGGGGATGCCGCGGCTGCCTGCGGGTGGACCGCCGTTCGCGGTCGCACCCCTCGCGCCTACGCTGCCGAGCAGCGACGCACGCGGAAGGGGAACGGACGCCGGAAACCCCGGTGGAACGGCGTGCAGCGTCACCGTTGCCTGGCCGTAGCGGCCGGCGATGCGTTGCGCCAGCGCCAGCATGTCATCCCGGTCGTCGGCGCTCGCCGTGACCGGGACGATCGTGAGCGCAAGCGCCGCGACCAGCGCGACGCGCTGCAGCTTCACGCGGCTGACTTCTTGCGCTTCGGTTTGGCGGCGGGCGTCTTCTTGCGGGTGGTGCCCTTCTTCGCGCTTTTCGGTTCGGCTTCGTCATCGTCGGCGGCCGACGCGCCGCGCCGCGACTTCGACTGCGCGAGCGAGCGCTGCAGGACGTCCATGAGGTTGACGACGTTGGTGGCGACCGGCCGCTGCACTTCGGCCGCTTCGATCTCCTCGCCGTTGGCGCGAGCCTCGATCATCGCCAAAACGTCTTCCTTATACTTGTCGTGAAACTGCTCGGGCTCGAACGTCTCGACGCTCATCGTGTCGATGAGCAGCTTGGCGATTTTCTTCTCGGCATCGGCGACTTTCTCGTTGAGGGCCGGGAAGTCGAAGGCGCCCTGGTCGACCAGCTCGTCGGCGAAGTGCATCAGCTCGAGTACGAGTGCGGCGCCGTTCGGCTTGACGGCGGCGAGGTGCTCGCGCGAACGGATCACGACGCTGGCGATCGCGACCTTGCCGGACTCGATCAGGGCATCGCGCAGGAGCGCGTAGGCGTGGCGGCCCTTCTTCTCCGGCTCGAGATAGTAGGGCGTGTCGAAGTACATCGGGTTGATCTGATCGAGCTCGACGAACTCGACGATCTGCACCGACTGCGTTGCCTCCGGGCGCACGGCTTTGAGGTCCTCGTCGGTGACGGTGACGTACCGTCCCTTCTCGTACTCGTAGCCGCGCACGAGGTCGCCGTACTCGACCTTCTCACCGTCGATCGAACAGTGCCGCTCGTTGTAGATCCGCCCGCCGTCCTGCTTGTGCAGGAAGTTGAAGCGCAGATCGTCCGTGCGCACCGCCGTGTAGAGTTTGACCGGGATCGTCACCAGCCCAAAATTGATCGCACCGGACCAGATCGCGTGTGCCAAGCCTTCATTTCCCCCACAGCGGGCGAGCGCGTGTCAACGCGGTTTCGAGCGGCTGCGGTTTCCATCCCTCACGCTGCCAGGGGTCGCCGCCTTTCGCCACCAGTGCCGGGACGTTGGCGATCGTCCAACGGCGCATCTCGGCCGTCGTTTCGGGGGCCCGCTTGCGGCGCATCCCCTCGACCTCGGCCCACGCCAGCGGCATCGACACCGGGGCGCCGTCCCGAGCCCGCACACTGAACGGCGCGACGTACGTCTTGCCCTTGCCGACCTGGACCCAATCCAAATAGACGACGTCGTCGGGCCGGCGCGCGATGGCCCGTTCGAGCGTCGTGTCCTTGGGAAGCACGGCAAACAGCCGCCGCGCGACCAGCTCGGCGAACGCCTTGGCTTGCTCGTAGTCGTAGCGGGGCTCGAGCGGGACCACGACGTGCAGCCCCATCCCGCCGGTCGTCTTCACCAGCGCGTTCAGCCCCACGCCCGCGAGTTCATCACGGAACGCCAGCGCGACTTTCGCGAGCCGTGCGATTGGACAACGCTCGCCGGGATCGAGGTCGAACAAGATCAGATCCGGCGTATCGAGCGAGGGCACGTGCGAGAACCAGATGTGCAGCGTGATCGCGGCGAGGTTCGCAATCCAGACCAGGGTCGCTTCGTCATCGCAGATCAGAAAGGTCACGTCGCGCGGCGCGCCCGTTGACGGCGTCGTCGTGACGCGGTGGACCCACTCCGGCGTGAAGCGCGGCATCTGTTTCTCCCAGATTCCGCGCGGCATCGCGATCCCGTCGGGATAGCGTTCCATCGTCAGCGGATTGTGGCGCAAGTACGGCAGAATGGCGCCGGCGACGGCGCGATAGTACGCGATCAGATCGCCCTTCGTGTAGCCGTCGTTGGGAAACAGGACCTTGTCGCCGTTGGTCAGCGAGAGCACGTGGCCGCCGACGGTCGTGGTGACGGCAGCGGACTTGCCGCGCGGACGCGTCGCCGGCGTCATGCGTCGGGGTCCGCGTGCTGCTCGCGCTCGCGCACGACGGTCTTGGCGTCTTTGTCGCTGCGCAGCGCGATGAACGCCGGCTGGCGCAGGATCCCCTCGCGCGTCCACTCCGCAAATGCGACTTCTCCGACGAGCTCGGGTTTCACCCAATGCGCCGGCGTGTTCGTTTTGGGCGGATTCGCAAAGGGCGAGGTCTTGCGCGCCAGCGATGCCAGGCGGGCGCTGAGCGCCTTCAGCCGGGCCGCATCGAAACCGGTGCCGACGTGCCCCGCGTAACGCAGCTCGTCCCCGTCGTAATAACCGAGCAGCAAGGCGCCGAAGCCCTTGCGGCTCCCGCGCGGTTCGGTCCAGCCGCCGATGACGAATTCCTGGCGCTTGCGCGTCTTGATCTTGACCCACTCGCGCGAACGTATCGAGCGATACGGTGACGTGCGGACCTTGCCGACGATCCCTTCCAGGCCGCGCCGCTCGGCGAGCGCGAACAGCTCCTTCCCCGTCGTGATGACGTGTTTGGAGTACATCACGCCGTGGTCGGGGACGATCAGCGTTTCGAGCAGCTGCTTGCGTTCTTCGAGCGGGCGCTCGCGCAGATCGCGGCCGTCGGCATAGAGCAGATCGAACACGACGAACGTCACCGGCGACGGCGTGCGCCGCTTCCGTCCGGGGAGCGGCTTCTCGCGCGCCTGCAAGGCCTGGAAGTCGGGCCGTCCGTCGCTATCGAGGACGCAGAGCTCGCCGTCGACGACGACCGGGATCGAACGAAACCCCTTGTTCAGTTCGCTCATCTCCTTGAATTGATGCAGCAGGTCGTTGCCCTTGCGTGAGGTCAGCGTCACGCCGTCGCGCTCGACGACGGCGATCGCACGATACCCGTCCCACTTCAATTCGAACAGCCAGCGTTCGTCGTCGAACGGCTCGTCGACGAGCGTCGTCAGCATCGGTTTGACCTCGCGCGGGAGCGGATCGGCGCGTGCCGCCCGGGCGCGCGCGGCGCGCTTGATCGCGGTACCGTCGGGCGCGGCGGCGCGATTGCTTTGCCAGATCGGCGCGTCTTTGCGGGAAGCCTGGAGCTGTGCGAGCGTCTTCCCGCTCTTCACGCTCTCGGCGTGCTCTTCGATCTTCCAGTTCGGATCTTGGTACTGGTCGTGGTCTTTGAAGAGCAGCCACGGGTCGCCGCGTTCGCCCTCGCGCGGTTTGATCTTCACCAGCGTGAAGAGCCCCTTGAGCTTCTTTCCGTGCAGGATGATCTTCAGCTTGCCCTTAGCGATCTCGGCGACCGGATCGGTCCCTTCGGCGAGTTCGTAGGTGCCGTTGTCCCACACGATCACTTCGCCGGCGCCGTAATTCCCGGCCGGGATCACGCCTTCGAACGTCTGGTAGTCGAGCGGATGATCTTCCGTTTTCATTGCCAGCCGCTTCTCGAGCGGGACCAGCGTCGGTCCGCGCGTGACGGCCCACGAGGGCATCACGCCGCCGGCTTCGAGCCGGAAGTCCCAATGGAGCCGCGTCGCGCGATGCTCTTGCACGACGAAACGGAGCTGCTTGGAAGAGCTCCGTTTGCGTCCGGCGGGCTCCGGCGTCACCGAGAAGTCGCGTTTGCGAACGTACTCGGCCAGCGGCTTCGTCGTCTTCTTCAGGAGTGTGCTTTCGTCACCTCGATACGGCCCATCCCGTTTCTCCGCTGCGACGCTACTGCGATCCGCCGCTGGTCGTCGTCGATGAACCGTTCGTTGTGGTGCCGCTCGAGCCCGTCGTACCGTTCGTGCCGGGTTGGGTCACCGTCTGGTTTGCGCTGCGCTGCGTCGTCGTGCTGCTCGTCCACGGCTGCCACACGAAGAGCCCGATCAGCGCGACCACGACGAGGACGGCAACCAAGCTGAAGGCTGCGAGCGACCCGGCGTGATCGCGGTCGACCGTCACGTTGCGTTCTTCCATCCCTTGCCCCCTCCAGATGTGTGCTGCGGTCAGCACTCTACCCACGACGGCTGGGAATCTACCCCTCAGAAGGAAGCGCGCAAAATGGCGTTCCAGTACCAGCAGCCCCACGTGCCGGCCGCCACACTCCACCCGATCAGGATGCGCCAAATCAGAGCCAGGCCATCGCGCGCGGCCAATCCCATCAAGGTCAACAGAAACGGCTCGAAATCGAGCGCATGCCGCATCCCGAACTGCGCTCCGCCGTTGGCGTAGTAGAGCACGGACGGCGCCGCGACGAGCAGCGTCGCCACCCACAGCGAGACGACGAGTCGCAGCGGGCGGCGCGCGAAAAACGCGAGCAGCAGCGCGGGGCTGGTGAACCAGAGCGCGGTCCCGGTGATGGCCGGCTCGAGGAAGGGTGCCGTCCGGTGCAGGATCGGTCCGTCGACGAAGAACGCCTCGAGCTCGTCGTGCACGTTCCGGAGCGAAAACGGCGAGCCGGTCGCGGATCCCATGTACGGGTCCTGATGATAGAAGATCGTATGCCCGGCGTCCCAAGGGACGTTCCAGCGCGCTTCGTTGTACGCGAGCCACAGCAGCACGAACGGGACCAGCGTCGCCGCGAACGCGAGCAGCGAACGCGGACGGCGGTCGCGTTCCAGAAAGCCGTCCCACGCCCACCACGCGAGGACGGGCAGCGCCATCACGATCGTGAAGCGCGAGCCGAGTGCGAGCGCGCTGAATAGCGCGACAAGCCAGCCGCGACGCTGCCCGGCAAGCTCGCACAACGCGAGCAAGAGGAACGCCACCGCCGACGTCTGCGCGATGAACCACACGTCGCCGAGCATCGAGCACCACAGCAGGTCCGTTCCGGCTAGCGCAAAGACGACGAGCCACACGCCGACGCGCGCCGTCACGCCCAGGCGCGCCATTAGCGTCCATGCCGCGCCGACGGCGACGCCGCACAGGACGCACGCCAGCAGCGTTTGATTGGCGCGCAGGCCGAACAGCAACACCTGCGGGAGGATCAACAGCGCCGGCACCGGGTCGTTGACGACGTAGCGGTGACCGCCGAAGAGAACGGCATCGATCGAGGGCCCGGGCCACACCGGATCGATCCACAGCCGGCCGTGCACCAGCGCGTCGGCGAGCAGCACGTAGTTGTCGTACGGGCTCGCGCGCCCGTGCGCGACGATCATCGCGAGGCACGCGCCGAGCAGTCCGACCAGGACCGCGTTCACGGCAACACCTCGTACACGCCGGGGAACCCTGCCGAGAGGACGCGCATCTGATGGCCCCAGACCGGCGGCGGCGGCTCTTCCGCCACGATCACGAGCTGCCGCATGCGCGACCAGCGCGCGTACGACGCGATGTAGTCATCGGACCACGCGCAGACGACGATGCGTGACCCGAACGCATGCTCGACGTACGCGCGGTACGCAAGCGGCGTCGCGTAGAGCCAGGGGGCGACGACGATGGCGTCGCTGCGCGTGAGTTCCGCGACCTCTTCCCCCCAGACTGCGGCGCTGGGATCGTCGCGCTCGGCCCACAGTTCGCCGCTACGCGCAATGTCGTTTCCCGTTACGGCCACCAGTACCAACGCCAGAGCCGCTTCGGCGAAGACCCGTGAACGGTCGCGAAAAAGACCCACCGCCGCGCTCGCGGCGAACGCGAGGCCGATCGCGCACACCGCGTAGAGCGCGAAGGCATACCGCTCGGGGTCGGCTTCGACCGGATAGGTCGCGCCGAAGAGCGCGGGAACGGCCCCGGCGACGGCGAGACCGAGCGCGACCAACGGTTGGCGGCGCGCCCACAGCGCGAGGCCGAGCGGCGCGGCGAGCGCAAGTCCCAACGGGAAGTCGGCGTTCAGGAGCGGCGCGTAGTGCGCCGCGCCCGTCGCGAGCGATTTTCTCGACCCCAGACGGCGCAGCGTCGTGCCCGGCGCGAACGCCGTACCGCCGACGAGCGCTAGGAAGCCCTTGCGCGACGACGGATGGTGGTCGTCCCAAAACGGCCGCCCCGGCGGCAGCCCGAGCGACAGGGTGGGGTCGAGCCGCGCTGCGGTAACCTGCGCGCTGCGCAGCGGCAAGAGCGCGTACGCGGCGACGACGATGACGAGTCCGGCGGCCGCGGCCGTCGCGAACGTCCGCAGCGGCAAACGGCGCTGGAGCGCGATGATCGCACCGCCGGCGAGGATCAGCACGCTCGTGTTGTCGACGCCGATGGCAACCGCGGCGATGACGATCGCGGCGACGAGGTCGCGGCGTCCGCCGCGCTGCACCCAGCGTACGGCGCACACGATCGCAGCGAAGGCGAGCGCAAACCCCAGCGGATGGACATCGGCGTAGCTCGCGCGCAGCCAGACCGGAGCGGAAAACGCGAACGTCCAAGCGGCGGCGACGGCGATCATCGCCGGGACGTCGCACAGCAGTGCGATCGCGCATACCGCCGCCGCTCCGCCTGCGATCGCGACCGCGGAGAGCGCATTGAGCCGCGCGGCGACGGCGGCAAACGGGATGACGTGCGTCCACAGCCAACCGGCGACGACGTAGAGCGGAAAGCCCGTTGGATAGGGGATCCCCGCGATCCACGCAACGGTCTGCAGATCGCCCGTGTCCCAAAATCCGACCGATGTCCGCACCGTGGCGAGCAGTCCGACCAGCGGGACGGCGAATGCGATCGCAACCGCGATGCGCGTGCGAAAACGAAGGAACAAGCCCGTGCAAGTACGCCCGACGGCGCATTCCGGCCTCTCGCGGCCGCGCGTCGTGGTCGCCGAACCGTTCGCCGAAGGGGGCCTGGCCGTGCTGCGCGACGCCGGGATCGAGGTCGACTCGCAGGTCGGGCGTTCGCGCAGCGAATTGGTCGCCGCACTGGCCGACGCGGACGGTCTCATCGTACGGTCGGAGACGCGCGTCGACCGCGAACTGCTCGCCGCCGGGCCGCGGCTGACGGTCGTCGCCCGGGCCGGCGTCGGCGTCGACGCGATCGACGTCGATGCCGCGACCGACGCCGGCATCATCGTCCTCAACACGCCGGGCGCGAATACGATCGCTGCGACCGAGCAAACGTTCGCGCTGATGCTGTCGCTGGCACGGCGCACGACGCTCGCGGCGCAGCAGCTGCGCAACGGGATCTGGGACCGCAAGGGGCTCATCGGCACCGAACTGTACGGCAAGACGCTGGGAATCGTCGGCCTGGGCCGCATCGGCGGCAGCGTCGCGCTGCGCGCGAAGGCCTTCGGCATGCGCGTTCTGGCCCACGATCCGTACATCAGCGCAGCGCGCGCGGGCGCGTTCGACGCGGACCTCGTCGATCTCGATACGCTGTTGGAGCAGAGCGACATCGTGACGCTGCACGTTCCGCTCACGCTGCAGACGACCGGCATGCTCGACGCCGCGCGATTGGCGCAGCTGCGCCCGCATGCGTACGTGATCAACTGCGCGCGCGGCGGGCTCATCGTCGAACGTGACCTCATCGCTGCGCTCGACGCGGGGACCCTCGCCGGCGCCGCGCTCGACGTCGTCGCCGTCGAACCGCCGCCGCCCGGCGGGACGGGCGCCGCGTTACACGCGCATCCCAACGTCGTGGCGACGCCGCACCTGGGCGGTTCAACGCACGAGGCGCTGGCGCGGATCGCAACCGAACTCGCGCACGACGTCGCGCGTGCACTGCTCGGTGCGCCCGCCAACGCCGCCGTAAACGCGCCGGTCCCCGACGGACCCGAAGCCGAACGGATCTTTCCGTTTCTCGACGTCGCGTATCGGCTGGGACGCTTTTATCCGCAATACACGCGCGCGACGACGCTGCCGCGCTTCGCGCTCGTCTTGGGCGGCGCGCTCGCCGACGTTCCGCCCGCGCCGCTGATCCGCGCCTTTCTCAGCGGCCTGCTGCAGGCCACGACCGACCGTCGCGTCTCCGTCGTCAATGCCGAAGCGATCGCGAACGAACTCGGCGTCGCGATCGACGCGCGCGGCGATGCGGCCGAGTCCTCGTACGCGGCGTCGTTGCGACTGCTCGCCGGCGGTACCTCGATCGCGGCGACGTCGGTCGGGGGCTCGCCGCGCATCGTCGAGCTCGATGGCTACGAGATCGACGCCACGCCGGTCGGCGCCATGCTGATCACGCAGCACCGCGACGTCCCGGGGATGATCGGCCGGGTGGGGACGATCCTCGGCGACGCCGGCGTCAACATCTCGACCATGCAAGTCTCGCGCAACACGCAGGGCGGCGACGCGATCATGGTGCTTTCGACGGACCGTCCCGCCGGCGAGAGCACGGTGGGGGCGCTCCGCGCCGTCCCAGGGATCGCCTCGGTCCGCTCGCTGGACGTCTGAGTGGGTTCGACTGCGTCGAACCCTTCGCGGGACTCGCGCCTTCCGGGGCTCCGCTCCGCCGGGACGGCTGCCGGATTGACATCCCCAAGTCGCCCGGCATAGATTTGTTGAAATAGCAAGTAATTCGCCTTGCGGCGAGGGGGCCCGTTGCGGATCGTCTGCGTCGGTGGGGGGCCGGCGGGACTGTTCTTCTCGATCGTCGTGAAGACGGCGCTGCCTGCTGCCGAGGTCACAGTGTTCGAGCGGAATCGGCCCGACGACACGTTTGGCTGGGGCGTCGTCTTCTCCGATCAGACGCTCGGCAACATCGCCGCGGCAGATCCGCCGACGTACGAGCGGATCGTCGCCGGCTTCGTTCATTGGGATGAGATCGACGTGCACTTTCGCGGGCGCACGATCCGCGCCGGCGGTCAGGGCTTCGCCGGGATCGCACGCAAACGTCTGCTGGCGATCCTGCAGGCACGAGCGCAGGAGCTGGGCGTCGTCCTGCGCTTCGAGGTGGAAGCGACGAGCGCCGTCGCCGACGGTGCCGACGTGCTGGTGATCGCCGACGGCGCGAACAGCGCGTTGCGCAACGCAGCGAGCGACACGTTCGGTACGACCTTGCAGTACGGACGCAATCGTTACATCTGGTGCGGCACGCCGCAGCGCTTCGACGCCTTCACGTTCGCATTCGAAGAGACGCCGCAGGGCTGGTTCCAAGTGCACGCCTATCAGTTCGACCGCGAGCTCGGGACGGTGATCGTCGAGTGCCGCGAAGAGACCTGGAAGGCGGCCGGTCTCGACGTCGCAACGACGGCCGAGTCGCTCGCCTTCTGCGAGCAGCTCTTCGCGCGGTATCTCGACGGCAAGCCGCTGCTCAGCAATGCCGCGCACTTGGCGAATCCGTGGATTCGCTTCACGCTCGTCAACAACGAGCGCTGGTTCGACGGCAACCGCGTCCTGCTCGGCGATGCCGCGCACACCGCGCACTTCTCGATCGGCTCGGGGACCAAACTTGCACTCGAAGACGCGGTCAGCCTCGCTCACGCCTTGGCGCGCAACCCCGAGCGCGAGCGCGCGTTCGCAGACTACGAAGCGGAACGGCGCATCGAGGTGCTGCGGCTGCAAAACGCGGCCCGCAACAGCACCGAGTGGTTCGAAAACGTCGCCCGCTACGCGTCGCTCGAACCGGAGCAGTTCGCCTACAGCCTGTTGACCCGCAGCCAGCGGCTCGGACACGACAACCTGCGGCTGCGCGACCGGGACTACGTCGACCAGCTCGAAGCGTGGCTCGCCGCGCGCACGGGGGCGGCACGTCCGGCCCCGCCGATGTTCACGCCCCTGCGGCTGCGGACGGTCGAACTCGCCAACCGCGTCGTGGTCTCGCCGATGGCGATGTACAGCTGCGTCGACGGAACGCCCGATGACTTCTATCTGGTCCATCTCGGGGCGCGCGCGCAGGGCGGTGCAGCGCTCGTGTTCACCGAGATGACCTGCGTCGACGCCGACGCGCGCATCTCGCCGGGTTGCGCCGGGATGTATCGCGAGGAACACGTCGCAGCGTGGTCGCGCATCGTCGACTTCGTCCACACCCACACGCACGCGAAGATCGCCTTGCAACTCGGGCATGCCGGGGCCAAGGGCTCGACGCAGCGCGGCTGGGAAGAGCCCGACGAGCCGCTCGCCGACGGAAATTGGCCGCTGCTGGCGCCCTCGCCGATCGCCTACGGCGAACGTAATCAGCTGCCGCGCGCGATGACGCGCGCGGACATGGATCGGGTGACGGAGCAGTTCGTGCGCGCTGCGACGATGGGCGTGCAATGCGGCTTCGACCTGCTCGAACTGCACTGCGCGCATGGGTACCTGCTGTCCAGCTTCATCACGCCGTTGACGAACCGGCGCACCGATGCGTACGGCGGCAGCCTCGCGAACCGGCTGCGATTCCCGCTCGAAGTCTTCGCTGCGCTGCGCGCCGTGTGGCCGGCGTACAAACCGATGTCGGTCCG
>Ga0302324_100005987_pt1 | contig 26407 bp, 26 predicted proteins | sample Palsa_T0_1_FD_201949 | JGI IMG/M metagenome (GOLD analysis project Ga0302324, IMG submission 201949) | Peat permafrost microbial communities from Stordalen Mire near Abisko, Sweden - Palsa_T0_1 | ecosystem: Environmental > Terrestrial > Soil > Palsa > Peat permafrost | place: Sweden: Abisko... | reverse complement strand
GGAACTGGAAGTGGAGCAGTCCGAAATGAATGCGCAAGCTTTCGCGTGCTGTTTCTAAATTCTTCAAACTAAGGAGATCGAACATGACCACCCAAATTGAAATTGAAGTTGAAGGCCGAAAAACTCAGTTCACGCTGGATTGGGAAGGGCAGCGCTGGCAGTGCTTGGAGAAGCAGAAGGAGAGTGATTTCCCGTTGATCGCAGTTGTGGATGGCAAGCGCTACGAGCTCTATTCGGATGAAACGTTCGCCGAGGTGGAGAGGTGAGTGAAGTGCTTTATCCGCTGCGATTCAATCCGATCTACCAGTACCGGCTCTGGGGCGGCCGGCGTCTGGCGAATCTGCTTTCCGCTCCGCTGCCGGGAGACGGCCCTGTTGGCGAAGCGTGGATACTGAGCGACCGCGATGACCATCCCAGCCTCGTCGCCGAAGGAGCGCTCAAGGGAAAAACCATCAAAGAACTGCTGGACCAATGGCCTCACCAGCTTATGGGAGGGTTGGCCGGGCACTTTTCCCGATTTCCTCTGCTGTTGAAGTTTCTTGATGTGAGCAAGGCCCTCTCCGTCCAGGTCCATCCCTCTGATGCGCATCTTGAACTGATTCCGCCGGGGGAGACTGGCAAAACCGAAGCGTGGGTAGTCCTGGAAGCGGATGCCGAAAGCCGTATCTACGCGGGACTGAAGGCTGGCACCACGGCAGATAATCTTCGCGGCGCTATCGCAAACGGGAAAGTCGAGGACCATCTGGCGTACTTCACGCCGAAGCCCGGTGACGCTATCTTGGTGCAAGCGGGCGCCGTCCATTCCTTGAACGACGTTGTGGTTTTTGAAGTACAGGAGAACAGCGATGTAACGTTTCGTCTTTATGACTGGAATCACGTCGATCCCCAGACAGGCCAGCATCGGCCGCTGCAAGTCGATCAAGCGCTGGCTTGCGTTGATTACACGCAGGTTGCAATCGTTCCCGTCGAACCGGGAGCGGCAGAGACCACGCCGGCCGTGCGCGAGCGGCTCTTTCATTGTGATCATTTCGGCGTCTGGCGAATCCGCGGCGAAGCCCCCTTCTCAGTCGGCAAAGACGAAACGCCGCGTGTGCTGGTATGCATCGCCGGCGAAGGTCGCTTGGAGCACTTTGGCGCCGACTATTCCTTCGGCAAAGGCGATGTAGTGCTTTTGCCCGCCGTAGTGGGAGCATGTCTCTGCCGGCCGCATGGCGAAGTGACTTTGTTGCAAATTTCGCTGCCGAAAGGGTCCAGGGTTCCATGAAGAAACTTATCGTTTTTGATCTGGACGGCACACTTGCCGAGAGCAAGTCATCCCTCGACGCCGAGATGGCGGGACTGCTCAATTCTCTTCTCGGGATTGTAAAGGTGTCCGTCATATCGGGCGGTGACTGGACACAATTTGAAAAACAGGTGCTAGCCCATCTTACTCATGACGAACGCCTGAAGAATCTGTTCCTGCTGCCCACTTGCGGAACGAAGTTCTACGAATATGACTCAGAGTGGAAACTGCTTTATTCAGAAGATTTTACCGACGAAGAGAAAACGAAGATTATTAGCTCATTGAAGCGGGCGACCGGGTCGCCTGACCTCAAGCCTAAACAAACCTGGGGAGATATTATTGAAGACAGGGGAAGCCAGATCACGTTCTCCGGGTTGGGGCAACAGGCTCCCTTGGAAGAAAAGGAGAAGTGGGATCCTGATTTCGGTAAGCGGAAAACGATAAAGGCGCTCCTCGACAAGCTTATCCCGGAATTTTCCGTGCGCCTGGGTGGTGCGACCTCCATTGATATCACCAAGCCTGGCATAGACAAAGCCTACGGGATTCGAAAACTTCGCGACATCCTTGGCATACCTATTCGGGAGATGATTTTTGTCGGGGACGCTTTGTTTCCTGGCGGGAACGACTATCCGGCCGAAGAAGCAGGCGCCGTGTCTATCGAGGTCAAAAATCCTCATGAGACGAAGCGGGTGATCGAAGCCATCGTCGCCTGTCTGGAGGTAAGTTGATGAGTGGCTTTCAGTTGCAGCGCCTGGGACAGATCATGGAGCCGGAACCCGGCAATCCGCACGAGGTCGAAGGTGTTCTGAATCCGGCTGCCGCTCGCGGCCCCGATGGCGAGCTTTACCTCTTTCCAAGGCTTGTCGCGCGGGGCAATTACTCTCGCATCGGCATTGCCCGCGTAAAATTCAACCATGGCGGCGATCCGTGCGGAGTCCAGCGGCTCGGTATCGCGCTCGAGCCGGAAGCCGATTACGAGCGGCTGCCCGATGGCGGCGGTGGCTGCGAGGATCCGCGCGTCACGTTCGTGGAACCGCTCCAGCGCTACGTGATGGCCTATGCGGCGCTCTCATCCTTCGGCCCCCGGATCGCATTGGCCGTCTCGGAGGATTTGTTTCACTGGAAGCGGCTGGGACTCGCGACCTTTGCTCCGTATGACGGCATCGATTTCGTTCACGTGGATAACAAGGATGCCAGCCTCTTCCCCGTCGCCATTTCCAATCACGCCGGAAAAATGCAGATGGCCATGCTCCACCGACCGCTTTTCCCCGGCACTCGTCCCGAGGAGACTGCCTGCCAGGCCGCATCGCGGGAGGTGGATCTCGATCATGAAAGCATCTGGATTTCCTATTGCCCGATGCCTTTGGCCGGCTCCGAACCGCGGCGCCCCGGTCTTTTTAATTCCCATCACCGGCTCGCGACTCCCGTGTCGCCCTGGGAGCGGCTCAAAATCGGAGCCGGCACTCCGCCTGTTTTGACCCGCCACGGCTGGTTGATCGTATACCACGGCGTTAGCGAAACAGCGAAGCCGGGCGGCGACAAACCCCAACTGTGCTACTCGGCCGGGTTGATGGTGCTGGAGAAGGAGCATCCACGCGTGATTCGCTATCGTTCTGAGGAGCCGGTGTTGACGCCGGTGCTGCCGCAGGAACGCAGCGGAACCATCGCCAACGTCGTGTTCCCCACCGGCATCGACCGGCGCGACGATATCGGCGCGCCGGACCGCTTCGACGTTTATTACGGGATGGCTGACGACCGGATAGGGGTGGCGCGCCTTGATTTGCCGGATGTCCTGCCAGCGGGAGGAGTCGCCCACTCGGCGGAGGCAAAAGTGTAACTCGCTTCATTCGAAAGATTTCAAAACAAGTGAAAGAATGCAAATTATGAAAGCCAATACAGACCAACCCAAGGCTCCCGAATCGAAGCCGGCATCGAAGTCCGAGGCGAAGGATGACCTGAAAACCCTTCCCATGCCGGAGGTGGAGAAAAAATTAGAATCGTCGCCGGATGGCCTCACTCAAGTCGAGGCAGAGAAACGACTGGCACAATATGGGCCGAACGAGATCGAAGAAGAGAAGACCAATCCGTTCCTGAAATTCCTCAGCTATTTCTGGGGGCCGATCCCGTGGATGATCGAAGTGGCGGTGATTCTGTCGGGCGTGGTCCGGCACTGGCCGGATTTTTTCATCATTCTCCTTTTGCTTGTCGCCAACGGCGTCGTCGGCTTCTGGGAAGAACGCGAGGCGGGCAACGCTATTGCCGCCCTCAAGGCCAAGCTGGCGATCAAGGCCCGGGTGAAACGGGATGGGAAGTGGGTTAACCCGGCGGCGCGTGAGGTGGTGCCAGGCGACGTCATCCGCTTGCGCCTGGGCGACATTGTTCCCGCGGATGCGCGCTTGCTGGATGGCGATTTGGTGGAGGTGGATCAATCCGCGCTGACAGGGGAATCCTTGCCAGCCGAGCGCAAACCCGGGGACGCGGTGTTTTCCGGTTCGATCATTCGCCAGGGCGAAATCGGCGCGCTGGTCTATGCCACGGGTGAGAACACTTACTTCGGCAAGACGGCGCAACTGGTGCAGGAGGCGCACACCGTCAGTCACTTTCAGAAGGCGGTCTTGAAGATCGGCAACTACCTTATCATCCTGGCCGTGGTTCTGGTGGCAGCTATTATTGCCGTCGCCGTCTTCCGCGGCGATCCGATCCTCGCCACGTTGCAGTTCGCCCTTGTGCTGACTGTGGCCGCGATTCCCGTTGCGATGCCCACGGTGCTGTCGGTGACGATGGCGGTCGGCGCGCGCCTGCTCGCCAGAAAACAGGCGATTGTGAGCCGGTTGGTGGCAATCGAGGAGTTAGCCGGTGTGGACGTGTTGTGCGCGGACAAGACCGGCACCCTGACCCAGAACAAGTTGACACTGGGCGATCCGTTCAGCGTGAACGACATCCCCACCGAGCAAGTCATTCTCAATGGCGCGCTGGCATCGCGCGCGGACAATAACGACACCATCGATCTGGCCGTTCTGGGCGGCTTGAAGAACAAAGAGGCGTTAAATGGGTATCAGGTGCTCCATTTCCAGCCATTCGACCCGGTGCATAAGCGCACCGAAGCCACCGTCAAGCGAACTGACGGCAGGCAGTTTAAGGTGAGCAAGGGCGCGCCGCAGGTTATTTTGGAATTGTCGGCCAATAAAGAGCAGGTCAAACTTGCCGTTGATAAAGCGGTTAACGAATTCGCGGCGCGCGGCTTTCGTTCGTTAGGCGTGGCCAGGGCGGATCAGGAAGGCAAGTGGCAGTTTGTTGGTGTATTACCTCTGTTCGACCCGCCGCGGGAGGATGCCAAGGCAACCATCGCCACCGCGCTTGCGATGGGCGTAAAGGTCAAGATGGTCACGGGCGACGCTCTGGCCATCGCGAAGGAAACCGCCAAAAAGCTGGACATGGGCACCAATATCCTCGATGCCGCCGCCTTGGGCGACTCGAAGAAGGAAGAGACTGCCCAGGTGGCCGAGTCCATCGAGAAGGCAGACGGCTTCGCCCAGGTGTTCCCCGAACACAAGTTCCACATCGTGGATGTCCTCCAAAAACGTGGCCACATCGTCGGCATGACGGGCGATGGAGTGAACGATGCCCCCGCGCTGAAGAAAGCCGACTGTGGCATTGCCGTTTCAGACGCGACGGACGCGGCGCGCGCGGCGGCAGCGATCGTGCTGATGACACCGGGCCTGTCAGTGATTATTGACGCAATCAAGGAGAGTCGCCGCATTTTCCAGCGGATGAACAGCTATGCGATCTACCGCATCGCCGAGACGCTGCGCGTGCTGTTCTTCATGACGCTGGCGATCCTGGTCTTCAACTTTTATCCACTGACGGCGGTGATGATTGTCATGCTGGCGTTGCTCAATGACGGCGCCATCCTGTCCATTGCCTATGACAACGTTCATTATAAGGATCAGCCCGAAGCATGGAATATGCGCATGGTGCTGGGGGTCTCGACAGTGCTGGGCGTCATCGGGGTCGTGTCCGCCTTCGGTTTGTTCTATCTCGGCGAGCGTGTCTTTCATCTCGATCGCGCCCATATCCAGACGCTGATGTATTTGAAACTATCCGTGGCGGGACATCTTACGATCTTCCTCACGCGCACACGCGGTCCGTTCTGGTCTCATCGTCCGGCACGGGTCCTTTGGGCAGCCGTGCTCGGCACGCAAATCGTGGCCACGTTGATAGCAGTTTACGGGCTCTTTATGACACCCCTCGGCTGGGGTTGGGCCGGGTTCGTGTGGGGCTACGCGCTGCTGTGGTTCCTCGTGAATGACCGCCTGAAACTCCTCGCGTATCGGATTCTCGATCCCGTCGAAGCCGAGTCTAAATCCGAAGCCAAGGTGGCGCCTCAACCTGATGCCAAGCCCGAAGCAAAAGCTGAACCGAAACCGGAAGCCAAACCTGAGGCTAAACCCAATGACAAAGCGGGGCCGAAGCCCGAAGCCAAGGCTGAGACACCGCCCGATTTGAAGCCGCGGATCGCCGCACGAGCATATGAACTCTACGAGCAGCAGGGCCACCGGGATGGTCAATCAGTTCAGAACTGGGACAAGGCGGAGCGGGAGATTCAAAGAAGTGAAGCCAAAGTTGAACCTCAGCCCAAAACCAAAGCCGCACAGCCTAAACCAGAAGCCAAGGTTGAGCCGAAGCCTGAAGCCAAGACTGAATCGAAACCCGAGGCCAAGACACCGTCCGATTTGACGCCGCAGATGGTCAAGCGAGTTCATGAACTCTACGAGGAGCTGGGGCGGAAGGACGTTCAAGCAGTTGAGGACTTGGAGAAGGCGGAGCGCGAGAATCGGAAGGATGTGTCCCAGAAATAACGGAGGCGAACCGTGTGTCGGGTGAGTGCTGAAAGGATGAACATGAAAATTCACTCAAAGGATTTCCGTGTGCGTCACGGAGAAAACCTCAAACTCAGCGAGTGGCCGACCACCGTGAAACCCTTTTGCAGGTCGAAGAAGCGGTATCAAAAACTCCTGGAAAAACACGTGGAGCAGTTGACTTCGCTGCAACGACTTCACTACGCGTCCCACCGCTATGCGTTGCTGCTGATTTTTCAGGGGATGGACGCCGCTGGCAAGGACGGCGCCGTCCGTCACGTCATGTCCGGGGTCAATCCGCAAGGCTGCGAGGTCTTCAGTTTCAAACAGCCGAGCGCCGAAGAGCTGGAACATGATTTTCTATGGCGCACGACCTGCCGTCTGCCGGAACGCGGGCGGATCGGCATTTTTAATCGCTCCTATTACGAGGAAGTGCTGGTAGTTCGCGTGCATCCGGGAATGCTCCGCAGCCAAGGGCTTCCAGAAGAGTTGCGCGACCAGAAAACCATCTGGGAGGAGCGCTATCGCTCCATCGTGGATCTGGAGAGCCACCTTTTCCGTAACGGAACGCGGACCGTCAAAGTATTCCTCCACCTCTCGCGGGAAGAACAGCGAAAACGATTCCTCGAGCGCATTGATGAGCCGGACAAGAACTGGAAATTCAGCCTCGCGGATATTCACGAGAGGAAATACTGGAAGCATTACATGAGGGCTTATGAGGACTGCCTGAACGCGACAAGCACCCATCACGCGCCCTGGTACGTCGTTCCCGCCGATGATAAGGAGAACGCCCGGTTGATTATTTCCCAAATTGTCCTTGATGCGCTCAATGAACTCAAAATGGCATATCCCAAAACCACCGCGGAACGCAGGCTGGAATTGGAATCCATTCGCAAACAGCTCGAAAGGCAGGGAACCAATGAATGATATTAAGCAGAGTCATCGCCATCGCCCCTACTGGAAACGCGCGCATACTGATTGGCGTTTCTGGATCGGCGTATTCTTGATGTTTGCGGCCATGATTTACTACGTGATGAGCATTGACTTGGCGATGCGGCCTCGCCTCCAACCGCAACAGCCGCCGTCGGGCGCCGTCGGAAAATAGCGGAGCCCCCGGAGGCTCTTCAATCGGTAAGCCAGGTTTCAGCAAAGCCAGTGAAAACTTCGGACAGCCTGAAGCAGTTGGTTAAGACCCGCTATGGCCAACTCAAGCAGATTCGAGACGCTCCCCAGGCTGTCGCTGGTGGTGTGGCAATCGGGATGTTCTGGGGCTTTACTCCACTTCTGGGCCTCAAAACGTTGCTGTCGATCCTTTTTGCGTGGACGTTCCGGTGCAGCAAGATTTCAGCCGCCATCGCCGTTTCGCTTCAGGACGTCCTGACTCCCATTTGGCCATTTTTCCTGCGATGGGAGTATGATTTTGGGTTCTGGATTTTGAGCCATCCCCATCACTTTCCGAAAAGACTCGATTCGGAAGACGCCCATATCAAATACTGGCTTCATTTCAACACTCTGGAGATTCTTTGGCCGACATTCGTGGGTTCGCTGTTGTTCGCCGTGCCAGTCGCTCTGATTTCCTATTGGATTGTGGAGCAGGCGCTGGCACGGTATGAACGCATGCGCCGCCACCGCCTTACTCCCTCGGCGTGAAGGCCCGCTCACCGCGCTTTCGTGCATCAGGTGGATGGGAATCTCGCCGGACGCGAAAATATAGTTAGGATTCGATCACCAATGAATTTTACCGCATTGACACGGTTGGAGCGCAATGTCCACCGGGTAGGCGAAATCGTCGTCGTGCTGTGTTGCTGCAATTTTTCCTGGCCGCGCCGGGTGAGCCACGTTGTAGCCAGGGAGGTGAGGCCGCCGACGCCGGAGCCGACGAGCGCGGCCAAGGCTGGAAGGTACGCTGCATTCATAGGTGGAGCTTCATGGCGCCCGGAGGGTGCGAATCTGCCTCGTGCTCCGGCCAGAGATAGCGGAAAGCCAGGGTGGTAACAGCGATGCCTAGCAGGATTCCAACGAGGCGGTCGCGAATCGTGACGAAGTCGGTGTCCGGCGCAAAATCCTGCAAGATGCACATGTAGAACGCGAGAGCGATTTGCAGGCCTGCATAGGCAATGCGTTCGCTGCCCGCCGCGACCCAGCCGGCCAGGGCCGAGACGGCGGCGACAAGGAATGCCAGGGAAACGATGCTTTCCATGCGCGGGACCAGATACATGATGGACAGAAAGCCCAGCAGCCCGCCGCAAGCGCAGCCGGCCAGCCGCAATGTTCCTTTATGCAAGGTGGCGCCAATGCTTTCCAGCGAGATGAAGCAGCAGGTGATAAAGGCTGTGTGAATACCTGCCCAATCGACCGCGGTGTAGAGGATATAGCAAGTCATGGCGGCGAGGGTGACCTTGAGCGCGAAATGGATGTGCGCCGGATTGGTGAAGGCATCCGCCGCGAGCAGGCGTTTCCGCGGCTTGGGCGGGCCGGCGGATTCCGGTTTGTTGGTCCGCGCCATAATCCGGGTGACAACGACGGTTAGCGCGATGGGATAGGTGACGGCCACCCAGAGCCAGAGAAGCCAATGCACGAGATACTCCGCGGAAGGCATCAACTCCGCGACGCTCTGGGTTCCCGCGATGACAAAGCCGACTCCAAAGCCCAGTGGGCCGATGGCCAGAACACGCGACGCGAAGAACCCTGTAAAAAGCACAACCGCCATCGCGGGAATGCGCAGCTCGGGAAAATCAAACGTGAATCGATAAACCAGCAGGCTGACAGCGATGGCGAACGTGGCGCCAAGAATGATCAGCGTTCCCACGAGTGTGGTTACAACCTTGTTTTCCTTGGTAACAAAGATCACCATGTATGCGGAAATCAGCACCTCGGGGATCTGGAGAGTCATCGAGATGATGACAACCAGCACTGTCGTCACCACGATGCGAAGCATCATCGAGCTCCGGCCTGGATACGGCGCCAGCTCGCGGCGCATCCAGTCAAGCCACCCGGGCCAAATCACGGGCGAAAGAGCGGTGACGGCATCCATTCAGCCGCCGTCCGTTTTGATGATTGCCACCGCCGATGCGCCCATGCGGAAGAGATCGGGATCGGGATCCTCGACCTCGATGCGAACGGGGAACCGTTGCGCGACATGGACCCAGTTCAACTCGCGTTTCACGTAAGGCAGGCTGTGGGGGATGTCGATCTCTTCCTCCGGTTCAACCGCCCAGCCGATACCCTGCACTTTTCCCTTAAACCGCCGATCCGGCGCGGAGAGCAAATATACCTCCGCATTGGTTCCCGGCGCTATGTGGCGAATCTCGCCTTCACGAAAATTTGCCATCACATACCAGCGCCGCGTATCGAGCATCGAGAATACAGGGACGCCCGCGCTTGCGTAAGCTCCAGCCGAGATATTGAGGCTGATGACGCGGCCGGGAAACGGCGCCCGGACTTCGCAATAGGAAAATTCGAGCTCCGCGAGGTGGACGGCGGCAACTGCGCCCGCGCGCTGCGCGGTAAGGGTCTGGAGCGCACTGAGGGCAACCTTGGCCTGGTTCAAGCGCTCTTCTTCCGCCGCAAGGCCGCTCGTGGCCACTTCCTTCGCCGTCCGCGCCTGGTCCACCTGCTCCGCGGTGGCGAAGCCTTTTGGCAGGAGCGGCTCGATGCGGCGGAGCGTGTCATCGGCCTGCCTGACCTGGGCGCTTCCACTTTCGACCGCCGCCTCCGCGGCCTTTACGGCAAACTTCAACTCCGCATCCTGGGCGCGGGCTACCGCGATCTGCTCGTCCAGCCCCGCGAGGTCCGCGTTCGCCTTCTCGATCGCGAGTTTGTAATCGTCGGGATCAATTTCAAAAAGCAGATCGCCTTCCCTGACGGCCTGGTTGTCCTCGACGCAGAGCTTGATAATCTGGCCGCGCACCCGGGGGACAATGGCGACGACGTTCGCGCGCGCGGTGGCGTCGTCGGTACGGGGGTGGCGCTCGATAATGCGCCAGACGCAAAGCACGAGCACCACCGCGGCGAATATAATGAGCACGCTGAGAATCTTCCCGGCGATCTTGCGGACATCCGCCTGCGGCCGATCCGCCGACACGGCTGCAACGGGCGAGGGCGGGCGTTGGACCGCGGAGTTCGCCGGCGTCTTCTCCGAGATTTCACTCCTGGCTTCGGGCACTGGATTCGACGGGGCTTTCGGGTTGCTCATAGGAGAAGTTTAGTTTTGGAAAAATGCGAGCCAGGCAGCCAGGGTGAAGACGACCATCAGGCATGAATAAACGACCGGCGCCGGATGCAGGTGCGTGTCGAGCTTGAGCGCAATCAGGAGCAGATGGGAGATCGAGGTGAGCGCCAGGCCGCTCACGATGCAGACCATCCACGCCGGAAAGTAAGAACCCAGCACATCGATCGCCGGTGAATGGGAGGCAGACTTGCGGCAGCCGGCCATGCAGAAAGCGAGCAACAGAAACAAGCTGGCTCGGAGAGTGGGTGAATTCATCGATCTCGAGCGAGCGTGGGTCGTGGTGGTTTGGCGAGCTCGCCGATGCTGAGCGCGAGCGCGGCGGCGGCGGTGAAGATGGCCGAGCGTGTGTCGTGTCCGACGCTGCGGGCGGCGGTGACGTTGCGCTGGGCGTTGACGACTTCCACGTAAGTGCTCAGGCCATTTTGGTAGGATTCGAGCACGGCGGCGTAGGCGTTCTCGGCGGCGGTCAGCAGCTTCGCTGCGGCGTCCTGTTTGCGGAGCGCTGTTTTGAAGTCGGTATAAGCCTTCCAGACCTCGCGCACGGCGGCGTCGCCGGCTTCGGCGAGTTCGCTCTGGGCGGCCCGGAGTTCGGCTTCGGCCAGGCGCAGCTTTTCCCTCCGCGCGAAGCCGTCGAAGACAGGCACTTCGACCGTGACACCGGCGCCGTAGACGCTGTGACCGCCCCCGAAATAGGAGGAGTCGTTGACACTCACGTTGAGCGCCGCTTCGCCCACATGGGCATCGACGGCGAGCTTCGGGTAAAAAGCCGCGCGCGCTTCGCGGACCTCGGCTTGTCTGGCGTGGAGATTGGCGAGTTTGAGGACCAGGTCCGGGCGCTGCGAAAGGGCAAGGTCGATCAATGCATCCACCGAACGCTCGGGGTTCGCCGGCAGCGGCTTGTCCGCGAGATCGGCCACCTGGATACGGATGGTCGGCAGAATGCCGAGACTCTCCACGAGCGCGACTTGCGCGTCGCTCTCCTCCCCCATCGCCGCCTCCAGGTCGAACGCGGACTGGGCGGTCTGTTGTTGCGCCTGGAGCAGCTCGGGCTTGAGCGCGAGCCCATGCTCGAGCCGCGCTTTCGCGGCCTGCTCGACCGTCTGCGCGGCGTGGAAGGCGCTCTTGCCGACGATCACCTTTTGCCGGGCGTCGCCGAGGGCGTAGAAATCCCGCGTCACCTCGAAGACGATTTTCTGATGGGTCGCGTTGAAGCCGACATTGGCCATCATCAGGCGCTCCTTCGCGGCATCCACGACAGCCCGCCGTTCGCCGAAGTCGAGGAGTAGCCACTTCACGCTGAGAGCCGCGCGCGACGCGACAGCGTCGGTGACGAGGGAACCGCCACCGACGATCGATACGTTGGGCAAATTTTGATTTTGCGTCTCCAGTTTTTGCAAGGACGCTTGCGGATTGGCGATGATTTGTTGCGCGATGGGACGCAGATCGGCTGTGAGCGTGGGAAACGGAATGAAGGCACGCTCGTAACCCGTCCCCGCGGAAGCCATAAGGTACGGAAAGTAGGAGCTCTCGCTGAGGCCCACAGCCGCCGCGGCCTGCCGGGCGATTTCCCAGGCAACCCGAGTCTCCGGATTGTTCCGCTCTGCAAGGTCGATCAACTCCGGGAGATCATAGACCTTGTCCGGATCGATCTGCGCCCCGGTTGCGTGGGGCTTTTCGCGCCAGGCTCCCTCTGACAATTCCCGCTCATATTTATCGAGTCCCGGCGGCGACCATGGCTGCCCCGCGAAAGGCGGCGCAGTGTCCTTTCCAGAAGCCGCGCACCCGATGAGGAAGAGGGAAAAGACTGCCGCGCGAAGGCCGCTCCCCCGCTTCCAGCCCGGACCTCGGGTGAACTCGTTCTTTCCGTAGACGTCCATCACCGTTTCTTTATCGGGATTACGACCCAGAAACCCAAAAAGATCAAGTGATAGGTTGTAACCCAGGCTAAACTCTAATGCGTTACGGCCATGAGATTTTTCTGGGGAGCTTTACTCGGTTGGTTCGTTGGCGGCCCGATTCTTTGGGCGCTGATCGTCGTGGCGTTCTGGTATTGGCTCCTGCATTAAGAGCGGACGGCTCGGCGACTCGTCCCCCCGTGGGTGCCTTTCATGGGCCGCCAGCCACCCTGGGGACTAAATCCCTCGAAAAGGGCGAGGCCGAATCTCTCGAATCGCTTGGACAAATTTCGGGCATGCTTCAAAATGTTTCCAGTTCCCGAATACGCGCCAGCGCTTCATGCAAATCACCAACAAACAAGTCCGATTCTTTGAAACCTACGGCTACCTGAAGCTGACCCAGGCTTTCCGCGACGATCTCGATTGGATCATCCCGGAGTTCGAGCGGGTCTTTGCCGATCGCAAAGTTGTTCACGATGGAACCAAGCGATCCTGCATCGTTCCCTTCATCGACCAGCGCGAGAAGCTCTGCAGCCTGATAGATCACCCCGTGATTGTGAACGCGGCCAAGGCTTTGATCGGCGATGACTTCAACTATCTCGGTGGAGATGGCAATTACTATTCGGGAGAAACCGCCTGGCACACCGATGGGTTCCATACCGTGGGCAAATACATCAAGATGGCGTTCTATCTTGACCCGGTACGCGCCGCCACCGGAGCCCTGCGCGTGGTCCCGGGTTCTCATCAGATCGATACGAAATGGGAAGGCCGTCATCCCCGCGACGCGGAAGAGCTGTACGGCATTCATCCTCGCGAAATGCCCGCCCAGGTTTTGGAAACCGATCCGGGCGATCTGCTGATCTTCAATCACAACATCATGCACGCCTCTTTTGGCGGCGGCGGCTTCCGCCGTATGTTCACGTTGAACATGTGCCGTCATGCCAACACGCCGGCGGAGATCACCGATCTGGAAGGCTTTATCAACAGCGCCGACCGCTTCTGGCTGGATCAGACTCACTCGGAGTTGATGCGTCGCACGGCCAGTTCCGAGCGCAGGCGCCACCTACAGCAGGTCATCGACCACGAATCCGGATTACCGGCCCGTTCCGCCAAATGCCGCGCTACCATGCTTGAACCCGCCCGGGGCTAACATCTCCCAAGCGGGAGGGCAAACTCGATGGTTTTCGTCACGACGCCGGCGGTGTCGCAGATTTCAACCACGGCCCCATTCACCCGGCTCCACCACCGGGCGTAGCTCACGGCGTGCTCGACGTTGAGTCTCCTACATCGGCCAGGTGCTTCGCCCGTCGGACATCGCGGAAGCATTGCGCATCCGGCGGGAACGAATGCTGCTACAGATTGAGCACGTCGTGGCCTACACCGCGCGCAAAGTGGGGTGGGCCGCGCACGCCGCCTAATGACACCACGCCCCAAACCGTGATCGACGACCAAACAGCAGGGTTCATCCTCATTCTTTTGATCCTGGTGATCCTCGCCGTCGTCGTCGCGATGCCCCCGGCGCCCCACGACTGAACCTGCCCGTGTCCCTCGACCTCAATCTCCGCCTCAAGCTCGAACAAGTCTTATCTCCAGGCCAACATCGGTGAGTACCTCTCCGCGGTCGTCCCTTACTCGCCCACGGCCGGGCCGCTCATTATCCCCACGGGCCACGTTAACACCGAGCCGCAATTCCCGTATCTCACCTAATACTGTCCCAGCGCGCCCCCCGCACGAGGATCTGCCGCCGGAATGCGGTAATTGACGCCTGAACGCGACTGCGCCCATCATCGGGGATGGACCGTTGCAAGATAGCCCTTTTAGGGCGCCTTTCCGATGCGAGTTTTATTGCGTAAGTCGTTGATGATAAGGAGGTGGCTAGGGAGGGAATCGAACCCCCGATTCCAGCCGACGCTTCGAGTCAGCGAAATACCCAATAAAACCGGACATCAAACACGCCATTGACACGGAAGACGTTATGACTTTACGTTATGACTATTAGATGGCCAGTCTGCACAAAGATCCACGCGAGAAAAGCCCGTTCTGGTATTGCTCGTTTTACCTCCCGGACGGGCGCCGCGCGTTCAAATCCACAAAGCACCTTAACCGCGCCAAAGCAAACACAATTTGCCTTGAATGGGAACGCGCGTCAAAAAAAGCCGTCGATGGAGAGCTGACTCAAACTCAGGCGAAGAAAATGCTCGGCGACCTCGGGGAGAAGCTTATCGAGGATGCGAAAAAGCCACGCGACGTCCGGAACAGCAGGCGTGCGGAAGATCAAGCGGGAAAGGTTCTGTCGCAAATCCTGATCCTGGCCGGCGCCGAAGGACTAAAATCCCAAAGCATCAGGGATTTCTTGATGGAGTGGATCGAATCCAAGACGGCCACGAATGCGGGCACCACCGCAATCCGTTATCGCGGAGTGGTCGAGTCCTTTCTAGCGTTTATCGGAAAGCGTAAAGCCAAGGTCAAGATCGCCTCCCTGACTCCTCAGGATATTTCCGGCTTCCGTGACATTGAGGTGCGCCAGGGTAAATCGAAGACAACCGCAAATTTGGCATTGAAAATTCTCCGGAGCGCACTCAACGATGCCCGCCGCCAAGGGCTGATTCTCACAAATCCTGCCGAGGCCGTGAAGATATTTACAGCTGACAAGGAAGCCCGAGATGTCTTCACAAACGATCAGGTTCGGGACCTTTTCTTGGCGGCACCACTGGAATGGCAAACTGCAATCTTGCTCGCGTACTACACCGGGGCTCGGTTGTCAGATTGCTCGAGCATGGCGTGGGAGAATATCAGCCTGGAGAAAAAGGAATTGCGGTTCTTCCCAAAAAAGACCTCACACGGACTTCAGCGAAAGCCGGACTGGAAGAAGCATGTGAACGGACAACTTGAAATTCCACTTCCAGCCGAATTGGAAGCACATCTCCTTTCCCTTGCCGGCACTGACGATCCGGAAGCCCAGCTTTGCCCAACCCTTGCAAAGAAGTCCACCGGTGGCAATCACGGCCTTTCAGGGGAGTTCACCCGGATAATGGGAAAAGCTGGCATCCACGCCGAGGAGGGGGTTGAGAAGAGTGGTAAAGGACGACGCTTTAAAACTCTGGGATTTCACAGTCTGCGCCATACTTTCGTCAGTGAACTGGCAAATCGGGATGTTGCCGCCGATGTGCGCCAGAAAATCAGCGGACATAACGACGAAGAAATGCCCCCCGTTCGGAGCGTTTCTCTCCGGCCCCGGTACGCCGTGCGCGGAACCCGCCTTATTAACCTGGAGAGCCTGCTTGCCTTTATCGAGGCCACGGCGGACGCGCAGTGTGAGAAAGAGGCCCCTGCTCAAGACGGGGGTAAGCGAAAATGACCGCGCCAACGACGATCTCGGACGGTTCGGACGGTTCTTCTCAAGTTCTCCAAATTCTCGATCGGGGGGTCGAGTCTGAGAAGCCGTTGGACCCCTTCCTCGAGGAATACGGACCGCTCTTCATTTATGAGAAGAAAGACATTCACGCGAACCAGATCGCCATCGCGGCGAAGTTTAGCAGTGTCTATCAGATCCGCTTCGATTCCGAGGCCGCCCTCTTTGTCCGGTACAGCGAACTGGGCCTGTGGGAGCCGCTCAAGGAACCCGAGGTCAAAAAATCCCTGGCGAAATTTATAAAAAAGGAGGCGGAGGAAAACGACGCGCAAGACTTTCTCCGAAAAAGGACGAACGCCTTTCTGGGCGCGGTGCTGGAGCTTTTGAAGGGCTTCACCCTCGTCGTCGATAGAGGCCGCCTGCACGGGATGATCCACGCCGGCAACGTCATGCTCGACCTCTCGGTCAAGCCGGTCGTTCTCCGGCCATTTGATCCCAGCTTACCTGTCGCGCCGCATGTGTGCGATCAATTACCGGCCCGACGCCGAATGTCCGCGATTCCTCAACGAACTGCTCAAACCCTCGCTGGCGGATGAGGATATCGACCTTCTGCAACGGTTTTTCGGCGCGGTGCTGCTGGGCGACAATGCGGCCCAGCGCTTCCTCATAATCCACGGCGGCGCGGCAAGGGGGAAAAGCACCTTCGTGACGTTGATGGAGCGAATCGTTGGCTTGGACAAACGTTGCCCATTTGCGCACGCAACACCTCTCCGGGCGCTTTGAATCACACGCCTTTCTCAACAAAACGCTCTTGACGGCCAAGGATGTTCCTGGCGATTTCCTCGCCCGACGAGGCGCCCAGATGATCAAAGCCTTGGTGGGCGATGACTTGATCGAGTCAGAGATGAAATACGGCCCCAAGTTCCGCATGCGGGGCAATTTCAATATCGTCGTCACTAGCAACAAAGGGCAGATCCCGGCCTGCCACCAAGGCGGAAACCGAGCCCCGGATGAGGAAGATCGCGGCATGAATACGTCATCCTACGAGATCCGAGTCCAGCGGCTGAACGAAACCCCGGATGCACCGAGGATTGAGACCCCGGAGGAAACCGTGAGATATTGGGAAACCGTCATCACGAAAATGCCGTGGTACATTCCTGACCGAGAGGTCTGCGTTTCGATAACTGTGAATGGCCGGCTCCGGGCGACTGGCCATACGCTCGTCAGCATTGGCACCTTGAATGAAACTGTCGTGGCAGCCAGGGACGTTTTTAGGGCTGCCGTTGCGATGGCAGCTTTCAATGTCATTCTGGTACATAACCACCCATCCGGTGACGCAAGTCCCTCGAACAACGACAACCTCATAACCCGGCGCATTGCCGAATGCGGGGTGATCCTCCAGATCAAGCTGATGGATCATGTCATCGTGGGGGCGCATGGAGCACGGTTCAGTTTCAAGGAGAAGGGGTTGCTGTAACCTTGGTCGAACCGATCAGGCGACGACGATTGGTTCCCAGAAAGAAGTCTTCGCGTGCGAACCAGGCGAGGTCACCACCGTCCAAGCGTCCCCGGCCAAGGTCCTGCGGGCGCGTGATAATAGCGGTGAAAGGGCATACAACATGCTGACAACCTCGTCATACAAACGAGGCGCTATTAACAAAAGGACGAAAAGCGGAGTCAAACAATCCAACGGGATTAACTTAACAGGGGAACAACGCGCGGTCGAGACGCTTCGGCTTTCGGACGTGCGGTATCGGCGATTGTTTGAGACGGCGCAGGATGGCATCTTGATTCTCGACGCCGATACGGGACAGGTGGTGGATGCGAACCCGTTCATGAAGGAGTTGCTGGGCTATTCGCAGGAGGAGTTTCTGGGGCGGAAGTTGTGGGAGATCGGTCCCGTCAAAGGCGAGAATGCTTCCAAAAGCGCTTTCGTCGAATTGCAAGTGAATGACCGGCTGCACTATGAGGGCCTGTCCCTGGAGACCAAGGACGGGCGGCGGGTCGAGGTTGAGTTGATCAGCAACGCGTATCTGATGGGCGCGACGCGGCTAATCCAGTGCAACATTCGCGACATCACGGAACAACTGCGTGTGAACCAGGCCCTGGCAGCCGCCAACAAGGAGATGGGGTTTCAATGCGAGGAGAAGGGAAAGCGAGCCGATGAGTTGATCCTAATCAACGCGGAACGCGTGGATGCGAACCAGGCCCTGGCAGCCGCGAACAAGGAGCTGGCGTTTCAGTGCGAGGAGAAGGGAAAGCGGGCTGAGGAATTGATCCTGATCAACGCGCTCAACGCGGAACTGGCGCGCTCCAATGCGGAGTTGGAGCAGTTCGCCTATGTGGCGACGCATGACTTGCAGGAGCCGCTCCGGGCAGTGTCCAGTTGCGTTCAGCTTCTTAAGAAACGTTACGAAGGTCGTCTCGACGCGCGGGCCGATGAGTTCATCACGCATGCGGTGGATGGCACCAAGCGGATGCAAACCCTCATCAATGACTTGCTGGCCTATTCGCGAATCACCACCCATGCCAAGCCGTTCTTGCCCACGAACTGCGAGTTGGTGCTGGACGAGGCGCTGGCAAATCTAACGGTCGCCATCGGGGAGGCCGGCGCAGTGGTGACCAGGGACGCGCTGCCCACGGTGAGCGGAGATGGCACCCAATTGGCGCAGTTGTTCCAAAACCTCGTCGGCAACGCCCTCAAGTTCCGCGGGGAACTTCCTTCTAAAATCCACATCAGAGCGGTGCTCAAAGACGGTGACTGGCAATTCTCCGTAGCGGATAATGGTATCGGCATGGAGCCGCAATATTTCGAGCGCATCTTCCTGGTTTTTCAGCGCCTGCATACCCGCAAAGAATATCAAGGCACCGGCATCGGTCTCGCTATTTGCAAGAAAGTCGTCGAGCGCCACGGAGGGCGCATCTGGGTGAAGTCGGAACCCCGCCAGGGCGCCACCTTCCACTTCACCATCCCGGAAAAGAGATAAGCCACTATGGACAGTATGAACACCAGCATCGCATCCCGTCCGATCGTTATCTTAATGGTCGAGGACAACCCAACCGATATCCTGATCGCGAAGGAAGGACTTCTCAGCGCCAAAATGCTCAACACTCTGCACGTGGCCGACGACGGCATTGAAGCCATGAAGTTTCTGCGTCAGCAAGGCAAGTATGCCGGGGCACCCCGCCCGGACTTGATTCTGCTCGACTTGAACATGCCCCGTAAGAATGGCCAGGAAGTCCTGGCCGAGATCAAGGCCGACGACAACCTGAGGAACATCCCGGTGGTCGTCCTCACGACCTCGATGGCAGAGAAGGATATCACCAAGTCCTACGGACTCCATGCCAATTGCTATATCACCAAGCCGGTGGACTTTGACCAATTCGTGAATGTCGTGCAGACAATTCAGGATTTCTGGTTCTGCGTGGTCACGCTTCCACCGGCCACGAAGTGATGGACGCGCAAGAGGCTGAAAAGATTCAAGTCCTGCTGGTCGAAGACAGCCCCACGGATGCGCTGGTCGTGCAGGACGAATTGGCGCACGCGAAGGGCGCGCGTTTTTCCGTGGTGCACATCGAGCAATTGAACGAGGCGCTGGCCCACCTGCAGGCGCAGCGCTTCGACGTGGTGCTCTTGGACCTCAGCCTGCCCGACAGTCATGGCTTCGAGACTTTCGTGCGGCTCCACGCGGCCTCGGAGGTTCCCGTCGTCGTGCTCTCGGGCCGAGCCGACGAAGAACTCGCGGTCAAAGCCGTCCATGCCGGAGCGCAGGATTATTTGGTGAAGGGACACATGGGAGAGGACGTTCTACCGCGCTCCATCCGTTATGCGATCGAGCGCCAGCGCGCGGAACGAATCCTGGCCGAAAGCGAAGAACGCTACCGGCTGCTGATCGAAGGCTCGCCGGATGCGTATCTTGTGATTTGCGAGGGCAAAATCGTCTTTGCTAACGCGGCCTCCTTAAAATTGTTTGGCGCCGACCGCATGGAACAACTGCTGGGCCGGCCCATCCTGGCGATTATTTCTCCCGAATACCACGACATCCTGCACAAGCGAATCCAGAATGCCCATGCCAACGGAACCAATCCCCTGATTGAGCTCCTAGGTGTTCGCCTGGACGGCACGATCGTGGCCGTGGAATCAACCAGCTCCCCCTTCATCCACGAAGGCGGACCCGCAGTGCGAGTCGTGATGCACGACATCACCGGACGGAAGATAGCGGAGCGGATGATCGTCGAACAAGCGGCGCTGCTCGACCATGCGCGGGATGCGATCTTCGTCCACGATATCGAGGGATGCCTGAGCTACTGGAACAAAAGCGCGCAACGGGTCTTCGGCTGGACGGCCGAGGAGGCGAACGGCCGTAATGTCCAGAGTCTCTTTTACCGAGATCCCGAGCTTTTCCATACCACGCTGGAGGCCGCGCTCCGCAAGGGAGACTGGATGGGCGAAGCGAGCATGCTCACGAAAGCCGGCAGCGAAGTGCTCGTCGAAGGTCGCTGGACACTACTGCGCGACGCGGACGGCAATCCCAAGTCGATCCTGGTGATAGACACGGACATCACCGAAGTGAAGAAAATCGAAGCGCAACTCTTCCGGGCGCAGCGCATAGAGAACATCGGCACGCTGGCCGGCGGCATAGCACATGATCTCAACAACGTCCTCGGCCCGATGATCATGGCGGTCGATCTCTTGAGGGAAACCGTGACTGCCCCTCGCGAAGTCGAGCTTCTCGACATCATGGAAAAGAGCGGCACGCGCGGCGCCGACATGGTGAAGCAGGTGCTTTTTTTCGCGCGTGGCGTCGAAGGCGAGCGGACGCTGATTTCCCCGGTGCGGCTCGTGAAAGAGATCGAGGCCATCATCCGGGATACCTTTCCCAAGGGCATCCGCGTGGTGACCGACGCGCCCGAGGGGAGCTGGAAGACCTCCGGCGACCAGACACAGATCCATCAGGTATTGCTCAACCTGTGCATCAACGCGCGAGACGCGATGCCTGGGGGTGGCCGCTTATCGTTAACTGTGAGGAACCGCCAGATCGACGAGCAGTTTGTGGCGATGAATCCCGCTGCTCACCCCGGCTCGTATGTCATCCTGGAAGTCGCCGACACGGGTCAGGGCATCCTACCCGAAGTGATGAGAAAGATGTTCGAGCCATTCTACTCCACCAAAGCTGTCGGCAAAGGCACGGGCCTGGGGCTCTCGACCACACAGGCCATCGTCAAGGGACACGGCGGCTACATCACCGTGGAGAGTGAGCCCGGCAAGGGCACGACCTTCCAGGTGAGCCTGCCCGCCGAAACGGGATCCGGGCTGCCGCAGCTCGAAGCGGTAAAGGGCGCGCTTCCGCACGGCGAGGGCGAGCTCGTCCTGATAATCGAGGACGAAGCATCCATTCGCTCCATCACCGGCCAGACGTTGGAGGCGTTTGGGTATCGTGTGATGACCGCGAACGACGGGGCCGAGGGGGTCGCGCAATATGCGCAGCATGCCAGCGAAATTGCGGTCGTGATCACCGACATGGCGATGCCGGTGATGGAAGGTGTCCCCACCGTCCGTGTCCTCCTGCGCGTGAACCCGGACGTGAAGATCATCGCCGCGAGCGGGTCCACCGCCAAGGGTCTCGAAGCGGAATGCCTCGTCGAGGGCGTGAAGCACTTCATGCCGAAACCGTACACGGCCGAGGCAATGCTGAGGGCGCTGCACAAGCTGCTGCATTCCGCCGCGTGAACTCATGAATAAACCTCGAATCCTGATCGTAGATGACGACGAAGGCTTTTCCCGTCTGGTGCAGCTCGTTCTGGAGAAGGCGAAGCTCTACGAGGTGAAGATTGAGAATCGTTCACTGAACGCACTCGCTGCCGCGCGTAAGTTCAAGCCGGAACTCATCTTGCTCGATGTCGATATGCCCGGATTCGATGGGGGCGAGGTCGCGCGGCAGGTTCGCGAGGACGCGGCGCTATGGGACACCAAGATCGTGTTTTTCACCTCATTGCTTTCGCAACAGGAGACGAGAAAGGGGCTTGTGAGCCGGGGCGGCGAACTCTTTTTCTCCAAGCCGCTGGACCCATCGGTTTTGATCCGATGCATTGAAACCGCGCTGAGCCATATTCCGGCTGAAGTACCTATTGCAGTCGAATGTCGACCTCAACATGATCCGGTCGTGGCTCGGACACGCATCCATCGAAACAACCAACACCTACGTCGAGATTGACCTGGAAATGAAGCGCAAAACTCTTCAATCATGCGAGAATTTGATCCCAAGGAGTGGGAAGCGGCCTCCTTCTTGGCAACGCGACCCCGACATCCTTTCCTGGCTTTCACAGCTTTAATTATGTGCAGCGCAGGGATCAACCACGCCGGGCAAAACGGCCACCGCCCCCCAACTTCCCTTAGCACGCTGCACATAATCTGGAACTGCACATAACACTCGCACCCATCCGGGGGATCCAGCCCCGTCGACCAATGACAACCTCATGACTCGGCGTATCGCCGAATGTGGGGTGATCCTCCAGATCAAGCTGATGGATCACGTCATCGTTGGAGCCAATGGGGCGTCGTTCAGCTTCAAAGAGAAGGGGCTGCTGTGCCGATTCTGCTCAAAAAGACAGAGGTTCACTCTCCGCGCCATTGGATCGCGGGAAAATTCACTGCCGATAGGCCACAGGGCATACTTTTCCCGCCCCGGCCCTTTCATGGATGGGCAAGGGGTTCTCGCGCGAATAGCGACGCTCCATAACTCAGCACGGGTTGCATTTCTTCGGCTAGGACATCAGGTTCGTAAATTTCCAGATAATTGACGTGCTGGCCGGCACTGTTCGCTTGCATTCCCATGTCCATCGATCTTCTCAAAGCCAGGGGAGGATTGCCCTCGGCGCCCATGTCTCCGCTGCTGAGTTCGGCGGAGGTCTTCATTTGAATGCCGGTGATAATGCGCCCGCAATAACTCACCAAAAAATCGAAATACCGTGCTGCCCGCTCACTCCCTTTATCCTGCCCCGCGTGGAGATCGCTCCACTGAAGCACAAGCCGGCGTCCCAGGATCCCCGAAGCCTGGGCGACGATGGCTTTCCTTTCCCGATTGCGCTCATCAGGACCTTTGCCACCCGGCCCAAGAATCGGAAGAGACGGCCCCGACAAAGATACGTACTGATTGGGAAAGCCGTCGGCGTAAACGTGGAAGACCTTCTGCCATGCTTCCAGATACTTGTCCGGCGTATAACCGTCACTGAGCCACTTCTTATGATCCTGCGGTTTGTTCGGCAGGGTAAACTCTGCAGACACCGATGTCGGCCCGGCAGCATCGATCACTCTAAAGGCAGGCGAGTTTCCATACCTGTCGCCCAGTAGTTTCAGGAACGCGAACCAGCGGCCAAGATACACCTTGTCCCAAGGCATCGGAAGCCTCTCCACTGTTCCCTTGCCGGGCCCATATTGCAGGGGAAACTCTTCGGTCTTTGCGCCTTCCAGCGCCCATGCGGGAGTAAAGAAGCCGGGGAAGATGAGAAGCTGCACCCATTTCTTTGATGCTTCCGCGGCAGCGAACAGTGCATCCAGCTTCGACCAATCCGGTTTTCCCTGGACGGGCTCGATATCGCGCCAATGGATTTGAAGCGCGGCTCCGCTGACGAAGGGATTGTTCAATGCCCGGAAATCCGGGGATGAATCCTTTTGCGGCTTGTTCGGTATCACCACCACCAGTCCGCCCGGAGGAGAGGCATCGGGTGCAGGACGCCGCTGCTTGGGTTCTCCCTTCGCGGCGGCCGGCAGTACAAGCAGCGCGCTGGCCAAAACAAGAGCGCCATGGCCGGAGAGCCTCGCAGATCGTGACGCACGGTGCATCGACACCGAACATCGGGTTTCAGCCGCCCGAAAGCAAGCCTTCGGTGCTCCAGCCGCCTCGAGAAAGATTAGCGTCAGGTACCGCAGGTTTCGGTGACGGCACCGCGATGACCTCGCTGCTGAAACAAATATCTAACCAGCGTTAGATATCCTCGAAGGCGGCTTTCTGGCTGCCCGATTCCGCACGACCCGGGACCTCGCCGGTTCAAGCCGGAGAAAACAATCCGCACCAGCGGATAACGAAAGGATCACCATGAGTAGACCAACAACAATTGAGCGCGAGCATTATCCTCGAGGCAGCTTCTCAGCTACCCCAAGCCCCCGATGCCGGCAGCCCTCACCTAGGGCGCCAGTTCTGCGCCTCGGGGCCACCATTCACAAGAAAGGATCATCATGAGCACACCAACGCCAATCGAACGGGAACACTACGCCCGGCTCGTCGGTCGCCAGATCACCGGGATCCAGTGGGAGGACATCGACGGTCAGGCCCTGCCGGTCCTCCTCCTCAACGGAGTCGGCCGAGATCACCAGTCGGCACACGTCGTCGTACTCGCCGATCCCGAGGGAAATGGACCCGGGCATCTTAGCCGACCTTTACCTGATAAAGGCGGAAGAAAGGCTACGCTAATCCCTTGGGCTTCTGGGCTGACGTTACGATAGAACCACGCGACATAGTCCTGTTTGAATACGGGCCACGATTCACTTGGGAAAGTGATTCATGACAATCGACCGAACAACAGTTCCCTCATCCAGCGAGTCGTGGCCGTCGCGTCTCCCTTCGCGATCAAGCCCCGCATTTCCACCATTCGCTTTTCGGTAAGCAAGCTTTCGACGGAGCGAAGAAACGCCGCGCTTTCGCCAACGGCTGCCGCCCCATCTTCACGGTAGGGATATTGATCCATCGAGTACCAACCGTCGTAGCCGATCTCCTTCAGCCAGAAAAGCAGCTCGAAATACTCCACCGTGTGCAACGACCCGACAATCATGTCATCGTCCCAAGTGCGATAGTTGTCGTTGAAATGCATGTGAAAAAGTTTGTTTCCGTAGTGCTGAAGAAGCACGGCCGCTTCGGCCACGTTTTCTCCCGCCATCAACGCGTGCCCCACATCCATGCAAACGCCTACATTGTCCAATTTTCGTTTCCTGGGCCATGAGCAGCGTATCCGCCGCCCTAGCTTGAAAGGAATGCGTGCGGGGCTCCTTTGGTTTGTATTCAAGCGCAAATTTCAAGTCGGACAATTCCTGGGCGACGGCGCGAATGCCTTCCATTAAATGGATGCGCTGCTCGCGGTAATCTGCAGTCAGCGGGTAGTCGTAACCATCCTGGCCCAGCCATAAATTGATTAACGGGCAGCCGATTTCCCGCGCCAGGTGGGATACGTTGTGCGTTTCCTGCAGAGCCTGCCGGCGAGTTTCAGAGTCCTTGGCGCTCAGGCTGCCGTTGCCCCAGCGCTTTTGAGAAGCCCGCCAGTAATTTTTTCACCTCGCCGACGTTTTTTTCCGTGATGTCCCACGATCCAACCAATTCGATTCCCTGGATGCCGGGAATCCCCGCCGCCTGGCGAACCATCTCGGCCTTGTGTAAAGTATCCTTATAGCCTGTGGATAAGAAACGGTCGCAGGTGTTTCCCAAGTTTCCAAGTATCACTGAGTATTTATTTCTCATAAGGTTCAAGAGACTTGTTGAGGTGTGAGTTCAAGAGAGAAGCGGTGTTGGCCTGAATTAAGTTCGTGAGAAACATTCGGCAGGTGAAGGGTGGCGGTGCAATTCCATGGCACACACAAATCGACAGTCAATTGCCGGTGATCTCGCCGCCAGGAAACAAGCGCTTTTCCCCAGCGGGTTTGAAGAGTGGCGCGCGCCGAGGTGATCTCCTGGAAAATGGATATTCTAAATACGAAGTGGGGCGAGAGAGATTTCGTTTTAGCTATCGTCATTCCGGCTATCCAACGGTAAAACCAGGCGTCAACGGATCCGTGCATGGGATGGTTGTACGAATTCATCCCGGTTCCCGTCAGTAATTCCCAACGCTCCCAGAGAGTTGTTGCGCCATTTTCAAGCATGTATCCCCAGCCGGGATAACTCGTCTGCGAGGCAATCCGAAAAGCTGTCTCGACTTGGCCCTCTTCGGATAAGGCTTCGAGCAGGTGCCGGGTGCATTGATTTCCGGTCGTCAGGTGATAGTCGTGTTTTTTTATATTGGCGACTAGGGACGTCGTAACCTTGGAACGATCTTCTGAAGGTACGAGATTAAAATAAAGCGCCAGTGCGTTGCACTGGCTTGATTGCCGGAGCCGTATCCGGCCGCATCCTCCCTCCAAAAGGTTCGGTGAAAGATATCGCGTGTCTTCAAAAAGAGCTCGCGATACTTGAGCTCATCCTTTTCGCGGCCTAAAAGGCCCGCCACGTTGGCCAGCAAGTCCAGCGCATAACAATAGTATCCTGTGGAAACCAGTTTTCCCGGTGTGTCCGCGGACATAGCTCCCCAACCTCCTTCCGCCTTGCAACAATCTGCCGGAGGACACCAGTCCCCGTAATAGCTATAATTAGTGATTCCCCCTTCGGATTGACTGGTGAGAAAGTCCACCCAGCGGCGACAGCCGGTATAGTGTCGCTCGAGCAAACGAAGGTTTCTGCTATGCTGGTGTAAGAGAAAAGGCATCAGTAAATAAGCGGCGCATGCCGGGTCGGCGGGCCGCTTTCCCAACAGGTAGGGCACGGTATCGCTGATCGCGCCGGTTGCCTCATCCTGCGCATCGGCCACGTCATCAATGAATTTCTCTATAAAGCGATAGGCGTCACAATTATGAACCAGCTCCTCCGAGCGGGCCGACAGATCGTTCATCCATCCCAGGCGTTCGTCCCGTTGAGGGCAATCGGTGGGTACTCCATGCAGGTTGCTTTCCTCCGTCCAGCGGACCATGCGGTGAATCCGATTAATGAG
>Ga0302324_100005984_pt1 | contig 26416 bp, 28 predicted proteins | sample Palsa_T0_1_FD_201949 | JGI IMG/M metagenome (GOLD analysis project Ga0302324, IMG submission 201949) | Peat permafrost microbial communities from Stordalen Mire near Abisko, Sweden - Palsa_T0_1 | ecosystem: Environmental > Terrestrial > Soil > Palsa > Peat permafrost | place: Sweden: Abisko... | reverse complement strand
CCTCCAGGCTCGATCAAAATCCCGACCATCTCTTCCATATCCGCCGTATCCACTACCCCATATCGCGCTCGCGCACCTACGACGATGGCTCGTGGAAGGTGCCGGTTTGCCTTTCCATCCTCTCCGCAGTCGGTGAGATACCTGCTGGACAAATTGAGGATGATCTGCATGCAGCCATTGGGCAAAACGCGTTCGCGGTGGTGGGAAAATCGGGGTGCCCGGCAGTACCACATGGATCGAACCCATGAACGAAGAGGGGGATGGGGAGGTTCTTCCACAAAGACCATCGGTTCACTGGTTGTGAGGGCAGACAAAACCTGGTACCACGCTCATGGTACCACTCTGTCACTCTGAGAAGTTGGAATCTCGGATTGGGTGCCGCTTGCTCTCCTCCACGCCGGGATTAGTCCTGTGAAGTCGGCTAGTGTTTACCGATGGAGAGAGGTGGCGATTGCGATTGCTGCTTCTGCCTGAGTCAATGCGGAGCGGATGCGACACTTGATTGCGGACCTTCGACGCTGGCCAGAAGTCCTAGTGTTGTATCAGAAGCGACCGCAGAAGAGGAATTGGGTAGCCTCATCAGAGTCTGCGGCGGTCGCTTCTGATACAACGACTTGAAGGAAGCCGCCCCGCGGTGCGATGTTCTGGCGACCTGAGTGTTTGAATTGGGGCACCTTCTGTTCCTGACGCACTATGCACAAACTATGCGGGTTCTGGGTCCAATTCAGACCGAAACCAGCGACTGTTTCACTGATTCCCTTCTAGCGTTTTCAGTATCTTACAGGCGGGCTTGGTATGGCTTAGGGAACGGATTTCGACTCATAACCCAAAGGTCGGTGGTTCAAATCCACCCCCCGCAACCAAAGAACTCATAGAAAATAAGCAAATTAAAAGGGAGCCGGACGGGTACTTCGGCCTGATGCGGGCAACCGTGCTCAGTTCAGAAACCGTCGACAAGTATGTCAGGGAGATGCTCGACGCTCTAAAAGCCGATTACGAGTTAAGGGGGAAGCTGACGCCACAATTCAGCTCCCATCTTGTCCGCGTCCGCGACTCGAGGCAGGATTCAAACCTGCGACCATTAACCGCGGCACTCAACTGCTCCGGCAAAGCTACGCGCTGGCTGTCGAACGGAAACACCTGCACTCCATGCCGTCGATTCGGCGGCTTGATGAAAGCGATAACGTCCGCCGCGGTTTTTTTGAAGAACCTGAACTTCGCCGCGTCGTAAGCTACCTGCCCGAGTACCTTCAGGACTTCACGCTCTGGGCCTTCCGCACGGGCTGGAGGAAGGGCGGCATCAAGAATCTGCGCTGGCCCGATGTTACCAAGCAGATCATCGAAGATAAGGAAACGAAGGAACGCATGGAAGTAGAGGTCATGTTCCTCCCCGCAAAGCACTGGAAAAATCGGGAGGCGCAGACCATGCCCCTCGTGGGCGAGCTGGCGGAAATCATTGCCCGCCGCCTCTCTGCCCGGGCTGTCAAGACTGATGCTGGTGTCATGCTGTCGGAATTCATTTTCCATCGCGACGGCTTGCCCATCGGGGACATGCGGAAGGCTTGGCGGACCGCCTGCAAGCTGGCAGGAGTGTCCGGTCGGCTCTTTCACGATCTCTGCCGCACGTTCGCCCGGAATGCCGACAACGACGGGGTGAGCCGCTCAGTGGCGAAAGACATCATGGGGAGGAAGACCGAAGCTATTTACGCGCGGTATCGCATCGTGGCTCAAGGCGAGAAGGTTTCCGCCTTGCTCCGCATGCAGCGGAAGTCCTGCACGTCACCGGAACGCGTCATGCCATGCCATCGGCCGCCGTCCAGTGAGAAACACGGACAGAATACGGACAGTTTGGGCAAAAATGAAGGGAGCCGTTGATTGCAGGTCAACCGTTCCTGCTGCGGCCCCATAAAGGGCTTTGCGCCGATCTGGTCGGCACCTACTTCCTTGAGGCGTCGCTTCAGGAACTTCTCAGCCTGCTTAGGGTCGGGGGTCCCGGTCGATTCCCGGTATTCCTTGCCCCGCAAGTAGTAAGCGCACCATAGGCTCGCGGTGCCTTTCCTTGGGAAGATGCGCCCGTTGCCTCTCATGACCGGCCTCCCTTCTGCTTGAGGTATCGTTGTAGCGCACGTATAACCAACTCTTGCGCATCAGAATTGTCGTCAATAGCGCGGTGCCTCACCGCATCCCACAACGAACGCGGTACACGAATCGTGGTTCTCACGATTTCTTCATCAGTGGCTTTAGTCTGCGGTTTCATGCAGTCCCCTCTTCGTCGTGCGGTTCACGACCGGGGACAAATATAGCGCGGCGGATGTCTTGCTGTCACGATGTTTTGTTGTCTTTATGTATTTCTCGATTCCCAGAGCAGAAAAGAGCAGGCGCCTTCCAACGCGGCGCGTAAACGGGAAATCGCAGTGATGGCGGTAGAGGTAATCTTGGGAGATTCCAAGGCGGCGCGCCGTTTCTGGTGCGCTCAGCAGTTTATCGGCCTGAGATTGAGCGGGCGCGGGGGCCGTCAGCCGCGCCATCGCAGTACAGCGGATTTCCTCTAACTCCCCAAGAAGGCGCGGGAGTTCACCTGCCGGGAGTTCTTGCACGGCCATCATGACGGTTTGAAGTTCATTCCGCATGGTCCCTGTCACCTTTTCCGCTACCTTTGAGACGTGCGTGGGGGATTGGGTCAGCACATCTTGAGCGGGTTTGCTCTCGAATCCAGGATTCAAGAACGCGCCATCGCTGGGCCGGTTGTTCCGCTGTAGCTCCTGCGTTCATGTGCTCCAATTGTTCTCCACGCATGTTCGGCTCCTTCGATTCAGCGAGTTACGGCGTCTGGCGGTGTGGCACACCGCCGTGGCCGACCCCCTGTCCCGCTTTCGCGACGCGTCTCTGGCATCATGCCGCACCCCCGCCGCAGGTCTGGCACGTCATCGTTCCGTCCTTCTCGCGGTAAAGGGCAAAACTGCCACATACGGGACAGACGAGAGTCCTAGTCACTTCCGCCGTTTTCGGAGCTTCGTGTTCACATCCTCTTTACCCATGACGTTGGTACTTTCCAGCGCCTAGCCAACTCTTCCGCCGTGAGCACTTCGTAGAATGGTCCGCCAGCGTCTGTCGCTTGTGACGGCTCGCTTGGTTTTCGCAATTGCTGAATCGCGCTCATGCCGTGCCCCTGGATTGCACTCAACAGAGTGAAAGGTTTTTTCTGCTGAGCCAGCGTCCCGATCAGATCTTCCGCGGCGAAGTATTCCGGGGTATCGGTGCGCAGCAACTGAGGGGTGAGGGCCAGCGCGTTCATTCTGAGCACCTTCTGGCGTCATCTTGAGCTGCTGTTGCGGCTTTGATGATCTCGCGCGTCTCGGTGGTCTCGGTGGTACTGTTGCCACTCATGCGATGGCCTCGGATATGTTTACAAATGCAGGATTCAAAATGGTGCTTCTTCCTGGCTCAAGTTTTGCTTGCGCTTCTTACGGCCCGGTGGGTGCCATTCAACCCGTTCCAGCTTGAGGCCACCATCGGCGGTGTCGAGAATCCGGAAGTGAAACTTGTCAGGAGGCATCGCCGCCTTGAGCTCGCAGCAGAACTCCCGGGTCCAGTCCGTTTCGTCCACCACGCGAATGCCACACATGAACTCGGCATACCCAGCGATCGCGCTGGCACCCCGAGATCGTTCGGTGAGCGTTGCATCTTCGCGCTTGTTATCGAGGTGGACGAGCAGGATTGAGCAGCCGCACTGGTCCTGAATCGAGTTGAGCACGCCAATCACCCGCTGCATCTCGGTGTTGTTGTTCTCGTCCGCTCCATGCAGCACGCGCATCACGTCGAGGATTAAGAACTCGGACTGCTGGCGCTTCAGGCTCGAGACCAACTCGCTCACATCGTCCGGATAGTCGAGCATGATCTTCGGCTTCAGGCCCTTGGCGTTGATCCACAGCCAGCCGTCAAGTTCCTGGTCTGTGAGGCGCCGCTCGCGCTGCAGCTTGTCTCGCGCCATTGCGTCAGCCCGCCATTGTCCTCCCGGCTCACGAGGGCGGTGCGCACGGGCTTCGGCACAAAGAAGTCCATCCACTTCTGCCCGTTGGCCGCGCGCTGGATGACACCCTCGACCAACCAGTCGATGTGGTCAGCCGCCTTCTCGTGGAACTCGCTCACCGTCATGAACAGTGAGGTCGTCGACTCCTCTGGCTTCCATGGCGGCGTGCGTTTCACGATCGCGACAATATCCTCGATGGGGTGCCCGGCGGCTAGAAAATCCGAGACATCTTTGACCTCGGGCAGCGAGATAATCTTCACTCCGTTCGCGTAGTGATAGGCTGACTCAGCAACGCGCTTGGCGTGCTTTACTCCAGCTTCGTCGTTATCCTGAAAAATCGTGACTCGCTTGCCGCAGAGGTAGGCCGCAAAATCGTCGCGCCACTTACCAGCCCCGCGAGGCGACGTGGTGACGGCGACCCGGGCCGGCGGTTGGCCGATGTTCTCGTAGTAAGCCTTGAACGCCGCGCGCAAGTTGTCCGCGTCCTTCTCACCCTCGGTGATCAGAGTCTCGTTCGAACCGATCACTTCGTCGAGGTGGTATAAGACCATTTTCAGGTCGGAGGTCTTATAGTCCCAACCCCCACTCTCGTTGCGCTTGCGTTGCGTGAACCCCTTGCCCGGATAGCGGACCACCTAGAAGTAGTCGCGACCGTTCGCATCCACATACTGGTAGATCGCCTCCGGCTGCTGGCCGAGGCTGAGTTGCGGGTGCCCAACGATCTCCGCGATCCGGGCCATCGCGGTCTCGGTGTCGCATGAAGAAAACTTGCGCTCGAACTCCAAGACGCCGCCCTCGCCACATCCGGCGTGGCATTTCCAACATCCCTTCTCCGTGTTCACAGAGAGTGACGGATTTTTGTCAGGATGGAACGGGCACCGTGTACCCAATCGCACCCTTGCGGAATCCATTCCCGGAGAGCCGATTCTCAAAGTACTTGCGAAAATTGGGTTCTTGCAGATCGTTCAGCCTCATCGCAATTCCTTCCGTTTTGGCGGATTCTCGTAACGTTGAATGCGCTTCTGGAACTTTTCGGGCGAGTTGAAAACTCCTTCTCTAAGTAGACAAACGAGTCCAGGAGGAACGCGGTCGCGAAATGGCTCAATACCTCGATGATGGGAAATGACATGAGGAAATCTATTTCCGCTAAGTCAAAGAAAATCTTCCCTCGACGCCGGCGCATACGACGAGAAATCTGCGGTCAATTCGTCCGCTCGTTCCCTGCCGAGACCGAGTTCCTGCTGATTGGCGCCTCGCGCGATGCCGTGGACGATTTCGTCCGTGCGCTGACGCGCGCTCGGCCAAGGCTACCTTCGGACTGCATCGCTTCAGCCTCACGCAGTTCGCGGGGCTGGTCATCGTAAAAGCTAGCGGCGACGGGCGTCACCCCCAGCACTCTCCGCTCCTCCTCGGCCCCTGCTCCTGTCATGAGCTGTACTTCGGTAGGGCGACGAATCCTCGCGCTGTTTTCATCGTTTTTCTGCTCCTCGGTGCCCGGCGCGCGGGGCTCTCTCTAATTGGGCGCGGGGCCGATCTGCTGGGTTATGACCGCGGGGCCAGCGCCTGTCTGCGCATTCCACACCTGGAACTTAATTTGGTCTCCAGCGGCAAGCGTCAGTTGGCGTGGTCCAAATGCCCAGGCGAAGCCGTTTACCTCAATCTCCGTATCCGTCCAGCGGGACACTGTGAGTAGCACGGATTGTTTGTCGTAAGGGCCCTGACGCCCTGCCGACCAGTTCGCGGTCTGGTCTGAGATCCGCAAGTAAGGGAAGGAATTGTTCTCGTACGGGGAAAAAGTGCCGAAGCCTTGGCCTTTGATGATGATTTTCTGATTCGCTCGCGGGGCCATCGGCGTGACTGACGTGATGCGCGGCGCCACAAGGTTCGGGCCCTCGCCGGCGATGGTGACTTCGTAGGTCCCAGGGCCAGCACCCGTCTGCGGATTCCAGACCTTAACCTTGATTTGGTCTCCACCGTTCAGCGTCAGGTTGCCTGTTCCGTAGTCCCCGCCGAATCCGGTCACCTCGATCTCCATGTCCGTCCAGCGTGACACGTTCAGCACACCAGCGCCCGCACGCCCTGCTGACCAGTTCGCGGTCTCGTCTGAGATCAGCATGTAAGGCGTGGTCTGGTTCACGTAAGGGGGATGAGTGCCGAAGCCTAGTCCTTTGATGATGATCGTCTGATCCGCTCGGGTCGTCATCGGCGTCAGCGACGTGATGCGCGGCGAGACGAGGTTCTGGTCAGCGCCGACCACGATCAATTCGTACTTCGCAGGGCCAGCACCCGTCTGCGGATTCCAGACTTCAACCGTGATTTTGTCTCCACCGTTCAGCGTCCAGTGGTTTTTTCCGTATGCCCCGCCGAATCCGGTTACCTCAATCTCATTGGGCGTCCAGCGCGCTACTCTCACAGTGATCCATTCAAAGCCGGTCGCGTCCGGCGGCGGGGTCGCACGTCGCGAGATCCAGTTCACAGTCTTGTTCTCAATGTCCAAGTAATCCGAATCATAATCGGTGGGAGGAGTGCCAAAGCCTTGTCCCTTAATGATGAAGGTCTGGTCCGCTCCTGGGAGCACCGGCGTCACCGACGTGATGAGGGGCGGGGTGAGATCCTTGCTCGTGCTGCCAACGGTAAACTCGTAGTGGGCGGGTCCGGCACCGGTTTGGGCGTTCCACACCCCGATAGTGACATGGTCTCCCGCGTGGAAACGGCATATTCCCTTGGCAGGCCAACTAAATCCAGTCACCTCAATTTCGGTGTCCGTCCAGCGCGCCACTCGCAACGCGCCCTCTCGGACGTTGCCTCGGGTCATATCGTCGGCCAGGTCGTCCAAACATAACCGGTCGGGCGCCGAGGCCTGGATCACGATGTACCGTTCGCGCGGATCGGTGGGGGGGCGGTAACTCCCGAAGTGCCGCCCCTTGATGGTTATTGAGTCTGTCGCCCCCGCGACCAGCGGCGAAACAGACGTAATGGCTACCGAGTTGCCCTCGCACGGAGCGTCGAACTCGGTAAGAGCACCGTGCTCGTCGCGGACAAAGCCGCGACAGGCTCGTTCTTGGTCCCCAAAGTGGCCCACAAGTCGCCCGCCATCGGCGATGCTCCAACAGATGATGCCGTGATAGCGACCCGGGCCTAGCGCCGCGGGATTGACGGTTGTGAGAGCGCCGTTGTCGTGGCGAGTGGGGCCTGGTGGAGAGCCCTTCTTACCGAGGTAGCACGCCGTAATCTGCTCCTCACCGACAGAGGCGGCCGGATGGAGAGCAGACTCTGGCATGCTGAAAGTTGTGTAAGCACCGCGTGCGTCGCGGATGAAGCCGCCATCGGTCTGGTTGTACCAGCCGACGATGACCCCGTTCTCGTTGATGGTTTGCGGGTATGTGCCTTGCTGGTTGGGTTCCCAAAAAGCAGTTTTTGCGCCTGGCACGTCGAGGGAAGTTATTTTCCCGTTGGCGTCACGCAAGAAGCCATGCACAGCACCCGACCTGCCGTCGGTAACTCTCGGCGGACCGTCATAGGTTCCGGTAACCTCACCGGACTGGTTTATGCTCTGCGGAACTGTGCCCCCGCTGCCCGGAACATCGAACGTAAGAAAGGTCCCAAGCTTGTCACGCAGGAACCCATGTTTGATGTTCTTCGCATCAATGAAGTAGCCAGTTATTGTTCCTGCGTCGTTCACGCTGGAAGCCAGAGTGCCTTGTCCAGATATGAGCTCCGGGTGCCCCACCATAACAGGTGGAACGAGGCCGACGCCAGCACCGGGCGCGTCCAATTTGGTAAAAGTCCCGTCTCGGTCGCGAACAAAGCCGTGGTGAACGAGGTGGTCGTCGATATAATACCCGACAATGGTGCCGACATTATTGATATCGGTGACGAATGTGCCTCGCCGCTGCAGTGGACCAGCCCCGGGTGCATCGAAGACCGTCATGTGACCCCGGGCGTCGCGTACAAAGCCGTGTGCGACCGCGATGGAATCGACGCAAAACCCTGCGATTTCGCCGCTTGACGGCTACGGGAAAAGTCCCATGAGCTACTGGAAAGGAAATTGCCAAAGTGCGCATCGACAGGCTCAGCACAACTAACAGCGCAACTCCCGCATGCATTCGGCATTTCCGCACAGAATCCTCCAAATACTCTGGGAAAACTTAGACCCTGTTCAAGCGTTGTCTCGTCGGTGCTGATACTGTGATCACTCTACATCGGAAACTTGGCCGTTCAGAAAAGTCACTTTCATGTCTTCGTAGACGTATAGTTGTTTTACCCCGAGATTGACTTTCTTCTCCGGCTTGCCCAGAACCGCCTCCACCTGGTCCGGAGTCATTCCCTTCTCGATGCTCTACGGCTCGGCCTCAGGCGCCGCCGCATCGACGCCGGTGCTGGCCCTGTTTTGAGCAGATATCTGTCGAGCAAATACGCCACATACGAATTTTCAGGCTCGACGTTTCATACGCGCAGGACTCCAAACACCTCTTGGTATGTTCTTGAGACAAACGTCACCCGCGAATTGTTAATGATAGTGGCGCAGTCTAAGCAGAGAAAAGCCTGATCCAGTTGAATGATGATGCTACGCATCTCAGTGAGCCTCCAGTTTCTCAACTACGGTTTCCAGGGTATACATCAGCCATCGCTTCCATCTCGGCAAGCATAAACGAAGTCGAATGGTATCAAGTTCGAACAGTGATTTAGCGGTATTCATTTTCATTCTCCTCTCTGCGATATCGAGGCTGCACGATCAGACGCAGCGGCGAACACTGCGACCGCACTTTGCGCAGCCTTTCGTCAGTTAATACTGGAAAGGCCGCCTTATTTGTTGCCTGTACCGCTCAGCGCGACGGACTGCGGGGAATTGGATAAGGGTAGCGACACGTCCTGCGCGGTTTCCGCCACGCTGAGGGTGGCGCTTTCCGCCCCCTTCACCGACGGCTTGAAGGCGATGACGTATGTGCAGCTCGCATTTGCCGCGAGGGTGCCGCCAGAGCTGGGGCAGGTGCTTGATGCTTGAACCGGGAAGTCATTGGGGTCGCTGCCGCTGAACGACGCGGAGACGGTTACCGGCGTCAGCAGATAGTTGATCAGCGTGATTGTCTTCCCGGCGCCGGTAGACCCGACGGCGACGGACCCAAACGACTCCGTCACAGGGGACAAGTTGGCGCCTCCGCCCGTCACCATCTCGTAGAGCTGCTCAAACGTTGGGTCGTCGATGGGAAAGTTGAGACTCATGAACTCGCTGCGCAGATCCTGGGAAAACGCATAGGAAAGGGCGGTGACCATGAGGGTGGAACGAAAAGTGGCTGCAGCTTGCGTGTTTTCCGTAGGAGCGTAGCTCGCCAGCATGGAGGAGTCGAAAAGTTGCAGCAATTGCATCATGCGCTGAGCCGGGGTCTGATATCCCTGCCCCTGCTGCTCCGCGTGTTCGATGAACATCCAGGCGAGCGTCGAGATGGTGCCGAGGGTCGGGTCGGGTTCACCGTTCTCAGGGTTCCACGAACTGAAGGGCGCGCCCGCGGCGGCGTAGTTGTTGTACCCCTGTTGCAGCAAAGCGGCGCCGCTAAGCATGTTATTTCGGATATCGACGGCAACGGCGGGGTCCAACCCGTATGTGGAGGGATTACTGACAAGTTGGCAGCCAGACGCATAGCTGAAAACGTCGCCCATCGTCTCGGAATAAATCTCGCTGGCGTTGCCGTCGGTGTTGCCACCATAGGTGAGGCTGATGGGAGTATTGAGGGTCGTATCCTTCCCGACTTCGTTAAAGAGGATGTACCACCCAATCGGTGCGTTCAATGTGGAAGCGCCGTAGCCTACCGACATCGGGGTTGTGAACCAGTACGAAGCTCCCCCGCTGTAATCGGTGCCTTCCAACATATCAATGGAGAATTCTCCGTTTAACAGAAAGCTGTTTTTGTTCGCGAAGGTATAGTCGATCGACGAAAGAGCTTCCAGGATATCCGTCACCGCCGAACGGGAATAAAAGGGGAATGAGCTACTGGGGAACTCCGTTACATCGGTGGGTGGGGTGTAGCTGGTCCAGTGCGACTGAAATTGGACCGGCGTTGAAGGGATTTGAAAGGAAATGCCGGGGAACGACTTCTTTGTGACGGAAGGAGGGACGAAGAAAAGTGGGACGGAGACCGTCTGAGTGGACCCATTGTTTTCTGTCGCGGTTATGGTAATTCCGTAGTTTTGGCCAGCGTTTGTATAGACGTGCTGCTGCGGAAAAAAACCCGATGTGGTAGAACCGTCACCCCAGGCAAATTGGAACGGTGTGTCGGGTTGCTGGGTGTCGCCCCCGTTCACCTCGACGGCGCCGTTGGCATTCATGCTCTCGATGTTCGCGGAGAGCGTCTGCCCCGCTCCGGAAAGGAGCGAACTATAACAAGAAAAATTATTGGTTATAGCCGCTTGCAGACTCGGTGTCACCATCATGGCGATCGCGATCGAGAAGATCGTGGTCAATCTACGGACTTTCATATGGCCTCCTCGGAGAACTTCTTTGGACTTCACAAGCAAGAACGTGGCCCGGATGAAAATTCCATACGGCTTCGTTCGAGCGGGGAAGTTTTAATTCGGAGGAGGGACCGGTTGGGTGGTCTTGCTCGGCTTTGGGGCTGGGGCTGGCGGTTTGTGGGTTCTGGCTTCCATAAACGGATCCAGCTAAACTCCCGCTCACTGCACGTCGGAAACCCCGCCGTTCAGGAAAATCACTTTCATATCCTTGTAGTAGTATCTGCTTGGCGCCGAGAGTTACTTTCTTCTCTGGTTTGCCCATGGCAGCTTCCACATCGTCCGGGCTCATTCCCTTTTCGATGCTCGCCGGCTCGGCCTGCGCCTGGTCACCTTGCTGCTGACCCCGGTCTTGCTGCGCGTCGTCACTACTGATCGTGAGCACCTGCCCGATGACCTTTTCCACCGACCCCCACGCGCGCGTTTGCCGAATCCCCCTTTGACGAAGCCCCCGGTGGCGAGCCTGGAGCAACCTTCGGAATCGCTCAACTGATTTTCGACCCATGATCTGGACCATGGGCCTGGCTCGCGCAGATCAGTCCGGCAGTTCGATTCGGGTCATGGTGTTTTTTGTCGCGCTCGCGCTCTTCCGCAAGAACCGTTTCGAGCCAACGGGCCTGTTGGTCAGCGAGCCATTTATTCACGAACGCAGGCTGGTGGAAAATGACGAACTCTTCCCCACAGCCGTCACACCGGAGGGTGCCCATCACTTTGATGCCCTCCGCTTTCCGATTGGGTGGCGGGTTGAAACTTAGCGTTGCCCGCAGTGCATCGGCTCGCCGCACAAGCAGAGGCAGAACAGACTTCCGCAGGACATTCTTGTTGCTTTTGCTGAGATTCATCGTGAGCCTCCTGACGATCAGAACTTCTTATTGAACTCCTCAGTAGCAAGAACGTGGACCACATGAAAATTCCATACGGCTTCGCTCCGGCGGGGAAAGTTCTTAGTTCTGAGGCAGCACTGGTGCGACTGGCTTGCCCGGCTTGGCGGCTGGGGCTGGCGATCTGTGCGTTCTGGCTTGCATAAATCCAGCGAAACTCCTGCTCACTGCACGCCGGATACTCTTCATTTGAATGTCACAATCAGATCCTTGGTACACGTAGATCTGCTTGGCGCCGAGGTTCACGATCTTATCCGGCTTCCCAAGCCGCTCCCTGAACCTGATCCGTGGTCATTCCGAGTTGAATGGTTCGAGGCTCGGCTTGCTCCTGTGCCGATGGCTGCTCCTGATCTCCCGGCTGACCCTGCTGCGCGTCGTTATAAGATTCTGGCAATGTTGAACCCTATCTCGCTTCCGTCTTCAGATTTCCCTTTCCCTCATTTGCCGTTCGTGACGTGAATGACTTTGTCGGTTCCGTCGCCCGTTTCCTTCGAGCAGTCTGATACGTACCTAAACTCCCGAAAGTCGACGTTTCGGATGGCACCTCGGACCGAGGGCTCTTCGTTCGGGACTGTGGTCGGCAGAGGAAGCTGAGAGGGATTCGACGAAGCCGGTTGGATACGGAAGCTGAGTCGGGCTGCATCCTGATGGTCTCGGGCGAGGCAGTGGAGATCGAAGGTCTGGGAACCGCTGTTTCCTACCCAGATGTATAGTGCCGTCGAATGCCACCGCGACCGGACCAGACGCTACTGGGTGGGTGTCTACCACGGCACCCGAGTTGGCAAGCAATTGGGTAACCGTATTGGACTTGGTGTTTGCCACCTAGATGTAAACGCCGTCGAATACCACTCCATAAGGGTCGTTCCCCACTGGGTAGGCAGCCACCAAAGCGCCAGTGCTGGCCAGCAGCTTCGCAACCGTGTTGTTGCCTTCGACCGCTACCCAAATATTGGGGCCATCGAAGCCCATCGAATGAGATACGGGTTCGGGCACAGTGAGGCGTCCCAAGCGTCTACGGGGCTGCTCGTAGTTTTGAAACTGAATCGCTAAACTCGTTTGTTACCCAGATGTAAGCGCCGTCAAAGGCAACGCCATTAGGAACACGTCCCACGGTGAACGTTCCCAGCACCTCGCCATTGGCGTTCAGCTCGGTAACACTGCCGTTGCCGACGCCTCTGTTGTTATTTGCCACCCAGATGTTAACTCCGTCAAAAGCTATCCCGACTGGTCCGGTGCCTACCCTGAAGGTTCCGAGCTCCTCGCCATTGCTGGCAAGCAATTTGGTGACAGTCCCGCTCATGTCGTTCGTCACCCACATATTGGTTCCGTCAAAGGCTACCTGCTCCGGGAAGGTACCTACCGGAAAAGTCCCCAGCACCGTGCCATCGATAGCGCGTAATTTAGTCACCGAATTACTGCGGGTATTCGCCACCCAGATGTTCGCACCGTCGAAGGCCAGTCCTTCGGGTTGATCGCCCACGGCGAATTTCGCTAACACCGTGCCGTCGCTGGCGCGTATTTTTGTCACCTTACTGCACTGGCTATTGCTGACCCAGATGTTCGCTCCATCAAAAACCGCCCATGTTGGGACGCAGTCTACGCCAGACGTTGTCGATAGCACCGTGCCGTCAGAGGCGCGCAGCTTCGTCACTGAGCTACTTTGGCTGTTAACCACCCAAATGTTGGCACCGTCAAAGGCAGCGCCTCCCGGTCTCGATCCCACGGCAAAAGTTCCCATGTTCTTGACATCACTCACTCGCAATTTGGTCACCGTGTTACCGAAATTGTTCACGACCCAAATGTTCGAACCATCAAAGGCCATACCATAAGGGTGGCTTCCCACGGCAAAAGTGGCGGCAGGCGAAGCTGGGGCGTTGTCTTTCGATCGCGGATTCGCAACTCTTGGTGGTACCGCTACGCGGAGGTCGTTGGTAACCTGCCGAACTTCCACCGAGGCCGAGGAGCGGCACAGCGCAACTCTGGTACCATCCCGATTTCCTCCTAGCGAAACGGCATCGCAAGAAATGCTTCTTCCTTCCCAATCGCATACTCTTTCGCAGGTCTTGCTCACGTATCCACAAAGATCGTTGAAGTTGTTGCCTGCGTTATCCGGCACATAAACGCGCTTGAAGTCACCGCAGTTGCGGCGAAGTTCGATATCCCGATCCTGCACAACATTCCCGTTGGCAAAGCCCAGCCACGTTGTTTGTGCGCGCTCCGTTGGGTTCGAGGAAAATTTCCACACGTTGCTGCCTGTGAAGTTGGACACCCAGATGTTAGCCCCGTCAAAAACTACGCCCCAAGGGTTGCCAAAGACCGCGAACGTGCCCACGACCGTGCCGTTACTGGCAAGGATCTTGGTGACTGTGTGGCTATTTTGGCTAGCCACCCATATATAGACCCCATCAAAACTAACTCCAGAGGCACCGTTAGCCACCACCAGTGTCTTTAGGACAGAACCATTGAGCGCAAGCTCGGTCAACCTGGTGCCGCTGACTGCCACCCAGATATGAGAGCCGTCGAATGCAATGCCAAAGGGACCAGTTCCGACCGTATATGTTCCGAGCACCTTGCCAGTGCTTGCCTGCAACTTAGTCACTGAATTTGCATCGCGGTTACTCACCCAAACATTGGAGCCGTCAAATGCCAACCCGTCCGGCCCGGCTCCCACGGTGAACGTTCCCAGCAAAGTCCCACTACCAGGGCCATTGCCAGCATGCACCTTGCTCACGCTGTTGCTGGCGGAGTTAGCCACCCAGATATTCTGTCCATCGAAGACCACCTCGCGGGGATTGTAGCCGCCAGTCGGCACAGGTGAAAATGGAAGCTGTTGCCCAGTTGCAGCACTCAAAACCGTCATCGTATTACCCGATCCGGCACCGTTACACGCAATCCATATATTGACCCCGTCAAACGCTACTCCGGTCGGGTAGGGCCCTGTTGGAAACGTGCCCAGAACGTTGCCGTTGCTCGGCTGGATCTCTGTCACGGTGTTGCCGCTGTTGTTAGCCACCCAAATGTTCGCTCCGTCGAACGCCATGCCCGTAGGCTGGAATCCCACACGGAAGCTCGTCGGGCCGATAGCGGACTGCTCGTCCGGGTTTGGACGAGGAATTGGAGTGACACTCTGGATTGTGGCCCGCCATGGGCCATTGTGAACCCATCTCATGCAGTTGAAAGTTCCGGACACTGTCATCCCGTCCGGCGCGACGGTTCCTTGATAGTCGCAGTCGTTTCCGTCGCTACTGTTCCTGCGCGCGACCCTCACAACGGTGCCCTCCAACGAGATCGTGAGCACCGCGGTGACCTCACCGTTTTCCCAGTTCGCGTCGAATATATTGCTTGTTGTGCGTCGCTTCCAGATTCCAGTCGATCCTGCTGTCCACACATTCCACGTAGTCCCCAAACGATCGGTTTTTGGTAACTCATTCTCAGCCACGGGCGTCTGCCCGCCCATGTCGTCGGCCCTCTGTTCGCCCTTATCATCCTTCGAGTCGTCCTTGCTGATTGTGAACACCTGCGCGATAACCTTTTGCACCGAGTCAGCGGTTGCATTGGCTAAAGACCCCTTGGGGAACTCAAACACCACTTCCGCCTTGTTGTAGGTCGGCGGATCGGTTTTGTTACACGTGTCGCAGGCGACGATCCCCAGTGTCACGCTGTCCTTGCTTACGTTCACGTCGATCTTCGTGGGATAGACTTTGTCCCCCTTGGCAAACAAGTGGGTCGTCTGCTCCTTCCCGAAGCGTCCCATGATGGACTTTCGTCCGACAACCGCCAGTCCGCCGGGACTCTTAATCGCTCCATCCTGATACTTCGACTTGAAGTCGCTTGAGTCCGAATACGGCACGGCCAGGATTCCGCCTTTTTGGATCGCCAGCGGCGTACCTTCCTCCACCACGGAATATCCGCTAGTATCCGACCCCATCTTGGCCAGCTTGTACTGCGCGGCCAGTTGATCCTGCAGAGAAACCGGCTGAGCACCGGCCCCGGCAACGAGAACCATCATGGCAACAATCACTGCAACGAATGAGATAAGTAATTTCTGGCGCACGGGACAATCCTCCTTAGGTATTTGTGCTCTGACCTTTTCTCGGAAGCCTGAGACAGGCCGGTCAATCTAAGTAAAGAATTCCACCCGCCGGTGCAGCCGTAACGCACGGGCGGGTGGACGAGTTCGCTACAATTGCCCACTGGCCGATGTGGCGGAGGCTTGCCTTTTCACCTCGTCCTCGGTCTGGTCGGCCGCCTGCTGTTGGTCTTGCAGGGACTTTGCCGCAGTGTTGTCCGGTGGCGGAGGCGGTACATTCGAAGCGGTGGTGCCCGTGTCCGGCGCTTTCGGTATACCGCCAGTGCCCTGCTTCTTCGCCAGTTCGCCCATGCCGTTCGTGAGCTGTTCCTGGAAGTGGTTGTACATTTCCTGAAGGTCGTCCACCGAAACCGCCACTTGCTTGCCGGAAGCGCAATCGGTCTTCTTGCTGCTGGTGACGAACACGTTCACCTTCTGGTCTGCATCCGGGCTGTCCGTGAGCCGCGTGATTACGTCTCCCGAAGTCAACGCGCACTCCTGACCGTCAGCTACCACGGCTAGGTCCGTCGATACCACGAATGTGTGTCGCGTCGGATCAAGTGCTGGCGGAACCTCCTCTTTGCTGGTCGTCGGAGCCACGCCGGAAGATGCCCCTTGTCCACTCTGTCCCGCGGCAGCCTGTTCGGCCGCGAGTTGGGCTTTCACTTCCTCGGCGATCGCCTCCTTAACCTCGGGGGTCAGCGTCACTGCATTCGAGGCTGCTTGCGGAGGAGGTCCGTCCGCCGACGGGGGCGTTGAGTCACGAATCATAGTGGCCTTCCACAGGGCCGATCCATTTCGGCATGTGTATGTACCGGTAATGCTTGCTCCGTCAGGGCCCACTGTCCCGTCGTATGAACACAAGTTGCCATCGCTGCCGCTGCTCCGTGCGATGTAAACCTTGTTGTCGGACACCGTAACCGTGTTGACCGTCGTCACACCAATGGTCGGATAGATCGCATCGAAGACATTGCTCGTGCCGCGCCTCGTCCAAGTGCTGGGAACCCCGGATTCCTCTTCGATCCAGCGGGTTCCTACCGCGTCGCTCGCCTGGAGCTGTTGATCGCCAGTCTGCGCCGCATACGCCGCCTGCAGGCTCGACGCAATCAAGTAGTCCGTCAGCCAGTACGCCGGCGAAGCATAAGAGGAATAAGGTGTGAAATACCCGCCGTAGAAGCCATACCACGGCGCTCCGCCCCACCCCCAGGCTCCTAAGCCCCAGTACACCGGCCCCGGCCACGGATTGTAGCCCCAGGCATAAAACGCCGAGCGATAGTAGAGGGCAGGATAGTAGCTATAGTATGTGCGGCCGCCGTAGTTATAGCCGCGATACACGCCGGTCGTGTGGACGCCGTGGTTATAGTAGGTGCGCGAATAGTAGGGATGCCCGGCACGATCGACGTAAGGATGCCCAGCATGATCGAGGTAGGGACGCTGAACGTATCCTCCCTGCTTTCCCGTGGTCACTACCCGCACTCCGCCGGAGCGTTCGCTCACAACCGTCCGCACATTATTGAGATTGCGCTCTATGTGCATTTCATTGCTGTCGATGGAGCTGATCCGTCCGTTACGAATCTGCGCGGTTCCATGACTGAGCTTAACCTCTCTGACTTGCGGTCGATTAACCACCGGCTTGTTCAGGGCTGGCTCGTTGTTTCCCACTGGTTTGTTGTTCACGACTGGCTTCTGGCTGGTCGCCCCGGACGGAGCCTGAACTGGGGCGCACCCCGGAGTAGATTTCTTTTTATCGGCGTCGGAGCAAGGCTTCTGAGAGGCAGTGCTTGGCTTCTGAGAGGGGTTGCTCGCCTTCGGAGCGGGTGTGGGCGCTTTGGGCTTTTTGTCCTGGCTTCCGGCGAAAGCCGGAACCGCCATCACGAGCAGAAGCAGAACCGACGTCCGCGACACAGTCTCGGTAATCTTGCTGAGATTCATGGGAGCCTCCTGAAGATTGTTCTGATCGAATGCTGACTTCACTTGTAAGAACGTCATAAATTCGTAAATTCCATAACACTCCAAGAAAAATGACATGGGCGCGCATTCCTTACAGCGTGGCCTGGCCTTGTGAACCCGCATTTGCAGGCTTTGAATAGACCGTCGACGACGAGAACCACATCTCTAGTGTTTGACCGTTGTGGAATTCCAAGGCTTTTCCGGCGCCTGACATCTGTTCATTCGGCGTCCCAGTGCTCCCTGGCAAGGTGTAAGACACGCCCCGAACGAACGGGCTCCGAAGGGGCACCGTGGGCTCGCCACCTTTGACGCTGCCTGCTCCATCGAAATTCTGTGCCTTGTCCAGCGGGACGCCAGCCTGAGCAACGGGCTCTTTCAGTGTCCCTCGAAAACCGAGATTCCCATCGATTACCGGTTGATCGAAGCCACGCGAATCCAAAGGCGAGTACCCGCCCAAACCATAGCTGCGTAAGCAGGATGAATGGGCACAGAGTCCTGCAATCGCTTCGAGGATATTCGGCGTCACCCGATGACCTCCCACTCCCGCGTCGATTCGGTGTTGCAATGCCAGATATTCTTGCGGAATTGGGATTTCCGCAACCCTCTCGCGTGATGGGATCGGCGACGGCGATTTTATCTAGGCGGGCGTTCAGTTCCGGCAGTCCCTGGATCGTTGAATAGTGCATTCATTGGCGTATGGTGTCTTTAGACCCTAGGGCAGAAAGGCCGATTGACGCGGCATTCGAAGGAATCTATCCTTCCGGGCCAAGAAAACGCCACTTGCGGCGTTTTCCGCTGATGTTCACCGCCGCGCAGTCGCTTGCCCAGGTTCAGGTCAGCCTCTATTCTCCCCGTTCGAACGGGGGCTTCCGAAACAAGCTTCCTGGCCGGGACTCGTGGTGGGGGCCCCTCTGGATCGATCATCGAGAAATCGGCCAGATAATTCCCGGAAAGTTCCTAATCCTGAAAATTCCTGAGGGCGATCACTCGTTTGCTGGAGAACGGGCGGTGAATGGCGTTCGTTTCGGCGTGGCCCGCGAAAGCAGCATCCAGACAGTCATTTCCTTCCATCAGAGGGGACTCTATTCGAACCCGCCGCGGAAACCCCACCAATATCGTGGTAGCCGGTTCGGGTCGTGTAGCCGTTCCGGCTATTTGTTCCATAAGCGAGTGCCGCAGAGAGGTTACCGGCAGCGTTTGCTACCTGCGCGTACTGCCCATCCGTGAAGCCGAACGATGAAGCTGCGCCATCAGTTGTCATCCCATAGAGGTACATTTTGCCTGGTGGAAGTTGAATGGAGGTTTGCCCAGGCTGAACAACCGCCCGGATAATGGCCTTACCGGTCGTCATAGAAGCGGAACTGGCCTCTGCTTGCGCTTCGTAGGCAGCCTGCAGATCTGCGGCAAGCACGTAATCCGTCAGCCAGAAGTACGGCGAAGCATAATACGTATAAGGCGTGAACCACCCGCCATAGAAGCCCCACCACGGCCCTCCCCAACCCCACGTTGCTACACCCCAAACGACCGGCACTCCCCAAGGCTGAACCGCCCACCCATAAAATGCCGGGGCGTAAAAGAGCGTTGGGTAAAACACGTAGTAGGCCCGTCCGCCCCAGAAGTAGCCTTGATAGACGCCGACGTGCACCACACCGCCGACCACATAGGTTCGCGAGTAAAAGGACCTACCCCCGCGCGTCAGGTAAGCGTGTTGCACATACCCGCCATGTCCCCGGGTCACAATGCGCGTTCCGTTGCGTTCACTCACAATCGAGCGCCCGCCGTGGAGCCCACGCTCAATGTGCATGCCATTTCGATCGACGGACCGGATCGACCCATTTCTGCGGACGCTCGCCGATCCTCCACCCTTCAGACTGAAGTTGTGGGTTCCTGCCGGCGTATGCGCGAAGCCGTGACTCGCTGCCGCCGCGTGCCCACCTGCCGCCGCGTGCCCACCTGCCGCCGTGTACCCACCTGCCGCCGTGTGCCCACCCGCCGTCGTGTGCCCACCCGCCGTCGTGTGTCCACCCGCCGCCGTATGGGACGGCGCTGAGTGCGTCTGTGCCGCGGAATGGGATGGCGCCGCCGGCTTGGCTGCATGTCCTTGAGCAGCTAGAGGTGGAGATTTTTGCGGAGGGGCTGGTCTTACTGGCGCACTCTGTTGTGGCCGCGCGCTCGATTGCGTTGAGCCCTGGCTCCACGCAATCAACGTCAGCCCACCCGATTCCGCTGCTCGATACGGAGAGATTTGCTGTGAGTCGCCGCCAGCGCCTGAGAATAACTCGGAATCGCCGGGACGTAGCCGGTTGTGACGGAATGAGGAGGAGGATACGTATCGCGAGGTGGCCTGCTCGACTTCGTCTTCGGCGTTCCTAGCCTCTTGCTGCGGCTCCTGTAGATCGGCTTGATAATGTGAGTAAGAGAGGAATGCCAGCTGGTCGGGTCGCGGGGGGACACGCCAATCCGGATGGCCACGCGCTGCCCCCTCCCCCTGCTGTGCGTCCTGTTTGGCTTGCGACTCGACCTGGTCGGCCGCCTGCTGTTGATCCTGCAGAATCTTGGCCGCGGTGTTATCCGGTGGCGGAAGTGGTACATCCGAGGCCGTGGTGCCAGTGTCTGGCGCCTTCGGAATGCCTTTCGTGCCCTGCTTCTTCGCCAGTTCGCCCAAGCCGTTGGTGAGCTGTTCCTGGAAGCGGTTGTACATTTCCTGTAAGTCATCCACTTTCACAGCCACAGTCGCTCCGGCTGGGCAATCCCCCTTCTTCGTCGCCAAGACGCTGGCGTTCACCGTGTTGTCGGTTGCATCGGGAGTATCGGTAAGACGCGCGACCACGTCACCCGACGTTAAGCCACACTCCGTCCCGCTATTCACCGCCGTCACATCAGTATCCACCACAAAAGTGCGCTGTTCTGGATCCAAGGCAGGCGGAACCTGGCCGCTGGCGTTCGACGGCGCTTGACCACCGCCGCCTTGCGCCGCAGCTGTCTGCTGCGCCGCCAACTGCGCCTTCACCTCTTCGGCGATCGCCTGCTTGACTTCGGGAGTCAATGTTACTGCGGTCGAGGTTGTCGTCGTCGTCGAAGAAGAGTCTGCGCTGGCTGTATCCGTCGCTGCTGCATCCGCCGCCGGTGCTTCCCCTGCCGGCGGTGGTTCGTGTGCCGCCATTTCGTCGGGCGGCGCAGCCTGCGGTTTGCCCTCGTTGGTGGCTTCGGTGGGCGCCTCTAGGGGCGACTTTTGCGAAGGCGTATTATTCCTGATCGCCGACTGCGACTTCTGCTCTGACTTTGAGACCATCGCGCCTCCATTTGCAGAGTCGTTTGTCGTAGCGAGATTCGTGATCTGGTCCTGCGGAGGAGCTGGGTGCTTCGCGGCGATCTGAACCGGAGCAGAGGCAGCCGGCCCGCGTCTGGTTAAGACGACGCCAGCCACAGCAAAAGCCAGCACGGCAGCCATTCCCAACCCCCAGCCTACCTTCCAGGAAAGCGTCGCTTTTGAGATATCCTTCCATCGCAGAGCCGGCATGGAAGGTTCGGCCTTCGCTACTGAGCGAGTCTCCTTGGCCCGCTCGCGCAGGAAACCACCCATCCAGTTTTCGAGGCGTTTCTCCGCATTAGTCCATTCCGCGTCTTGCGCCGGAACGCTCGCCTTGGCGAATTGTCCGAGCCGTTCGTAGATCTCGTGGCATTTCTGGCATCGTGTCAAGTGCGCCGCAACGGCGTCCCGCAGGAATGGAGACACCTGATCTTCGGTGAAAGCAGACAGCAACTCGGATTCCGGACACGACTCCATGGGCACACCGTTTTCTCGTCGCAGTTGAGGCATCAGCCTCTCCAGAAAGTTGTATTCAGTCCAGGGCGTCATTTCGATCGCGCCAGCATCCCTTCTACCTTCAGCCAGAGCATCCGCCGGCCATTCTGAAGATGGGATTTGACAGCTTCCACCGAAAGTCCCGTTTGCTCTGCTGTCTCCTCGTAAGAGTACCCTTCGATTTTCATCTCCAGACACCGCTGCTGCTCGGGAGTCAGCGATTTCATCTCCCTCCAAACTCGATCTATCGTTGAACGTAAATCGTACGCGGGAAGAGTGGTGGGCTCGGCACGGCTTCCGCTTAAATCCGTGTCGTCAATCTCAACGTCGGGTCGTCGTCTGCGCCATTGGTCAATGCAGATGTTCCGGGCGATCCGCATCAGCCAACCGCCAAAATTCCCACCGTCGAACAGGTGGATCTTCTCATAAGCGCGCAGAAACGTCTCTTGCGTTGCATCCTCCGCTGCGCAACTTTCCGAATAGAAGGCCCGGCATGCGAAATAAACCTTCTTGCGATGGCGGGCAAAGAGCTCGGAAAACCACGCGGGATCCGACGTTTGTTGAAAGAGGCGCACCACCTCCTCATCCGGAATTACGGACGGGCTTTGCGTTCTACTTGCCATAACGCACGGACGAAAAGAATTCCACACGGTGGCGGCAAAATTTTTTCAGGGGCCCAAAGGAAGACTGCAAGATGCGATGCGACTGCCGGCGCTCATTGTTGTGTCACGTCGTCAGCCGCTCCCGCTGTTGCGCTGTTGGGCAGCCCGATGGTTTAGTCGAGAGCCGAATAGGGGAGTCGTAGTCCGTCTCGGCCGAAGCTAGGGCTTAATATCGCGCCGACGCTGGTCCTTTTGACCCAAAGACAAAGAGCCGACGAGATCGGCCATGATGGTCGCGGTCAACCCCGATGTAATAAGGCACTTTTGGTTCCATTCGGTTTTCGATTGAAGGTGTCTTATTTCTTATGACATTACGGGTACTGGCATCCCTTCTCGGGGATGAAATAAGACAGCGGAACGCTGCAGAGTGGTCACAAATGTATACACTTTCAAGTCGAAGAGGTAAATGATTGGGCAATCCAATGCAGTCGGCTAATTAAGGTTAGAGCATCCAAGGTGCGAAACGTCAAGACTGGCCATCACAACTCCCCACAACTCCCCACAACTCCCCAGCCTTCATTGACTTGCCTGTTTTGCTCATATAAGATTCGCGCCGATGATCGGCCAAACCATCTCGCACTACCGCATTGTTGAGAAGCTGGGCGGCGGCGGGATGGGCGTGGTCTACAAGGCTGAGGACATAACCCTCCACCGGTTCGTCGCGCTGAAGTTTCTGCCAGACGAACTTGTCAAAGATCCCCAAGCCTTAGCTCGCTTCCGGCGAGAGGCGCAGGCCGCATCTGCCCTGAACCATCCCAATATCTGCACGATCTACGAAATCGGTCAGCAAAATGCCGAGCCATTCATTGCAATGGAGTTTTTGGACGGGCCGACCCTGAAGCACCGGATCGACGGCAAGCCCGTCGAGACTGACACTTTACTGGCTCTGGCGATTGAGATTGCCGATGCTCTCGATGCCGCACACTCGCAAGGCATCGTCCACCGCGACATCAAGGCCGCAAACATTATTGTTACAAAGCGCGGACCGGCAAAGATTCTAGACTTCGGACTCGCCAAGCTGGTTGGCCGTAATTCCCGTGTAGGCAACGATTTGCCCACTGCGTCCTTGAATGACAATCTTACCAGCCCTGGCTCTGCCGTTGGCACAGTGGCTTACATGTCGCCGGAACAAGTGCGAGGCGAGGACTTGGATGCGCGCAGCGATCTCTTTTCCTTCGGCGCACTGCTTTATGAAATGACCACTGGATCGTTGCCGTTTCCCGGCGAAACTTCGGGGATCGTTTTCGAAGCGATCCTCAATCGCACACCTGCGCGCCCGTCTCGATTGAACCCTTATCCCCCAATGGCGCTTGAGCGGATCATCGGTAGGGCGATGGAAAAGCAGCCCACCAAACGATACCAGGGCGCTCACCAGATCAAAGCGGACCTGCAGCGGCTAAAGAAGGCCGCAGAGTCTCGGACCAAAATCCCATTGCGCTTGGCCACGATTACATTGGGAGGATTCACCCAAGCGCGTCGGAAGCGGGTCCTGTTTGGCATGTCATTGGCCCTTGTTATAGTACTGGCCCTCTTCGGAGCGTGGTGGTTTAACCATCGTGCGGGATCAATAGTGGCGAATCTGGAACAGGCGAATGCGATCGCGGTATTGCCACTGCAGAACGTGAACGGCGACCTAAACGCGGACTACCTTCGTTTTGCGCTGGCGGACGAATTGACCAGCGTGTTGACGTATTCGCGTTCGCTCGAGGTGCGGCCCTCGTCGGTGACGCGCAAGTTTGTAGAGCTGGATCTGGATCCGCGGAAGGTAGGTCTCGAACTGCACGTGGGCCGGCTGCTGACCGGTCATTTCCTACGGCAGGGCGACCAACTCACCGTGACCCTGGAAGCGATTGACGTGCCCACGGACCGCTTGCTGTGGCAGGGGACGGTGACGGCGGCGGTGAATGATTTGATTTCACTGCAGAACCTATTGAGCACGCAGGTGCAGCATGGACTGTTGCCCGTGTTGGGCGTTGCCGGCGGAGCCTTGAGCACGGCGTCACGTCCCAAGAGTCAGGAGGCGTACGACCTCTATTTGCATGCCCTTGCCCTGCCCCATGATCCCGGGCCGAACAAGGATGCGATCGCTGTGCTCGAACACGTCGTGGGAGAAGACGCAGGCTACGCGCCGGCATGGGAGGCGCTGGGCCTCCGGTATTACTATGATTCGATGTATGGCGGCGGCGGCGAGCAGATGTTCCAGCGGTCGAATTCCGCGTATGAGCGGGCGCTGGCGCTCGACCCGAACCGCGAACTCGCGGCCAGCAATCTAATCACAAATCGGGTCTCACAAGGCGAACTGGGCCGGGCTTACGATGCCGCGACGGATCTGGTGCGGCGGAGACCCCAGAGCGCCGATGCGCATTTCGCGCTCAGCTATGTGCTGCGTTATGCGGGCATGCTGGAGCGTGCAACACAGGAGTGCAACACGGCCCGGTCGCTGGATCCGGGGAACTTCAATTTCCGGTCGTGCGCGTGGGCATTCCTTGAGCTGGGCAAGACCGACCAGGCGATGGATTTCGTACACCTGGACGCGGGCTCGGAGTGGGCGGCGTGGGTAACACCGTATGCTTACCTGGAAGCGGGGAACGTTGCGCAGGCGCGAGAGAGCGCGAAGAATGTGGGGAAGGCCCCAGCCTACCACCGTGAGTTAATGGTGGCATGCACGCAGGCCCAACGGCCGGCTGACATGGACGGGATCGTGCGCTATGCGGAGGCGTCCGTGATGAAGGAGCCCGACCCGGAGTCGTGGTATCACGTAGGCGTGCTGATGGCATATTGCGGGCAGAAAGACGCCGCTTTGCGCTTGCTGAAAGCCGCAGTGCAGCAGAATTATTGCGCATATTCAGCTCTGTTGGAGGATCCACTCCTGAAGGACTTGCGCAAGGAGACGGCATTCAACGAAGTGCTGACCGCGGGCAGCAAATGTCAGGAGACGCTGAAGGAAGGGCGGCAGTAGCAGTGGTCGGTGATCAGCGGGGGCTGGCCCAGAACTGCTGGGGGAGCGTTGGCGCATCTGGGAGTGGCACGTGCCGACGCCCTGCAGTCGAGAACCTCGCAGGGAGCGGATGCCGACCTCGCCCGCGTCCGGGCGCTCGCCGCCTACAAGGATTTCCTCACCCTCTGGAAAGACGCTGACCCCGACATACCATCCTGAAGGAAGCCAAGGTCGAGTACGCGAAGCTGCAATAGCCAGCAAAAGTGCTGTCTCGTCCCTTGCTGTTTTCCAGCACTGGCATGGCTGTCCGCCTTCTGTCCGTGAACTGCTGCCAACGGCAACCAAAGTGAGGCGAAGACACGGCAGTATTTTCGAGTGTTTCGTTGGACTTAATTGGGGGAGTTGGGCGGCGTGTAGTGCGGAATTGCCCTCATAACCCAAAGGTCGGTGGTTCAAATCCACCCCCCGCAACCAAAATCATACTGAAAATAAAGCAATTAAGAAGGGAGCCTAAGTATTGGCTCCCTTCTTTTTGCTCAACGATGCGCGAACTATGCGGGTCTCACTGAACCCGCGCGGGCAGGGGCACAAGTTTGCTTTCCTCCACCAGCGCATTCTTGCGATATTCCCCCGTGCGCTGCAGCGCTTGTCGCATGTCAGTTTCGCTGACGATGTTGTACCGACTCAACATCGAATGCGTTTTGTGACCGCTCACGGTCATTGCAACTTTCTCACTTACACCCGCTCGAATCATGTCGCGCACGCTTGTGCGCCGTAGATCGTGAAAAAGTTTGCCTGCGTACTTGAGCTGTTCATATTTCCACGGGAGCGGCTCTTGCAGGCGCAAGAGTCAGAAGGGCAACGGAAAGAAAAATCCTGATCGTTTTTTCGGGTTTCGGGTTTATAAAGAGGGGGCAGTCGGTGATCTGATGAGCCAAGTGTTGGGTCGCGGTAAGCATCAGCCTTGAAACGCGGTACGGGGTCCAGGAGGACTCGGAGAGAGCTCAGCCATTGCTTGAAGGTGCAGCACCCGAATACCTGTGCCTCGCGTCTAGTTTTCCTTAAGGCTACTGGTTCTTGCGGGAAGCCAATAGCACGGTCAAAAAGCGATATCAAGATGTTACCCCAACGAACGTTTGAGGCCATTGCCAACCCCATGAGTCTGTGCCACTTGGGTTCAAAAGCCAATCCACTTAACCGCCTGCATTTAATGTTACTTCCAGCTGATAGGTAAAGCGCAATCCTCAATTAGAAACTTTACCTAACAGGATCTCCGCATATCGCCTCGGTTGCTCAAGATCGGGGAAATGGCCACTGTCCTCAAACCGAATCAGTTCGGCATTCGGCGCACATTCCAAAAGGTCGCCGGGTCGGTGTGCTTGTGGGAATGATCTTTTGTTCCCCAGAGTATGGTGCACGTCGCGGTTATTGCGTTTAAGGTGTCTACTGGTTCACCAGCTAAAGCTTGTTGCAAAACTGGGGGTTCAGCGCCTGTATTGACGCGGGTCGACGGTCTGGCTTGGTGGCGATTCTTGCAGTTTCGGCCCGCGGCTCAAGCCGCCCCTGCGTAGCCG
>Ga0302324_100005983_pt1 | contig 26417 bp, 21 predicted proteins | sample Palsa_T0_1_FD_201949 | JGI IMG/M metagenome (GOLD analysis project Ga0302324, IMG submission 201949) | Peat permafrost microbial communities from Stordalen Mire near Abisko, Sweden - Palsa_T0_1 | ecosystem: Environmental > Terrestrial > Soil > Palsa > Peat permafrost | place: Sweden: Abisko... | reverse complement strand
CTTCCGCGACGGGCACATCGTCTCGACGCTCACGCCCTACGTCGAAGTCGTCAAACGACTCGCCGCGGAGAAGCAGGTGCCGTTGGTGGATCTACATGCGCGCAGCATCGCCTTCCTGGAAAAGATGAGGCCGGAAGCCGCCGCCGTGATGGACCCTCCGGGCGTAAAGCCGGGCACGGGCGACCACACTCACCTCAACGAGCGCGGCGCCGAAATGATCGCGGCGCTCATCGTCGAGGATTTGCGCACCGCCGCCCCGGACCTGGCTGCGCATTTCACCGCAGACAAATGAATCCCCGCTTTTGAGCCTTCGTATGAAACGCCTCCGCCTCCTCCTCGCGCTCGCCTTCGGCTTCGTCACCCTCGCCGCCGCCGACCCAATCCCCGCGAAAGACCGCGTCGTCATCCTCATCACCATCGACGGCTTTCCGGCGTGGCTGTGGCACGATCCCGCATTGCCGGTGCCTACGCTCCACCGGCTGGCCGCCGAGGGCGCCGTGGCCGACAGCATGGAAGTGGTCAATCCTTCGATCACCTGGATCTGCCACACGACGCTCGTGACCGGCGTCGGTCCCATCAAGCACGGCGTCCTGTTTAATGGCCTGCTCGTGCGGCAGGGCCCGACGCATGAGCCCATCATCGAGCCGTGGCACGACAAATCCGAATTGGTGCGTGTCCCGACGATCTACGATATCGCCCACCAAGCCGGACTGAAAACGGCGCAAGTGGATTGGGTCGCGATCCTCAATTCCGGCACCATCGATCACGAATTCCTCGAACTGCCCAAGCCCACCGGCGAAATCGAGCAGGAGTTGATCGCCAAGGGTGTGCTCACGGAAAACGATGTTCGCAATTTCGTTCGGGGCAAGAGCCCGGCCTGGCGCGACATGATGTGGAACCAGGCGGCGATCCAGATCCTCACCGCGCACAAGCCGAACCTCTTGCTCATGCATTACCTGAATACCGATGCGCTCAATCACGCGGACGGGCCGGGCAGCATGGCCAGCTACGCCGCTTACGCGCTGGTCGATTACCAAATCCGCGATTTGCTCGCCAGCCTCGAAGCCGCCGGTCTGAAAGACAAGGCGACCGTCATCATCACCACCGATCACGGCTTCAAAAAGGTCAAGACCGGCATCTGGCCGAATGTCGCGCTACGCCAGGCCGGGCTCATCGAAGCAAACGGCAGCTCGGTGAAGAAATGCGACGCCTACGTCGTCGTGGAAGGCGGCCTCGCCTTTGCCTATGTCACCGATTCCGCGAAGCGCGACGCCGTGTTGCCCAAGCTGCGCGAAATTTGCGCCGGACTCGAAGGCGTGGACAAAGTCATCGACGGCGCCGACGCCCATAGCATCGATATCCCGACGCCGGCGGAAAATCAGGGCACTGGCGACCTCATACTCCTCGCGAAGCCCGGCTACGCCTTCCAGGCCAAGCTCGACGGCGACGCGACCACCGGCGACCCGAAGAACTATTACGGCACCCACGGCTATCTCGCGAGCGATCCGGAACTCGACGGTGTGTTCCTCGCCTGGGGCTATGGTATCAAGCCCGGCACCAAGCTCGGCAAAATCCGCAATCGCGACGTCGCTCCGACCATCGCCGAACTCCTCGGCCTGCCGCTGCCCAACATCGAGGGCCGCCCGCTCACCGAAATGCTCGCCCCCTGATCGCATCGGGCGCAACCGCCTGCCGTGGCCACGGTTCTACCCACCACCATGAAAGCCGTTACCCTCCACGCGCTCACGCGATCTCTCCTATTTTTCCCATTCTTCCTGCTCTTCCTATTCCCCGCCCGCTCTTCCGCCGCTGAGGCCACCAAGCCCAACGTCCTCTTCATCGTCGTGGACGACTTGCGGGATTGGGTGGGCTATCTCGGTAAAAATCCGCAAACGAAAACCCCGAACATCGACCGCCTCGCCGCGCGCGGGCTGTCCTTCACCCACAGCTACTGCGCGGCGCCGGTTTGCAACCCCTCGCGCGCGTCGCTCATGAGCGGCCTGCGCCCCTTCACCACCGGCGTCTACGAAAACAACAACGACTGGCGGACGGTGATCCCCGAGGATCTCACCCTCCCGCACGCCTTTCGACAGGCCGGTTACTACGTCTGCGGCGCCGGCAAGGTCTACCACGAGGCCTTTCCCCGCCGGAGCGAGTGGGACGACTATCTGGAAAGCGAAGGCAAACTCGGCGCGGAGACCGACGCCCAAAACGAAGGCACCGACGGCATCCGCTTCGCCAAGCTCGATTGCCGCGACGACCAACTCGCTGACTGGAAGATCACCGATTACGCCATCAATGAGCTGGGCAAAAAACACGACAAGCCGCTCTTCCTCGCCTGCGGCCTGCACAAGCCGCACATGCCTTGGAACGTCCCGCGCAAGTACTACGACATGTTTCCGCTCGCGCAGATCGAACTGCCGCCCAACAGCGCGAGTGAACTCGACAATATTCCTCCGGCCGGCATCAAGATGGCCAAGCCGTGGGGCGACCACGCCGCCATCCTCAAGGCCGGATTGTGGAAAAATGCCATCCAGGGCTATCTCGCCGCGACGGCTTACACTGACATGAACATCGGGCGTCTCCTGGAGGCATTCGACAAGAGCGCCTATCGTGACAACACCATCATCGTCTTCTGGTGCGACAACGGCTGGCATCTCGGTGAGAAGCAGCACTGGCGGAAATTCGCCCTCTGGGAGGAAGCGACCCGGTGCCCGCTCGTCTGGATCGTGCCGGGCCTCACGCAGCCCGGCAGTCGCTGCGAACGAAGCGTGGATTTTATGACCGTCTTCCCCACGCTCTGCGACGTCGCCGGTGTTCCCACCCCCTCGCACGTCCAGGGACGGAGCATTCGCACCCTGCTCGCCGATCCCAAGGCGCCATGGGATCAGCCCGCCATCTCCACCTATCAGTTCAACAACCACGCCGTCCGCTCCGAAGACTGGCGCTACATTCGCTACGCCAACGGCGACGAAGAGCTGTACCACGATGCAGAAGATCCCAACGAATGGGCGAACCTCGCCTCGAAACCCGAGTTCGCCGCCAAAAAAGCCGAACTCGCCAAATACCTGCCCACCGAAAACCATCCCGACATCGGCGGCGGCAAGGAAGGCAAGAAAAAGAAGAACGAGTGACGAGGTCAAAGCGCTCCTGGATCATCTCCATCGCACCGCAATTGGGCCAAAGGCCCATAATATGCCAGCCCAGGGCAACGCCCTGGGTCCCCGACCAAACGGAAACCCAAGCCCTGCTAAGACGTAACAAATCTGCTTCTCCCCATGAAACTCTCCCGGCTCATCCTCGCGCGGTGCTTCCTCCTCCTCGCGATCCTCACTACTCGCGCCGCCGACCCCTCCCCCTCCCTCACCCTCGCCCGCGAGGATCGCTTCCTGGTAATCCGCGGCGCGCAGATTCCCGGCGGCGAGATTCGCATCAATTATCTCGAAGCCTATTGCCGTGCCGGCTCGACCGATGCCGACTGGAAAGAGCACACTGTCATCAAGCATACGTCGGAACTGGTCTCGTTGAGCGACGACGCCCGCGTGCTGAAACTCCGCGACACCCTCGCCGACGGCGTCACCGTCGAGCACACCGTCACCACCGGCCCGGACGAAGTGGATTTCCGCCTTATTGCCCACAATCCCGCCGGGATCCGGAGCGAAGCGCACTGGGCCCAACCTTGTGTGCGCCTGAGCAAATTCACCGGCTTCCCCGACGATAAGTCCGCCGCGAACGCCGAGGATTACCTGCCGAAATGCTTCATCTTCCTCGACGGCAAGCTCACGCGCATGCCCACGCCGCAATGGGCCACCAAAGCCCGCTACACCCCCGGTCAGGAATGGTGCCCGGCCAGCGTCCCGCGGACTGACGTCAATCCGCGCCCCCTCAATCCGCTTGTCCCCAGCAACGGCCTCATCGGCTGCTTCAGCGGCGACGACAAGATGATCTACGCCACCGCTTGGGAGCCGTACCAGGAGCTCTTCCAAGGCGTCCTCCGCTGCCTGCATTCCGATTTTCGCCTCGGCGGGCTCGAACCCGGCGAGACCAAGAACATCCGCGGCAAGATCTACATCGTGCCCAACGACGTCGAAGCGCTGCTGGCCCGCTACAACAAAGATTTTCCGGAACACACGAATCCACGCTGATTCTAGCGGCGGGTTTGCTGACAAAATGGGTCATTCTGAGCTCAGCGAAAGCCGAGCCCTAGGCAAGACGCCCATGGGCTTGTAGGGTGAACCTCAGATTTCCTTCTGGCATCGGATGCGATGCGAAAGAAAACGGCAAAAACCAGAGATCCTTCGCTCCGCTCAGGATGACACCGTGGTTGGCCGAGGCACGACGACCGCAGCTTCCGGCTTGCGGCGCGCGCGAGGTGTTGCGACAAACATCACCCCACCTTCATGAAAACCATTGGCGTTGCCATCATCGGTTGCGGCGGAATCACGCTGCAAAATCATCTGCCCGGCCTGGCGCTCTGCGCCGAGACCCGCGTCGTCGCTCTTTGCGATACCAACGCCGCGACGCTGGACAAGGCCAGTCGCGACACTGGGATCGGCGTCACGTCCACCCAGTACGAAGACATCGTCAGCCGCGACGACGTGCAGGCCGTGATCATTGCCACGCCGAACATCTCGCACGGCCCCATCGCCCTCGCCGCCATCGCCGCGGGCAAGCATGTCCTCTGTGAAAAACCGCTCGCCATGAACTACCCGGAGGCGAAAGCCATGGCCGACGCCGCCGACGCCGCTGGTGTCCGCCACATGACGGCGTTCACCTACCGTTTCGTGCCCGCGATGCGCTACCTGAACCACCTCGTCACGCGCGGCGATCTCGGCGAGCCTTACCATTTCCGCTCGTGCCGCTTGCAGGATTGGGGCACGCGCAATCTCGGCTGGCGGCAGGTCAAGGCACTGGCCAGCACCGGGGAACTCGGCGACATGCTTTCGCATCGCATCGATTTCGCGCAGTTTCTCATCGGACCGATCGAACGGCTCGTGGCCAACATGAAGCAGCTCATCCAGGAGCGCGGCGGGCAACCCAGCGACCTCGACGATTGGGTCGCGGTCCTCGCCGAGTTCCGCGGCGGTGCGACCGGCGTCCTCGAAAGCTCCAAGCTCGCCAGCGGGCACAATGAAAGCTGGCGCAGCCTCGACTGGGTCGAGTTGAACGGCAGCAGCGCCAGTTTCGAATTCACCACCGGCAAATGGAACGAACTGCTCCATGGCAAGGCCGGCGGGCCCGGCCTCGTGCCGCTTCCGGTGCCGCGCGAATTCTGGGTCTATCCCGGTTGCCCGCGCGATCCCAATGCCGGCGATCCGCTCATCACTTTCCGCTACGACCAGGCGTTCGAGTTCATCGATGCCATCCGCAACCAGCGTCCCTGCGTTCCCAGTTTCCACGATGGCGCCCGCACGCAAGCGGTGATCGATGCCGCCGTGCGCTCCGCGGAAACCCGCGCCTGGGTCGAACTTCTCAACTCCTGATTGCCGATGGAAAAGACCGCTGTCATCACTGGAGCAGGAACTGGCGTCGGCGCGGCGACCGCGCTCGCGCTGGCCCGGCAGGGCTGGCGCGTCGCGCTTCTCGGCCGGCGCCGCGAACCCCTCGAAAGCGTCGCGGCAAGAATTCCAGGCGCGCTGGTTGTGCCGTGCGATGTCGGCAATGCGGATGACGTCGCCCGGATGGGTCCGTGCGTGCTCGCGGAGTTCGGCGCCGTGGAGGTGCTGGTGAACGCCGCCGGCACCAACGTGCCGCGCCGCGCGCTCGAGGTCCTTACGCTCGCCGATTACCACGAAATGATGAACGCCAACCTCAACGGCGCGTATTACTGCGTCCAGGCCTTCCTCCCGCAAATGCGGCAACGCGGCTCCGGCACCATCGTCAATATCATCTCCGAAGCCGGCAAAGCCGCCTCACCGAAAGCCGGCCCTGGCTACGTCATCTCGAAGTTCGGCATGGCCGGTCTGACCTCGGCGATCAATGCCGAGGAACGCGGCCGCGGGATCCGCGCGTGCGCCATTTTTCCGGGCGACATCGACACCCCGATCCTCGACAAGCGTCCGGCCCCGCCGGACGCCGCCGCCCGCGCCAAAATGATGCAACCCGAAGACATCGCCGAGTGCGTCCTGCTCGCGGTCAATCTCCCCCCGCGCGTGATCATCGAGGAAATGCTCGTCCGTCCCCGCTGATTCGGCGCCTGGACGTCAACTTCCACCGTAGAGGGCACAGCGCGGTCTTCGGCCGCAACTAACTTCCCTCTGCGACGACCGCGACAATGGACGCTTCCGACGTTTGTGCGTTGCCATAGTCCCGCGCCAGTGGGACGGCAGCCACCAAGGCGTTTTCACTTCACCTCCGAAACGAACACCCCATCCCAATCCTTCGCTGGCGCCTCCTTCAGAAAGCCCCGACACCGCTCCAGCAACCTCCCACTCGGCGCGTCGCCCGGCTGCCGCTCCAGGATCTCCATCGCCCGCGAGAAATCCCGCGCGCAGTACGCCGCAAGCGCCTCCTCATACTTCTCGACCGTCTCACGCATCTCCGCGGCCTCACCTTTCCTTCCCAACAGCTCATAAATCCGAATCGCCTCGCTCTTTCCCTTTACCGCCACCCGATCCAGCAGCCGAACGACAAATTCCTCACCTGTCGCCTTCACGATGGTCTCACTCGCAATAATCGTCGTCCCGTACTGCTTGTTCAGTCCCTCGAGGCGCGAGGCCAGGTTCACGGCATCTCCCATGGCGGTGTAGTTCATCCGGTCCGGCGCGCCGAAGTGGCCGATGAGCGCCGGCGCGTAATGCAGCCCAAAGCGGGTCACAAAGGCCGGCAGCGCCCCCCATTCCGGCGCCGCCGCCAGCGCGCGCCCGGCTTCGCGGCAGCGAAGCGCGGCCAGGCACGCCATGCGTGGGTGATCCGGCACGGGCTCCGGCGCATTCCAAAAGGTCATGATGGCGTCGCCGATGAACTTGTCGATCGTGCCATGCGACTCCTGTTGGATGATGCCCGCCAGCACCGCGAGATAACGTCCGAGCGCGTCCGCCAGATCATTCGGTGCGAGCTTCTCCGAGACCGTGGTGAAATCCTTGATGTCGGTGAACATGATCGACACCTCCATCAATTCGCCGCCGAGCATCGGCTCGCTCTTCTCGCGATAGAGCCGCCGCACCAGGTCGATCGGCACATACTTGCTCATGGCGCGCATCGCCGCCTTGGCTTTTTCCTGGCTCTCCAGTACGTCGGTCACGTCGCGAAAGAGCGAGTCGGGACGGGCCGCCGTGAAATCGAAGGCATTCATCTTCAAGCTCTCGCGCGTAATCTGCGCCTGCCCGCGACGCACCGCCCACAGGATCACCGCGCCCGCGGCCACGAGCAGGATCATCACGCCCAGCAGGACGGCCAGCAGCCGCTGCCGCATGACGCTGAGCTGGCCGAAGTAATAAGCGCGTGGCACCACGATGCCGATGATCCAGTCCTGCGTTTGCGGGCGCGGCAGCGCGCGGAAGGTCGCAAAGTAGACGTTTCCATTGGCGCGAAACTCGCCCGACACGCTCGTGTCGCGATCCGCGGCCGCCCGCAGGATCGGGCTGGCCAGAGCCGCGGTGATCTCCGGCGGCAGACCGCCCGGGGCGATGCGCAAGTCGTCCTCCATCTCCTCGAGCCGATCCGTCGGCGCAATGCGCGTGATCAACCGCCCCTCCGCATCGCAGATGAAAGCGCGATGCGGATCGTTCGTGCCCGCCGGGGCCAGCGCTTCCCGGACCTTGTCATCGAGTTGCTGGGTGAGCAGGCCCACGCGCAGCACGCCGAGGAACTTGCCCGCGGCGCCCGCGATGGATTGCTGCACGCTGACCTCGACGCGGCGTTGCTCCTTAAGCAGATCGGCGTCGAGCTGCGACCAGTGAAGGTCGCTCCACAAGGCTCTTTTCTGAAAATCCTTCCGCGCCGGCGTGACGAAGGTCGGATGCTCCGTCGGGTCGGGAAAATTGCCGCTGGTTTCGCGAACCCACGGCGAGGCCGCGAGCGGCGCCGGGGCGCTCAAGTCGCGCCGGTCCGCAACGAAGCCGCCGCCTTCCTGGTAAACATGCCGGCTCCAAAGACGCGCCGCGCCGTCTTTTCCCGTGTCCCGCATGAGGCTCCATTGTCCGCGTGGCATGGCGGCCAGCTGGACCTCGCCATCGTCATTGAAGCCTGTTTCCTCGCCGTAGGTGAAACTGATTTCCCCGAGGTGGTCGTTCGCCAGCAGCAGCGCGAACAAGCTGGGTTCGATGGAACGCGGGTCGGCCACGTCGAGAATGCCGTGCCCCACTTCGCGTTGAAACTGCCCGACGACCTCCGGCGCTTCCCCGAGAAAGCTCGTGATCCGTTCACTGATCGCGCCGCTCGCCTGGTCGCGAATGCGCTCGGAACTCTCCGTGATCGTCTCCTGCGAGCCGGACGACACGAGATGAAAGAGCAACGCCAGGATCGCAATCAAGCCCACAAGGCTGAAGGCGAAGACCTGTCCGAAAGTGGGTTTCACAGACCCTTTCCATGCCGAATCCGCGCCCGGCTGACGACGGTAAAATATCGATGGCGCAATTACGGAAGCCTATGGAAAATCTGACCTCCGGGAAAATGCAAAACCGCGAATTGCCGCCAATGAGCGCGAATAGCCGGCCCTCCGCCATTCGCGCCGATTCGCGTTCATTCGCGGTTACCTTTGTCCGGGAAATTCTAACGCGGATCCGTCACCCGCCCAAGAAACAGACACGCCCCGCTCGGCACGTGCTGAACGGCGAAAATGAACGGGTGATCCACGCGCACTTCGGGCGGCGCGGGCATTCTCCCCGGCATCATGGCCATCGCTGTCGGCATGATAACGGCGGTGGCCGCGGCCGCTTCGGTGCCCTTTTCGTCCAGGGCCAGGAAGGTTTTGTGAAAGACGGCGCTGATGTAGAGATAGTCGTTCGGTTTACGCGGCGCCATCCGGTCGAAGTTGGCGCTCTTTCGTGGATCGTCGAACGCGGTTCTCATGCCCAAGGCTTTCAGGTTATCGCCCAGCGCCATCGTCGGCGGCTCCAGCCGAAACTTTGGCAGATGCAAGATCACGTCCTGCGCCGGCAGTCGCGCCAATTCCCCAAGCAGGGTCGGCGTGACCTGCTTCTCGATCGCCGGCAGCGCGGTGGGATCGTCGGGCAGGATGATGACGAATTGCAACTGCCCGCCGTAGTAGGGGCGCGTGACCACTTGATAACCGTCGCGGTGGGCGTAGCCGCAGGATGATTTGTGGAGCATCATCGGCACCTCCGCCGCATCCCGTCCGTGCACCAGGAAGCGATCCGGCTTGGTCGCCTTCTCGTTGAATTCCTCTTCCCATGGTGCGCGCAGGTAAAGCGCGTTCACGAGCGTGAGGCGCGAATCGGGCGTGATCGAACCCGGGGAGAGTAGCTGGCGAATATGATCTTTCGTCTGCGCTTCGACCCAATGATTGATCGTGGCCCGCGCTTTCTCCGGCTCCTTCTTGTAATCCATTTCCTCCAGCGGCGCGCTGTAGCGGTCCATCACAAGGTTGAGAAACGCCGGACGGAAATCGTAGCCCCGCTGCGCGAAGAGGCGATTGGCGAGGGCGAATTCGATCGGCGTGTTCGGACCGCCGGATTTCTTCGACTGCTTGACGGCCTCGACCGATTTGGCGGCGGCATCCGAAAGTTCGTGCGCGAGCGCCGCGAAACTGCCGTCCAGCGCATCTTCATCCGCCGGAAAATGCAGCACGCGCTGCATTTCGGCGCGGGTGTCGCCATCGGCGCCGGCGCAGGTCATCGCGAGGGCATTCTGAATTGAATACGGTGAGAGCAGGAGATTGCCCTCTCCATGAGTCTGCGCGTGGTAGAGATCCACGCCGAGCGCGTTCACGGCCCCGGCGGCGATGTGGGAATCCCCGGCACGCATGGCCGCGGAGCCCGCACAGGAAGCGGCGAGCAGAAGAAGGGAGAGTTTCATAGGGGCCGTGACGCCGGAAGTGCCGACGATTTTCAATTTAACCACTGTTTACCCGAAAGCCAGTTCCAGGGACGCTGTGTTGGAAGTAACGCAAGCTTCCCGCTTGCGCCAATACCACGGATTCGTAGCTTCGGATGCCGCGCTCCGAGCGGCATGGCCCAGGCGCACGCCGTGGGCGTCCATCTTTCACAGCCTAACAGACCGGAGATTGGGCCTGCGGCGGGAGTTTTTCCCATCGCGCTCGGAGCGCGCGATCCACCAATGCTGGGGAATCGTCAACAATCGCGGAGTCCTGAAATTTACGCGAAGTCCTGGTCCGGTCCGGCGTTTTGCGCGTGGAGCTTTTTCCGCACGTCGCCGCCGTCGATCTTGAGCGGGCTGGTGCCGCCCTGCACGGCCAGCACCGCGGCCACGGCGGCGGCTTCGCCCAGGGCCATGGCCGTCACCGTTACGCGCGTGGAGCCCGATGCCACCCGGGTAGCGGAATGGCAGCGGCCGGCCACGAGGAGATTGGTAACTTTCTGCGGCAGGAGGCTGCGGTACGGAATATCGTAGGGATCGAGCGGCGTTTTCTCGGCCGCCCAGGCGGAGTTGAGGGTGATCTTGTTGGGATGAAGATCGAGGTACCAGCAGCCGGTGGCGATGGCGTCGTCAAACTTCTTCGTGCTCGTGATCTCGTCCTCGGTGAGCACATGCTGGCCGACGATGCGGCGCGTCTCGCGCACGCCGATGAACGGCGCGGCGCATTGGAAATAAGCGTTCTCGAATCCCGGCACGTCGCGCTTCCAGGCCTCGAACATCGCCCAGGCGTCGGCGCGGCCCTGCATTTCGGCACGCGTGAGATCGACGGGATCGGTCGCATCTGCCGGCACGCGCACCCCGTGGATGTAGAGATCGGTCGGGCCGAAGAGGAACATCAGGCCCGGTCCGTAAAACATCGGCAAGTCGCCGTTGGCGTGCGCTTTTTCCAGCGCCGCGCGGCAGTTCTTCGACATTTCCGGATTGCGTTTCACGTCGCCGATCCGGAAGTGCAGCGTCAGCGGTTGGAGTTCGGGCGATTTCTCCGTCGGCGCGCCGGCCCACGCCGCCACGTCGGCGTCGCCGGTGCAATCAATCACCTGTTTCGCGCGAATGCGGGTGAGGCCGGCTTTGTTCGCCACCAGCACCGCACCGATGCGGTCGCCCGCCATTTCCACACCGCAGGCCATGGAATGATAGAGCACGCGCAGATGGTCGCGTTCGGCGGTCAGGACGCGGTCCGCGAGCAGTTTGAAAGCCTCGATGTTCGGAATCGTGGGATTGTAGCGCGGAGTGTGCGTGGCATCGGCTTTGACCACGCCGGATTTCGCCAGCAGCTCGAGACCAATCCCGCGCACGATGATCCGGCTGTCCTTGATATTGGAGATGCCGTCGAAATAGGGCAGTCCCACGGCGGTGATGATGCCGCCGGCAAAGCCCGCGCGTTCGATGAGCACGGTATTCGCTCCATTGCGCGCGGCGGAAAGTGCCGCCGCGAGGCCGGCGCAACCGCCGCCGCAGACGAGAACATCGGTTTCAATGGAAGGCAGTTCGGCGCGCGTTTCAGCGGCAGCCTGGTGGGGGATGGCAGCGGCGCCGGCGACGAGACCGGCGGTTTTTAAAAAAGTGCGGCGGGTGGGAGTAGGCATGGCTTGGGAAACGAAACAGATGATCCGGGAACTGGCAAAAGAATTGGCGCTACGAAAAAGCAATCGTCCGAAAAGGGAACCGCGAATGAACGCGAATCGGCGCGAATCAGGAAAGCTGTCCCTCCGCGATCCGCGAGAATTCTCCGTAGAGTGATTAGCCTTGCTTCGCCATTCGCGTCATTCGAGTAGCCGAGGCGTTGCGAGACGCCCAAGGTCCCGCACTCGCGGGAGGGGCAATTCGCGGGCCTCTCATTTTCGTGTATTTAGTGTATTGCCCCGTTGCACCATGGGCGTCTCGCTGCGCTTCGGCTTCGTGGTTGTTCCGCCTCCGGGTCCATTCGTCCATTTGCGGTTTACTCCCGTGCTTTCGTGTCGAGCAAGAGCGTAACGGGGCCGTCGTTGACCAGTGAGACCTGCATCATCGCGCCGAAACGGCCGGTGGCGATGGGACGGTCCAGCGCCGCGGAGAGCCGGGCGATCATGGCTTCGTAGAGCGGAATGGCCACCGCCGGCTTGGCCGCGCGGTGCCAGCTCGGCTTCGTGCCCTTTTTGGTGCTCGCAAAAAGCGTGAACTGGCTGATGAGCAAAATGCCGTCCCCGCTCTCCAGCACACTGCGGCTCATGGCGCCCTCTTCGTCCACAAACAGCCGCAGGTTCACGATTTTCCCCGCCAGCCATGCCAAGTCTTCCGTCGTATCGGCCTCTTCGATCCCGAGCAGGACGAGAAGCCCTCCCGCAATGGCGCCCACCGTTTCGTTTTCAATAGTCACGGAAGCGGAACTCACTCGCTGAATGACGGCACGCATGGGCGGGAAATAACCGTTGCCTTACGCTCCGTCACGCGGGGATTTATCGTCTTGACGAGGAAACGCGCTTTTCCTAGCGAGGTAGGCGGCAAGCGTGGCGAGTGACAGGCTGCGTGACGGTTGCCATCAACCCCAGAACCCCCCCAAGAAAAGCTAATCCCATGAAGAAACTCTTCAGCGTCATCGCGCTCACCGCGCTGGTCCTGAGTCTCCCGTCCGCGTCATTCGCCGCGAAAGCGAAAGGCAGCCCCACACCGTCAGACTCGCCCGCAGCGACCAGGCCCATCCCGATGTATAGCGAAGTCAGTTCCATCGACGTCGCTGGAAAAACATGGACGCACAAGAACAAGGACGGCAAGGAAGTGAAGTTTGTCGTCACGGATAAGACGGACATCAAAAACAACAAAGCGCCGGCGAATTTTGAAGAGATCAAGGTCGGTGACTGGGTCGCCGGGATGCGCTTGAAGAAGAGCGATACCGAATACGAGGTGACCGAGATCACCAAATTCGGCCCGAGGACGAACAAGTCGGCAAATCCGTCCGCGCCCTCCGCAGTGGCCACACCCGCGAAGGCCGGCTAAGAGACTGCGACAGCAATTCACCGGCACCCGGGTGACCGGGTACCGTTTCTTTCCCGCCGACTTCCGGGGGTGCTAACTTTTTAGCATATTTTTCTTGCCGGGTTGTTTGGGTATGCTAAAAAACTAGCATGCCTGACCGATCCAACTCCCATCTCAGCCGGCGCGAGCGGCAGATCATGGATATCATTTTCGCACGCGGCGAGGCCACCGCTGCCGTGGTTCACGAAGCCCTGCCGAACGCCCCCGGCTATTCCGCCGTCCGCGCCCTTCTGCGCATCCTCGAGGAAAAAGGCCACCTCACACACCGCGAGGATGGGCCACGCTACGTTTTCATGCCGACCGAGCCGCGCGCGCAGGCCAGCAAGTCCGCGCTCCGGCGGGTCGTCCAGACCTTCTTTGACGGCTCTCTCTCCAGCGCCGTCGCGGCGCTCGTCGATGCCGAGGGCGGGAAACTATCCGCCGAGGAACTGAAACGCATCGAAGCCATCATCAAGGCCGCCAAATCCAAATCGCCCTAAACCGCCATGAGCACCGAATCCGTCCTTGCCCTGCTGGTCGAACTCTTCGCCAAGAGCATGGCGATTGCCCTGTTTGCTGTCTTGCTGGCCAGAACCTGGCGCGGGGCGAGCGCCGCGCAGCGCCACCTTGTGGGGACCGTGGCGCTGGTCACCATCACGATGCTGCCGATCACCCGGCTGGTGTCGCCCCGCTGGGCGATTCCCATCCGACCTGGGCAAAAGGCCACGATCGCTATGACCTCATCAGCGGCGGCTCCGGCCGAGATCGCGGAGACGGATTCCGTTTCCGCCGATGGAGTCGCGCCCGCCAGAATCTCCGCTCCACCGGACTGGCGCAAAATCGCCCTCGGATTCTGGCTCGCGGGTGCGGTGCTGTTGTCGGGCCATCGGCTGATCGGAAGCTGGCGTTTGCAGCGTCTCAAGCACCGCAGCGTCCCGCTCGATGACACGCGCGTCCGCATCCTGTTGAGCCGGACTTTGCAGGAATTGGGAGTTCAGCGCCCTCCGGAAATCCGCCTCTCGCGGGAATGCCGGGTGCCGATCACCTGGGGCAGCGCGCGGCCGGTGATGCTCCTGCCCGTCGAGGCGCTGGATTGGAACGATACCTGGCTGACGGCCGCGCTCCGGCACGAAGCCGCGCACATCCGCCGCCACGATTACCTCGCCCGCTGGGTCGCCCAACTGGCCTGCGCGATCTACTGGCCGAATCCATGCATCTGGCTGCTCGCGCGCTCCCTGCGCCTCGCCCAGGAACAGGCCGCGGATGACCTCGTCCTGCGCGCCGGCACGCCGGCCGAAGAATACGCCACGCAATTGGTCGATGCCGCACGCACCGTGGCCGTCCACGGGTTCTTTGTCCGGCAGGCCGTGGCCATGGCGTGCCCTTCCACCCTGGAGGACCGCGTCCGGGCGATCGTCGATGGCCGGCGCGACCGGCGCCCGCTCAGCCGCATGGCCGCCGCGTTTGGTTCGATGATCCTCGCCCTTGCGCTCGGCCTGAGCACCGCGGCGCAATTGCGCAGCGAGAATCCGCCACCACCGCCTGCGCGGACGCCCGAAGCGCCCGGCGCCCGAGCCTCCGGTGAAAAGGAACCGCAGATCGAGAATCATCCGGGCGAATCGACGAATGGGTTCGTGACCAAGGAATGGAAAATCCCGCCAGACATGATTCCCAGTACGCCGGGAGCCGACGGGGGTGGCCGCGAAACCGCCAGGGACTGGCTCATCTCCAAAGGCGTGAATTTTGACGGTGGCGCCACAGCGATCTATGTCTCCCGCCGCAGCCGCTTGATCGTCCGCAATACGCCGGACCAGCTCGATCTGGTCGATCAAATTGTCGGTGGTGGAGTTGAGGATGCGGCGCCGGCGAAGAATGGACAGGACCTTCCGGTGGGAGCGGCCGCGTCGCCTGGCGGGACTCCACGGGCGGAAAACCAGACGCGTCCGCCGGATTTCCTGGGTGGCGACCGTACCGCCGCATCTGGGACACCAGACGGAGCAACCGTTTACGGAGCGGAAATTCCGGCGCTTACCAAAGCGAGAGGAATTATCGTGCCGAAGATCGAACTGCGCGAAGCCGCGCTCGCCGAGGTTGTCGATTTTCTCCGGAAGAAGTCCGTCGAACTCGACCCGGACAAAGTCGGCGTCAACCTGATTCTCAAGCCCGGCACCGTGAGCGAAGTGAAGATTACACTTACCTTAAACAATATCCCGCTGCTGGAAGCCGTGCGCTACACCGCCGGCCTGGCCAACCTGGATTTGGATTTGGATTCCGAGGCCGATGCGCTGGTCCTTCATTCGCGGAATACTGGCGCCGCGCGCGGAGCGGAAACGTCGGGACCGAATGCCACCTACTCTGTGACAACCAGCGGAACATTGCAGGCGCAGGGCCAAGCTACGCTGAAGTTGCAGAGTGGCGGAACTATATCGTCCACCACCATTTCGGAACTCAAAAAGCCGGTGGAGCCTGCCAATCCCAAGGATGACAAAGAGCGGGTGGATCTCACCGCCGATTCCATTCGTCAAGAAAATGGTATTTCCATCGCGCAGGGCAGTGCGGTCCTGAAATATGGCGGGGAGACGATGAAGGCGGACCAGATCCGCTATGACCGCGCCACCCGGCAGGTGGATCTCACTGGCAAAGTCGAAATCAAGAGCGATACCAGTTTGCTTCAGGCCGATCGCGTGACCCTCTGGCTTACTTCGGATGGTCAGATCAAAATCAAGGGCCCACACAAGGTGAACGTTATCCCGTCGCCGGAGACTCAATCCAAGGGGACTGTTGAGCAGACAAACGCGGATCTGCGGCGGCACGATCGGGGCATGCCGGCTACTCCTGCCGACCAGAACCAATTCTCTGCTGCAGAATTCAGGGCAGCGATCAACAATAAATTGAAATATGGCGAAACCGCCGTGCCCGACGCAAAGCCCAATCCTGCGGCGCCCGAAACCGGTCCTGATGACCTCTTTCTCGAAGCCTATCTGGCCTTTCGGCAAGCTGAGAAACTCAAGTTGGGCGGCCAGACGAAAGAGGCCATGGCGAAACTGCAACTGGCCACCGTAAAGCTCGATGCCGTGTCGAGTCTCTATCCCGACTGGCAACCGCAAATCGTCGAGTACCGCAAAGCGCGCGTGGCAGAATCGATCCAGCACCTGGAGGGTCAGCCGACAGCGACCGACGCCGCCAAGGCGACACTCGCCCCTGCTGCCCCTGCTGCCCCGGCCGGCCCTGCCGCGCTTGGGCTCCAGAAGAACAACGCGGAGCAAATTGGTATCCCTGTTCCGGACCATCCCGGTTACATCCGGAGCCCCTATGCGCCCGAGGCGGGCATGATCGATGTCAGACCATTTCCTTCCGGAACGAAGATGAGCTGCCCCTACACCGGGAAGATCATCGTTGTGCCTTAGCGCTTGTGAACCAAGTCTTCTGTCGAGGAATTTGGCCCGCGAATCACCCAGTTCACCCAGGAATAAACGCTCCCCGCATCTGGTTTGCCCACCATTGCGCGATGGGCGCCTCGCTTCGACTTCCGCGTGATTCGCTGGCGCTTTTTCCCAGTCTCCTGGCGGGTGGTTTCGTCACACCGCGCTAATAAAGTTGCCGGTTGCGGATTGGCGCGGGAGGAAAGATACTGCCCACTCATGCCGCCAACCGCGCCCAACGCCCCCCAGCCCGTGACTCTGACGTTGCCGCGCCCCGTGCCGCAGCAGAAGATTCGTCCACCGAAGAAGAACATCCCGCAGACGCCGGTCCAGCGCCAGCACATCCTTGCCGAGGTGCGCGCGTATGTGGCTGAACACAAGCCGGTTCCACCGCTGCCGTCCGATGACCTGAAGGTGCTCGCGGACGGGTTGGTCGCGCAGTTCCGGTGGGATCCGATTTACCGCGACTACGTCGGCGTATTGCTGAACAACGAAATGTGGCGCGAGCAACTCGCCGCCGTGCCGTTCGAGCGCCGCCTGTTGCTGCTGCCGAAATGTTTGCGGGTCGAGGACCGTTGTCCGGCGCCTTTCGATGAATTTGGCCTGCTCTGCAAGCAGTGCGGCCTTTGCACCATTCAGGATTTGCAGGCGGAGGCGGAGCGCCTGGGCTACGCGGTGCTCGTCGCCGAAGGCAGCGCCATCGTCATGTCGCTCATTCAGACGGGAAAGATCGAGGCCATCGTTGGCGTGAGCTGCCTGAGCGTGCTCGAACGCGCTTTTCCGTACATGGAAGCCGCCGCCATTCCCGGCGTGGCCATTCCACTGCTCCAGGACGATTGCATCGATACCAACGTCGATCTCGATTGGGTCTGGGATTACATCCATCTCACCAGCGACGATCAAACCCGCCGTCTCGACCTCAGCCAGCTCCGCGACGATGTCGATTTCTGGTTCACGCCGCTGAACCTCGACGCGATCATGGGCGCCGCCGAGGGCGAAACGGAAAAAATCGCCCGCCAGTGGCTGGGCCGCGCCGGGAAGCGCTGGCGCCCGTTCCTGACCGTCGCGGCGTATCAAGCGCTCCGCGCCACGCCCGGCGCGCCGGTTCCCGACGACCTCCGCAAGGTCGCGGTGGCCATCGAATGCTTTCACAAAGCCTCGCTCATCCACGACGACATCGAGGACGACGACGCCCAGCGCTATGGCGAGCCGACGCTCCACGAGGAGCACGGGGTCGCGGTCGCCTTGAATGTCGGCGACCTGCTTATTGGCGAGGGTTACCGCCTGCTGGCGTCCTGCGGTGCCGGTGCCGAGCAAAAAGCTGCGATGCTCCGGGTTGCCGCGGAAGGTCAGCGTGAACTTTGCCGCGGCCAGGGCGCGGAACTGGTTTGGGCGCGCCACCCACGGCCGCTCACTTCGGTCGAAGTGCTCGATATCTTTCGCCGGAAAACCGCGCCGGCCTTCGGGGTCGCGCTCCAACTCGGCGCCATCTACGCCGGCCAATTCGAGGATCATGAGGAAGTGCTGGCGGCCTACAGCGAAGCACTCGGCATCGCCTACCAGATTCGCGACGACCTGTCCGATCTCGGCGCCAACGGCGAGACCAATGACATCGCCGGTCTGCGCCCGAGCCTGCTCCTCGCCGTCGCTTACGAGCGCGCCCTGCTGGAAGCCCGCGGCGCCGACAAAACCCTCGCCGGGAAGCGAGAGGCGCAGAAGCTGGCGCTCGAAGCCCACTGGCGCCGGCTCTCCACGGCCGCGCCCGCGGAAATCGAAGCGCTCTACCTTGAGGTGCGCGCCGACGAGCGCTGCCGCACCTTGCTCGAGAGTTACAAGGAGGAAGCCATCCGCTCCTTGCGCGAGGTCGAGAATCCCAACCTGAAGGGCCTCCTCCGCCGCGTCATCGGCAAGATTTTCAACGACACGGAAATCAAGGGCTGGTGCAAGGAATTCGAGCAAAAGAACCTCGCGGCGTCCGCCCTCGCCACGGCTTGATCCCGGCCGGTGGAGGCTTGCCGCCTGGCGTGCGCCAGAGTATTGTCTCCGACGATGTCCGCCGCCGAAATCATCGAGCAAATCAAAGCCCTCTCGCCTGAAGAGCGAAGCGAGGTGATTGCCTTTGTGCGATCAACCGAGAATGACGACGCAAAGACTGACGGAGCGGTGCGCTACTCAGATGACGAATCGTTCGAGGCGGTTGCAGATCGGGTTTTCGAAAAGCACGCTGAGCTCTTCAAAAAGCTCGCGGAGTGAGCGAGCCCATTTTCATTTCCATCGCGCAGGTGGAATCCATTCACGCGCGACAGATCGGCCTTTTTGGCGGCACTTCCGGCATTCGTGACCGCGGTGGCATGGAGTCAGCCGTTTTCCAACCGCAGAACATCTACTTCTACGCGAATGGCGATCTCTTCGAAATCGCTGCGGGCTACGTCTTTCACATCGCCGAAGCGCAGGCGTTTCTCGACGGTAACAAGCGCACGGCCGTCGGCACCGCATTGGCCTTTCTCGAACTCAACGGCGTTACGACCTTCGCCGCGACGGCTGAGTTGCACGGCGCCATGATCGCTGTCGCTGAAAAGCGAATGACGCGCGCAGAACTCGCGCGTCTGCTGCGTGAGTTATTTCCTTCATAGAACTTCGCCGTGGCTGGGCGCCCGCGGCACGCGCGAGATTGGTAGCGCGTTAACAGGACCGGACCCGGTCTACGATCACTCAAGCCGTCGATACAGTCGCAGGACGCGCCGGCCAGCCGTAAGAAGTGCGCCGCAAGCAATGACCCACAACGCCCATTGAAGAACGCCCGGCCAGGCAATTTCTCCAAGGCAGCCTAGCGTAAGCACGAACATCCGCTGCGGCTTCCCGAACGGTCCTGAGAAATCCTGTCCTTTTCCCAGCGATGCGCCGAGGGCGCGCACGTGTGCCGTGAGCACGGCGGAAGTGGCCGCCATCCAGCCCAGCCAGGGCATTTCGACCGCGAATCCCGCGCCCGCCAGCAAGACGACATCTTCCACCCGGTCCGGCGCTTCATTGAAGAGCTCGCCGGCCCGCCCCTGCCGCCCGCCCTCCACCGCCACCATTCCGTCGAGCATGTTGCACAGCAGCCGGAGCTGCACCGCCGTCGCACCTGCCAGAAAGAGAAACGGCCGCAGTGCTCCGCCGGATCGCGCCCAGCACAGCGCACCTGCGCCGAGGATCGCCACGATCGCGCCGCCGATGGAGATGGCGTTGGGTGAAACCCGCCTCCGCGTCAACCACGCGGCGAGACCTTTCGCCCATCTTGCGTCGCGAGTTCTCAGGGGCCGGCGGCTTTCGTTCATCTCCCGGACCACTAGCAGTTTCCTTCCTTCGCGGGCAAGGCATCGCTGGGAGCTTGCGAAGCTGCCCCAGGCCTTCACATGATGGCTTGATGACTACTCCCCGGATGAGGGCCGCCAGCGAGGCCAGCTTTTCATCGCACGACGGCGCGGCGCTGCACTATCGCCACTGGCCGGCGACCGGCGAATCCAAACGCGCCCTGGTCCTTTTTCACCGCGGCCACGAGCATTCCGAACGCTGGCAGGAAACGGTCGATGAACTGGCGCTTCCCGACACGCACCTCTTCGCCTGGGACGCCCGGGGACACGGCGTCTCCCCGGGCGAGCGCGGCTCGGCTCGCGACATCGGCGTCCTTGTCGCGGATGTGGAGGCGTTCGTGCGGCACCTCGAGCAGCGGCACGGTGTCGCCCGCGAGGACATGATCGTCATCGCGCACAGCGTCGGCGCGGTGATTGCCGCCGCCTGGGTCCACGATTTCGCGCCGCCCATTCGCGGCATGGTCCTGGCCACGCCGGCCTTCCGGGTCCGGCTCTACGTCCCGTTTGCCGTTCCCTTGTTGCGCTTGAAACAGGCGCTCTTCGGACCCGGTTACGTGAAGAGCTACGTCAAGTCGCGGATGCTCACCCATGATCCCGAGCAGGCCCGGCGGTACTCGGAAGACGAGCGCATCTTCCGTCAGATCGCCGTCAATATTCTCCTCGACCTGCACGATACCGGCGAGCGGCTGGCGGCTGATGCCGGCGCCATCCGTGTTCCGACGCTGCTCTTTTCGGCGGGCGAGGACTGGGTGGTGGACAACTCCATCCAGGAACAATTCATCCAGCGGCTTGGCGCCTCGGACAAGGCCCTGCACCTGCTGCCCGGTTTTCATCATGCGATCTTTCACGAAAAAGAGCGCCGGCTCGTGGTCGATCACATTCGGACCTTTGTCGGCCGCTTGTTTTCCGCGCCGCCAGGCCGCCCGCCAAGCCTCCTCGACGCGGACAAAGCGGGTTACACGAAGGCGGAGTATGATTCGCTCCTTTCCGAACCACATTCAATTTCCGCTACGGCCCGCCGGTCGGTTTTCGCGACTGTCGGCCGGCTGAGCCACGGCATCGCGCTCGGTTTGCGGTCAGGATTCGATTCCGGCGAAACGCTCGATTATGTCTACCAGAACCAGCCGCACGGATGGACCCCGGTCGGCCAGTGGTTCGATCGCACTTATCTCGAGAGCCCTGGCTGGAGCGGCATCCGCGTGCGCCGCCAGAATCTCGAGACGACGTTGCGAGGCGCGATCCAGGAACTGCACGCGTCCGGCCGGAAGATCCATCTTCTCGATGCCGCGTGCGGCGGCGGCCGGTACGTGCTCGAAACGCTGGCCACGTTGCCGGAGATCCCGGCGACGGCGCTCTTGCGCGACTATCGACAGCAGAATCTCGACGTCGCCGAAGAGCTTCGCCGGAAATTGAAGCTCGAGGGCGTGAAATTCGTCCTCGGCAACGCCTTCGATCCTCCTTCATTCCAGGGAATGGAGCCGCGGCCCAACATCGGCATCATTTCCGGATTGCTCGAGCTCTTCCCGAGTAATGAGGCCCCGCGGACGCTCCTCGCCACCTTTGCCCAACTCCTCGAACCGGGGGGCGTACTCATCTACACCAACCAGCCGTGGCACCCGCAGCTTCGGTTCATCGCCGGTGTCCTGCGCAACCGCGAAGGCCGGCCCTGGATCATGCGCCGGCGCACCCAGGAAGAGATGGATGAACTCGTGCGCGCCGCGGGTTTCAAGAAAGAGGCCCAGCTTGCGGACCGCTGGGGAATTTTCACGGTGTCGCGCGCCGTCCGGGTCGGCCCATGAAGCGACCGTGGGCGGCGGCCGCATCCACCGCGGCACTCACCTCGCTGCTGTTCATCGTCGTTTACAATGTCTGCAATCGGCTGACCCATCTCCGCCCGGACGTGGGCGTCTGGGCGTTCGCTTGGGAACGATATTGGCCGGTCGTTCCGGTCATGATCATCCCGTACTGGTCGATCGATTTCTTTTTCGTCATCTCGCCCTTCTTTTGTGCGACCCGCGAGGAAGTGGCGATCCATCGCCGGCGGATCGTCTTCGTTATCATCGCCGGTGCGCTTGGTTTTCTGCTCATCCCCTTGCGGTTCGCCTTCCCGCGTCCGCACATCACCGGAAGCCTCGCGCCATGGTTTGCGGCGCTCTATAGCTTCGATTATCCGCACAACCTTTTCCCGTCGCTCCACATCGCCTTGCGGACGCTCCTGACGCATCTCTACGCGCAAAAGACGCGCGGCCTGTGGAACTGGTTGGTCCACGGTTGGTTCAGCCTCGTGGGACTCTCGACGCTGCTGACCTGGCAGCACCATATCGTCGATGTTTTCGGGGGCTTCTGGATCGCCGCCATCGCTTTGCACCTATTCACCTTCCACACTCCGCTGCCGCAGCCGGCGGCCAACCGTCCGGTCGCGGTGTTCTACTCCGTGGCGGCGATCGCCTGTTCCCAACTCGCCCGCCTCTCCTGGCCGTGGACCTTCCTCTTTGTCTGGCCCATGTTCGCCCTCGGTACCGCGGCGTTTGGCTATGCCGGCTATGGTTCGATCTATCGCAAGCGCGATGGCCGCTTGACCCGCGCGACTTGGGTGCTCTTCGCGCCGCTGCTCGCCGGGCAACGGCTTTCCTGGCGCTACTATCGCCGGCGATCGACCGCCTGGAGTGAAGTGACGCCCCGCGTCTGGGTCGGCGCGCTTCTCGTGGAAGAGGAAGCGCGCGCGGCGATTCGCGCGGGCGTCACGGCCGTTCTTGACCTCACCGTCGAGTTTTCGGAGGCGAAGGCGTTTTGCGGGATCCGCTATTTACACCTGCCCGTCCTCGACCTCACGGCCCCGTCGCCAGGCCAGTTCGCGGACGCCGTGGCATTCATCGAGCGGGAGACGCCTGCCGGCGTCGTCTACGTCCATTGCAAGGCCGGCTACTCCCGCAGCGCCGGCGTGGTCGTCGCCTGGCTTCTGGCGACCCATCGCGCCACCAGCCCGGAAGATGCCTTCGATCAACTCCGCCGGATGCGCCCAAGTATTGTCATTCGTCCGGAAATCCGCCTCGCTATTCGTGACTTTCAATCGTCCCTCTCATGAGTCTTCGCCTGCAAATGCTGCAAATCGCGCGGGTCGCGCCAAAGGTCCTCGGCGACTCCGCCGACCTGGTGCGCGCCTTCTTCGCCCGCCAATTCTCCGCGGAAGGCGGCGCCATGGACCGCGCCGGACGTCCGGACCTTTACTACACCATCTTCGCCCTCGCCGGCTTGCAAGCGATGCAAGCGGAATCGGAAATCGAGACTCAAAAATCGAGAATCGAAAATTGGCTCGCCGGTTTCGGCTCCGGCGCCGGTCTCGATTTCGTGCATCTGAGTGCGCTGGCCCGGTGCCGGGCCGCGCTCGGTCTGAAGGACACCACGCCGGGTGTGACGGAAGCCCTGCTCCAGCGGATCGACGCCCACCGGTCACGGGATGGCGGCTACGACGCCGATCCCGGCGCCGAACACGGCAATGCCTACGGCTGTTTCGTCGCGTTGGGCGGTTATCAGGACCTTGGCCACGATCTCCCAGAGCCGCTGCGTATGGTGCAGTGCCTGAAGTTCCTCGAAACCCCGGACGGCGGGTGGGCCAATGCGCGCGGGCTGAAAGTCGGCTCGACCAACGCCACGGCCGCCGCGGTCACGCTCCTGCACCAGCTCGGCCTCCCCATCAATCAAAGCGTCGGCGACTGGCTGCTGGCGCAGGCGCACCCGGACGGAGGCTTTCTCGCAATGCCGCAGGCGCCCATGCCCGACCTGCTCTCGACCGCCACCGCCCTGCACGCCCTGGCCTGCCTCGAACGCGAAGTTCCCGCGCGCCTGCGCGAGCGTTCCCTCGATTTCATCGACACCCTCTGGAACGCCGAGGGCGGCTTCCACGGCCACTGGGCCGACGACGATCTCGACGCCGAATACACCTTCTACGGCCTGCTGGCGCTTGGGCATCTCAGCGTCTAAGCTGCATTCATGACCAGGCACATCATCCTCTACGACGGCGAATGCCCGATGTGTGTCTTCCAGATGAAGGTGCTGAGCTGGCTCGATTGGTTTGGGGTCCTCGCGCTCATGCCGCTCAGTGATCCGCACGCGCAGGAGATCGCCCCGCAGCTCACCCGCGAAGATTTGCTGGAGGCGATTCATTGCGTGACCCCGCAGGGTCGGATTTATCGCGGGGCGCGGGCGATTCGCTTCGTCGGGATGCGCCTTCCACTGCTCGTGCCGGTGGCGCTTTTTCTGTGGTTTCCAGGGGTGATCCTCATTGCCGAGATCATCTACCGGTGGGTCAGTCGAAATCGGCTCGTCCTTAGCCGTCTGTTTGGCTGCAAGGATGCGTGTGCCATCCTCCCCGCAAAGAAGCGCGAGCAAGACAAGCTCGCCTAGATCGTTTGGAAACGTCCGCGTGTTCCCGTCTCGACGCGGCGCTGGCCAAGGCCACGCACGCCCTCCTTGCGGAACTCGGCCCGCATGGCCACTGGGCCGGCGAACTTTCGAGCAGCGCTCTCTCGACGGCCACGGCGGTCGTCGCGTTGTCGGCCGTGGATCGCGCACCGCACCGGGACTTGATCGTAGCCGGGTTGCGCTGGCTGGCCCGGCATCAAAACGCCGATGGCGGATGGGGCGATACGGTGAAGAGCCGGAGCAATATCAGCACGACGGCGTTGTGCTGGGCGGCACTGAGCGGGGCGTTGGAGGAGGCGGAATTCTCCGCCAGCATTGAGCAGGCCCAAGCCTGGCTGGCGGGCGCGGCCGGCTCACTGGCCGGCATCGTCCCGGCCATCGAACGCCGCTACGGCAAAGATCGCACCTTCTCGGTGCCGATCCTCATGCACCTTGCCATCTGCGGGCGCGTCGGCTGGGATTGCGTGCCTGCGCTCCCCTTCGAACTGGCGGCGTTTCCGCATCAAGTCTTTGGCGCGCTGCAATTGCCGGTGGTCAGTTACGCGCTGCCCGCGCTCATCGCCATCGGCCAGGCGATTCACCATCACGCGCCGCCGCGAAATCTGCTGCTGGATGCGATCCGAAACGCCACGCGGCGGCGCACGCTGCGCATCCTGGACACGATCCAGCCGGAGAACGGCGGTTTTCTCGAGGCGACGCCCCTGACCAGTTTCGTCACGATGGCTCTCGCCTCGGCAGGGCACGGAAGCCATTCCGTGGCGAAAAGGGGTGCGGCCTTTCTGCGGGCGAGCGCCCACCAGGATGGTAGTTGGCCGATCGACACGAATCTTGCCACGTGGGTGACGACCCTGGCGATCAAGGCGCTCGCTCCTGCGACCGCGGGATCGGGCGCCCTGTCTCCCGAGCAACAATCCAACCTGCGCGAATGGCTGCTCGGCCAGCAATATCGGGTCGAGCATCCGTACACCCACGCTGCTCCCGGTGGCTGGGCGTGGACCGATCTTCCCGGTGGCGTGCCCGACGCCGACGACACCCCCGGCGCGCTCCTCGCGCTGCTGCGCCTCGGCGTCGTGGATGCGCCGACGCGCCGTGCCGGCCAAATGGGCGTGCGCTGGCTGCTCGATTTGCAAAACCGCGATGGCGGCATCCCGACCTTTTGCCGCGGCTGGGGCGCATTGCCGTTCGACCGCAGCTCGCCGGATCTCACCGCGCACACACTGCGCGCCTGGACCGCCTGGCTCCCGCAACTCGACGAGCCGCTGAAACAGCGCACCCTGCGCGCCGTGGCCCGGGGCGTTCACTTTCTTGCCGCGCAGCAAAGGTCCGACGGTTCCTGGCTGCCGCTCTGGTTTGGCAACGAGCACGCCCTGGAAGACGAGAATCCGCTCTACGGCACCGCCAAGGTCGTCATCGCTTTGCGCGAATTGCGGGAACGCAGCTTTGCCTTTCCCGGGGAAATGCTGGAGCGGGCGTTGCGATGGCAGGTGCAACGCCAGGACAAATCCGGCGGTTGGAGTGGAGCCCCCGATGGCCCGGTCTCCGTGGAAGAAACCGCGCTCGCTGTGGAAGCGCTCGCCGGCACGGAGCATGTCGCCGCCACGGATCGCGGCGTCGCCTGGCTGGTCGATCGCGTCGAGTCGGGCGAGTGGCGCGAGCCAGCGCCGATCGGCTTCTACTTCGCCAAACTCTGGTACTACGAACGTCTCTACCCGCTGATCTGGACCGTCGGCGCACTTGGTAAGGTGGTGGCAGGTACCCGAATCGCCGGTACGGCGGTTGGCGGCCCACCGCCAATCCAGCCTTCGGGTCCTTGAGCAAAGAGGGATTCTCCGCATAAACCTCGGTGAAACCGCACCGGCGGCAGACTCATGCCAAACGAGTGCTCGTGGTCTTGTCCCTGAACACCTCGCGTGGTCTGTGCGCTGGCAATTCATACCGCCCTTTGCGAGAGTCGCACGCAGTGATGGAAATTCCCGCCCAGCCAGCGCCCTCGCCGACCGTGCTCGAAGTGCGTGGGCTGCGCCGCCATTTCGGCAAAGTGCCGGCGGTGGATGGCATCGATCTCACCGTTCACGAGGGCCAGATTTACGGCTTTCTCGGCGTTAACGGCGCCGGCAAGACCACGACCATCCGCCTGTTGCTTGGGATCATTGCGGCGGAGGCGGGCACG
>Ga0302324_100005982_pt1 | contig 26418 bp, 17 predicted proteins | sample Palsa_T0_1_FD_201949 | JGI IMG/M metagenome (GOLD analysis project Ga0302324, IMG submission 201949) | Peat permafrost microbial communities from Stordalen Mire near Abisko, Sweden - Palsa_T0_1 | ecosystem: Environmental > Terrestrial > Soil > Palsa > Peat permafrost | place: Sweden: Abisko... | reverse complement strand
GACGGCCACGCCCAAGAGCGGCGTCGGTCCAGTGGACGAAGTTGAAGCCGCTCTTGGGCGTGGCCGTCACCGTTTGTTGAGTGCCTGCCACGAATGAGCCACCTCCGCTGACCGTGCCGTCAGCCGCGGGCGAGGCCCTGACCGTAATGGTGTATTTCTTAGGCGCGGCAAAGTCGGCGACCAGTGTGGTATTGGCGGTCAGCGTGAACGTGTACATCTCCGACGTGCTGACCACCTTCCCGGCGTTGGTCCAATGGACGAAGTCGAAGCCGGTCTCGGGAGTGGCAGTCACCGTTTGCTGAGTGCCTCCCGTGAATGTGCCGCCGCCGCTGACGGTGCCTTCAGACGCGGGTGAGGCGCTGACCTTGATGGTGAATTGCTTCGGGGTGACGTTGATCGTCGCGACGCGGCTGGTGTTTCCTTGACTGTTGGTCGTGTTGTTGAAGTTGATGCTGGTGGAGTTTGACGATGTGAGGGATTTCGCGGTGGAATTGACCGTGAAGGTCACGGTCTTTTTCGACGTCGTCACTGTGCCAGTGGTCGACGAGGCAGTGAGCCAGCTCGGCACGCCGGAGATAGAATAGCCCAGGCTGCCGCTCGAGGCACTGAGCATATAGCTGAACGAGGTCGGCGAGAACGGGCCGCCCTCCTGCCCCGTCGAGCTGATGTTGCTGGCAGGGGTGACTTGCAGCGTCGGCTGTTGGCTGGCACACGAATTGCTCACGGTCACCGCTTGGCCCGCAGAGGGGATGCCGTTGGCAATGACATACAGTGTGCTGGCGCCGAGTGGGGTCGTCGCCGCCACAGCGAAGTTCGTCGACCCGGCCTGCCCGGGCGCGATCGACATGGTGCTGAAGCCCGAGGTGCGCGCGTAGAACACGTTGCCGCTGCTGTTGTTGACGATCTGCACCAGCGGATAATTGGTCGCGCCCTGGACGTCGTCGCCGTAGGCCGCCCCTTGCGACAGCCCGTTGAGCTGAGTTCCGCTGACGAGGTAGGAACTGCCGGGAACGACGCAGCTCGGCACGGAGCTGATGGTCGGTGCCCAAGCGGAATTGGCATTCCCGGTCGGCGTATAAACTTCCGCGACATCGCTGAAGTCGGTCATGAAGATCTGGCCGTTCGGCAGCATGAGGAAGTTATAGTAGAAGGCGCCCGACGTACTTGCGTTGAATAGCGGGTCCGCCACCTGATTGATGGCGTTTGCGGCGGTAAACTCGAAAAAGTGGGTTGGGCTATCGCCGTAGCCCGAGCTTGCCGCAAACAATACGTTGCCATTGAGGAGCAACGTCGCCGGAGCGTCGGCGAGATCGCAAGGCATCGTGCCGCCCGAGCCGCAGACCGATGGCACGTCGGGACCCTGTATCCAGGAATTGGCGGACGGCGTGTAGATCGCGGTGGGGTCTGTGTCGGACGTGGTGCAACCGGTGTTGCCGCCGAAGGCCACCACGGTACCATCGGGACGCGTTACCGCGGGCCCTATCTCATAATTGCCGCAAGCCGTGGGATCGATGAGCGACACGGGCGTAGCAGCGACGGCGGACCATGTGCCCGCAGCTTGGTTGTACGCCTGGGCGGCGGGGGGATTCCAGACATCGATCGTAAGCACCTTGCCGGTCGGCAGGAGCGTATAGCCTTGCTCATTTTGATAGCTGCTGGGAACGCCGGTGCTGGTCCAGCCCAAAGTGGTGGGATTGAACAGCGCATCGAGTGGCGGGTCCGCGCAGCACGCGCTGAGCATGAACGTGCCGTCGGGCAGCACGATGCTCGCGGCGTCACCGATGCCGCCGCCGCTGTTGTTGCCGCAAGAGGCAGTATTTAGCCAGCCGGTGCCGCTCGGCGGTGTCACGGAGGTCCAGGTATTGCCGACCGGATCGTAGATCGCACCTAGACTGGTCCAGGCCTCGTCGCCACCGGTGCAGTTGATGTTGTACTCGCCGCCCTCGACGATGACGCGGCCGTCGGGCAGCACCGCTGAGGCGTTGTATTGCGGCCCGTACCCGCTCGGCAGCGAGGCGACCGACGTCGACCAAGTCCCGTTCGCGTAACTGCCGGTGTCGTCAGGAGTCAATTTATACCAAGTTTGAGTTCCGCAATTGTGTACCAGTACGGTGCCGTCGGTGAGCAGCAGCGGGTTGCACAGCCCGGCATTCACGTCGGGCGCCGTCGTCACCGCGGTCCATGTCCCCCCGAACGGCGGCGGAGCCGTCGGCCGCGTCGCTTGCGGCGGCCCGGCCGGACGCCGGGGCAGTCCCGCCACGAATTGACTCCAGGCCCCTGGATTGTCATGGAAGAATTTCGACTTGGCGACGGACAGCTTCGGCAGGATCGGGTCGCGAGTTTGCGCGCGGCCCTCCGCCATCGCGAAGAGAATCGCGAGCACGGCGACGCAGAGTGTGAACAGCGTCGTCAGGTTGCAGGAATTGGTCTTGAAGGAATTGGTCTTGCGGGGATCAGCCTTGCATGATTTTGTCATTGTATCCCACATGGTTTCGGACTGATTTATTGGGATTTGTTCGCTGGCCGCTGCACTCTTGTTGCCCATTCACTCCCAGAGGCTTCTGCGCGTCACATTGGCAGCACTTCGAAAAAACCACCGATTTCCGGCGCGCCCGAGAGGGGATGTTCTACGATTCGACCGCACAACACAAGAATTGGGATATGACCATGGCCGCCGCGCCCGCCTCCGGAAAGCGAGTCCGTTGACCGGGGCGGACCCGCCGCGGCACGATCGTGTTTCTGGTGCTCGCGGGCGTAACGTCTCGAGCGCGATGGTTGGCGGCATGGCAATGGTCGAGGCGAACGATATACCGCTTGGAAACATAGCCTGTTGCGCCAAATCGGGCTGCCCTCCGAAGCCCGATGTGCCATCGGCCGGTCATGGCGCACTTATCCTGCCGCCCGCCGGAAGGTTGTGATCACAGTGGATTATCTTGTAGAACAGGGGCGAGACGAGCGGCCGCGTCGCCCCCGCGCCGGTTGCCGCTGACGGCGTCCGGCTGTATAGGCTGGAAACTTCCGGCCCGAGGTGTTCCCGATGCTCGACCGTACCCATGAGCGTGCAGATCAGCCGCCCCAACGCAGCCGCGCGCCGGCCGACTTCCAGGAGCACCTGGCACGGCTCGAAGCCGCGGGGCTGCTGGTGCGCATCGACCGTGAGGTCAACAAGGACACCGAGCTTCACCCGCTGGTGCGCTGGCAGTTCCAGGGCGGCCTCGACGAGGACGAGCGGCGCGCCTTCCTCTTCACCAATGTCGTCGGCGCCGACGGACGCCGCTTCGACATGCCGGTCGCGGTCGGCGCGCTGTCGGCCTCGGCGCAAATCTATGCCATCGGCATGGGCCGCCCGGTCGAAGAGATCGGCACCGCCTGGAATGAGGCGATCGCGCATCCGGTGCCGCCGGTCACGGTCGCCGCGCCGCCGTGCCAGGAGGTCGTGATCACCGGGGACGACCTGCGTGGCGAGGGCAAGGGGCTGGCGCTGCTGCCGGTGCCGGTCTCGACGCCGGGTTTCGACGCCGCGCCCTATCTCACCGCGACGCTGTGCATCACCAGGGACCCCGACACCGGCGTGCGCAACATGGGCACCTACCGCGCCCAGCTCAAGGCCAACGACCGGCTCGGGGTGCGGATGGCGTCGCGCGTCGGCGGCGCCGGCGGTTATCTGCATTGGCAGAAATACCGCGCCCGCAAGCGGCCGATGCCGTGCGCGATCGTGCTGGGATGCGCGCCCGTGGTGGTGTTCACCGGCCCGCAGAAGCTCGCCATCGATCAGGACGAGATGGGTGTCGCCGGCGGGCTCGCCGGCCTCCCGATCCGCACCGCCAAGGCCGTGACCATCGATGTGGAGGTTCCCGCCGACGCCGAGATCGTGATCGAGGGCCTGATCGATACGGAGCTGCTGGAGCCGGAAGGGCCGTTCGGCGAAAGCCACGGCTATGTCGCGCTCGAGGATTTCAACATGTCGATGCAGGTCACCGCGATCACGCACAAGCGTGCGCCGGTGTTCGTGTCGATCGTGAGCCAGGTGACGCCCAGCGAGTCGAGCGTGATCAAGCGGGTCGCCTACGAGCCGATGTTCCTGGCCCATCTGCGCAACACGCTGTCCATCAAGGGCATCCGCCGGGTGGTGCTGCACGAGCCGCTCTCCAACATCCGCCCGGTGATCTTCCTGCAGTTCGCGCCCGGCGCGCCGCAAAGCGAGGTGTGGCGCGGCCTCAACGGGGCGGCGACGCTGCGGGCCGATTGCGGCAAGATCGTCATCGCGGTCAGCGAGGACATCGATCCCCGCAATACCGACGCGGTGTTCTGGTCGCTCGCCTATCGCGCCAATCTCGGCGACGATCTGCACGTGGTGCCCCATCGTTCCGGCGGGCATGGGCCCAAGACCGGCCGGCGCAGCGAAGATTCCACGCTGCTGATCGACGCCACCTTGAAGCACCCGATGCCGCCGCTGGCGCTGCCGGCGCGCCAATACATGGAGCACGCCCGCACCATGTGGGAAGAACTCGGCCTGCCGACGCTCAAGCCGCAGCCGCCCTGGCACGGCTATTCGCTCGGCGAATGGGACGCGTTGTGGGACCGCTACGCCGAGCGCGCCGTCGCGGGCCGCTGGGCCGAGAGCGGCGCCGAGACCTTCGCCCGCCGCCGCGGCGGGCTCACACCGGAAACGCCGGTGCACGAGGTGGAAGAGGAAGACAAGAGGCGGACGTAGCGAGTCCACGCCCGCCATCGCGGGACCTGCAAAACATCTTGTTTGTCATTCCAGTTTCGCAACTTGCGCGACGCCGCGGAATGACCACGCCGGACCGATGTTTGGATCACGCGGGCTGGAAAAGTCTACGCCACCCCCGCCCGCAACAGGTCGTGCATGTGGACGACGCCGACGGCGCGGCGGCCTTCGACCACGAACAGCACGGTGCGCTTGAGCGAGTTGAGTATCTCGAGCGTCTCGCTGGCGAGCTGGTCGGGGCGCACGGTGTTCGGCCCCTTGGTCATGACGTCCTCGACGCGGGCCTCGAGCAGGTTGGGACGCATATGGCGGCGCAGGTCGCCGTCGGTGATGATTCCGACCAGATGGCCGGCCGGGTCGGTGATCCCGACGCAGCCGAATCCCTTCGCCGACATCTCGACGAGCGCGTCCGACATCCGCGTCCCGACCGGCTTGAGCGGCATGTCGGCGCCGCCATGCATGAGGTCGCGCACGAACGTCAGGGCCGCGCCGAGCCGGCCGCCCGGATGCAGGTTGCGGAAATCGATCGCGGTGAAGCCGCGGCTCTCCAGCAGCGCGATGGCGAGGGCATCGCCGAGCGCGAGCTGCATCAGCGAAGAGGTGGTCGGTGCGAGATTGTGCGGGCAGGCTTCGCGCGCCTGCGGCAGCACCAGCGTTATGTCGGCCGCCTGCCCCAGCGTGCTCGCGGCGTCCGCGGTGACGGCGATGAGGCCGATGCGGAAGCGGCGGGAATAGTCGATCAGGTTCTTGAGCTCCGCGGTCTCGCCGGACCATGACAGGGCGAAGACGACGTCGTCGCCGGCAATCATGCCGAGATCGCCGTGGCTCGCTTCGGCAGGGTGCACGAAGAAGGCCGGCGTCCCGGTGGACGACAGCGTCGCCGCGATCTTGTGGCCGATATGGCCGGACTTGCCCATGCCGCTGACGATGACGCGACCGCGTGCGGCCCGGATCAAGGCGACCGCGGCGACGAAGCTGCGGCCGAGTCCGTCCTGCATCGCCGCGCCCAGCGCGGTAAGGCCGCCCGCCTCGGCTTCGAGGGTACGCACCCCGCAAGCGACAAGCGCCTGATCGTCCGCACTCATGGGTCGGTCCTGGCCGCGCAACTCCGGTTTCGGCATGCGGTCGCTCTTGTCCTTCGGCTGGAGGGATCGCGAAGCCGGCGGCCCCGCTCCACGTCTCGCGCCACGCCGGTGGTGGGGCACCGGCGATCGATCGCCCCCGGGCGGTTTTCCCATTCCAAGAAGAAGGGGTGACCCCGCCGAGAATCAGAAACCGGGCACCGGAGGGTCACGCTAGCACAGATGATTTCGCCCCGCGACGACCGCAGCTCCCCGGGCGTGAACCGTCTGTTAACCATAATCATTTTAATTCCATTAACCAAGCCGCCGCCCGGCCGGCGTTAAGGATTACACCGGTGCAGCGTCCTCGCGTCATTTGCCTAGCTGCGACGCTGGTGGCCGGCGCTTCGATGCTCGCGTCGGTGCCGGCCGCGGGGCAGTCTGCGCTTTTTCCGGGGGAGCTGCGGCCCTCGGTGCCGGGGCAATCTGACATCGGCCAACTCGATCAATCCGGCGAACAGACCAACGGCCAGACCGGCAACGGCAGCCTTATTGGGCCCTCGCTCTATAGCACTTCCCCGGAAACCGGCGCCGGCACGTCGGGATTCGTGTCCATCGGCAATCGCAAGGTGAAGGTGAAAGTGAAGCCCGGGAGCCCACCCGCGGCCCCGGTCGCCGACAGGGCGACGCTACTGGCGAACCCGGCTCAGCTGGGTACGGCCGCCCTACGGCCGAAATCCCGCCTGCGCAAGGGGGGGCTACTCGACCTGCCGCGGGCAGTGGAGTTGCAGCGACCGCTCAACGTGCCACCGGACTTCGTCATCGTGCCGCCGATCGCCCCGCTGCGTCAGCTCGTGGTCGATCTCAATCCGTTCGGACCGACGGGGGTCCATGTCGGGACGTTCTACCTGCTTCCAGCCGTCGAACTCACGGGGGGATGGGACAGCAATCCCCAACACGCCACCATCGCCAAAAGCGCACCGGAATACCTGCTGGCGCCGGAGCTGATGGGAAGTTCGGATTGGGAACGGCATTCCCTCACCTTCAACATCCACGGCTCTTACCTCGGCTACGGTTCGACCTTCTTTCCGAACTCGCCGGTCTGGCTCAACCGGCCCGGCCTCGATTCCCGGGTCAACGGCAGGATGGACGTGGACAGCCACGACCATGTCGACATCGAAGGCCGGTTTCTGATCGGGACCGACAATCCGGGCAGCCCGAACATTCAGGCCGGGCTCGAAGATCTTCCGATCACCCTCAACGGAGGCGCGACGCTCGGCTACACGCACGTGTTCAACCGGTTCGAGATCACCGCGAAAGGGACCTTCGACCGCTATCTCTGGCAGAAATCGTTCCTGACCGACGGCACCTATTCGAGCAACGGCGACCGCAATTACGACCAGATCGGCGGGTCGTTGCGCGGCAGCTACGACCTCTTGCCCGGCGTCAAGCCGTTCTTCCAGGTCGATTCCGACGAACGCGTCCATGACATCACGGTCGACGACACCGGCGCGATGCGCGATTCGGACGGCCAGATTTACAAGGTCGGCACCAGCTTCCTGTTCTCCGGCAAGCTGACCGGCGAAATCTCGGTCGGACGTACCCAGCGCGAATACCGAGACCCGGCGCTGGCGGAAGTTGCCGGCCCGATGGTCGACGGCTCGTTGCTGTACACCCCGACTCCACTCACCACGGTGAAGTTCAACGCCGTCACCACCACCGGCGAACTCATTGTCGTCGGGGCGTCGGGCGTGTTGCGCCGCGACTACACGCTCGAGGTCGACCACGATTTCCGCCGTTGGCTCACGGGCGCGATGAAGCTCGGCTATGCCGTCGACGATTACGTCGGGATGGACCGACTCGACCATCGCTATTTCATCAGCACGGCGCTCACCTACAAGTTCACGCGCGAGGTGTGGCTGCGCGGCGAGTTCCGCCACGACTGGCTCAACTCGAACGTCTACAATGTCGACTACCAGTCCAACCTCTTCCTGCTGACGCTGCGGCTGCAGCGCTGACCGGGGCGCCGGAAACCGATGGCACTACGCGCCACTTCAAGGGCTGCGCGTCATGCTCAATCCTCGGGGAACAGAATCGCCTCGTAGTCCCGGGCGCCATGGATCACATGTAACACTTCGACGGTGTTGGTCCCAATGCGATAGAAAATCAGGTAATCGCCGTAGGGCCGGCGACGGATGCCGGCATGCTCATGGCGGGGCACCAACGAATAACCGCGCGGCGCCACGGCCAAGGCCGCGCGCGCAGTTCCCGCACGAACGTGACGGCTCGACGAGAACTGTCCGCCGCGATGTGGTCGCCAATCTTCTCGAGGTCCGCTTCGGCTTGTTCCGTAATAACAACGATCATTGCCCCTTGGCGTCCGCCTGGGCACGGTACTTGGCCTCGAGGCGATCAAACACCTCGTTTGCCGGCTTCACCCCGCCGGCGTCCGCGTCGGCAAGGCCACGCGCGATGGCGGCATCGAGCGCCGCAAGGCGCGCTTCGCGCTCCTGTACCAGGCGGACACCCTCGCGCAGCACCTCGCTTTTCGAGTTGTAGCGTCCCGTCGCCACCAGTTTGGCGACGAAGGTTTCAAGCGCATCGCCGAGATCCGCACTGATCGCCATTGTATGGTCCTCCGCTGCCACATTATGGCACAGACCAATAACTGTTATCAACAAATGGGGTGGGCCGCGACGCCGGTCACTCTCCCAGCAGGGCCTTGAGCTCGGCGCGAAAGGCCGGCGCGATGTCCTCGCGGGCCAGCGCATAGGCGACATTGGCGGCGAGGAAGCCGACCTTGCTGCCGCAATCGAAGCTGCGGCCCTGGAATTTGAGCCCGAAAAAGGGCTGCTGCTCGGCGAGGCGAATCATCGCGTCGGTGAGCTGGATTTCGCCGCCGGTGCCGCGGGTCTGGTCGGCGAGAATGTCGAAAATCTCCGGCTGCAAGATGTAGCGGCCGGTGATGATGAGGTTCGAGGGCGCTTCGCTGCGCGCGGGCTTCTCCACCATCCGGGTGATCGCAAAGGCGTCGCCGCGGGCCTTGCCGACGCCGACCACGCCGTACATGTGCACGCGCTCCATAGGAACTTCCTCGACGGCGATGACGTTCGATTTGGCCGGCAGGTGCCCGCAAGCGTCGATCATCTGCGCGAGGCAGCCGCGCCCGGCCTGCACCAGCACGTCCGGCAGCAGCAGCGCGAACGGCTCGTGTCCGACCAGTTCGCGCGCGCACCATACCGCATGGCCGAGACCGAGCGGCAATTGCTGGCGGGTGAAGCTCGTCTGCCCGGCGCCCGGGAGGTCGCGCGACAGGAGCTCGAGATCGGCCTTGCGCTTGCGTTCCGTCAGGGTCAATTCGAGCTCGAATTGGCGGTCGAAATGATCCTCGATGACGGATTTGTTGCGCCCGGTCACGAAGATGAAGTGCTCGATGCCGGCTTGGCGCGCCTCATCCACCACGTGCTGGATCAAGGGACGATCGACCACCGGCAGCATTTCCTTGGGCATTGCCTTGGTGGCGGGAAGGAACCGCGTGCCGAGGCCGGCCACGGGGAGGATCGCTTTGCGTATGGGCTTCATGTCTTGGGACAGCTTCCCGGAGATGGTGGGACTCGGCAGCGCAACAGGCGGGACAAAGCCGGAATAATCATGGCCGTGCGGTGGAGTCCATGGCGAAATGCCGCAATTCCGCCGGTTCGCAAACCCAATGTTAAGGCTTCATAAATCAAAAATGGGCGCCAACTGGGGCACGAGGCCGCCGGTGGTGCGATCCAAGCAGGTGGTTCCCATGTTTGGATAAGTCGTTCCACTGGTTCAAAAGGTCAGCGGGCCGCGCCTGGCGGGAGAAGCCGGATGAATCGCTCTAAACTGCTGTTCGGGATATGTGCGGCAGGCGCATTGCTCGGCTCGCTGGCAAGCGCCGGGGCGCAGTTTCAGCTTCCCTTTTCACTGCCATGGTCGACGGGTTCGGTTCCGGCCCAGGCTCCTGCGCCCGCGAGTCCGTCCGATTGGAGCGGCCAGCCCGGGAGTTCCGGCCATCCGCTCATGACCACCGAAGCGATCCTGACCGCGGCAGGAAACTTCGGCAATTGCCTGGAAGGCCTGTGGCCGGACGCCGCGAGGCGGGGCGTTACCCGCGCGACCTTCGACACCTATACCAAGGGACTGACGCCCGACCTGCGCATCATGGATTTGATGGACACCCAGCCCGAATTCACCAAGACGTTCTGGGACTATCTCGATCTCCTCGTCAGCGAAAACCGCATCAAGCGCGGCCGGGAAATCCTGGCGCAATACCGCACCACCTTCGACGCGGTCGAGAAGGCCTATGGGGTCGACCGGCACGTGGTCACCGCGATCTGGGGAATCGAATCGAATTTCGGCACCTCGGGCGGCGACCGCTCGGTGGTGCGCTCGACGGCGACGCTCGCCTGCGTCGGCCGGCGCCAAGCCTATTTCCGCGACGAATTCCTCGCCGCGCTCGAGATTCTCAACCGCGGCGACATCAATCCCGAGCGCCTCAAGGGTTCGTGGGCCGGGGCATTCGGGCCGACCCAGTTCATGCCCACCTCCTTCAAGCGCTATGCGGTGGACTTCGACGGCGACGGCCGCCGCGACGTGGTCGATTCGATCCCCGACCTCATCGCCTCCACCGCCAATAATCTCAAGGTCGACGGCTGGATCCCGGGCCAGACCTGGGGATACGAGGTTGCGCTGCCGGCCGGCTTCAACTACCTGATGGCGGACGGCGCCAAGGCGATGCAGGTCAGGGACTGGGAAAAGCTGGGCGTTGCCAGGGCCAACGGCAAGGCCTTTCCCCGCCCAACCGACCGCGCCACTCTGTTTCTCCCCGCCGGGGCCAGCGGACCGGCCTTCCTGATGCTCAACAACTTCCGCGTCCTGATGAAATACAACCCGGCGGAGGCCTATGCGCTGGCGATCGGTCATCTTGGCGACCGTCTGCGCGGCGACCCGCCCCTGGTCACCGCCTGGCCGCGCGAGGAGCGTGTTTTGACCAGCGCCGAACGCTACGAGATGCAGCAGCATCTGGTGCGTCTCGGATTCGACATTGGCGGCGAGCCCAACGGCCGGCTGAACGCGAAATCACGCAGTGCAATCAGGCACTTCCAGGCTTCTCAGGGACTCGTTCCCGACGGCTTCGCCACCGTCGGCATGCTGGACCTGCTGCGCCAGCATTGACGCGCATGATCTGCCATGGAGGCGGCAACGCTCCGGCAATCACATTTCGATGAATTGCAGGGTCATCCGCCGGCGCTGCGATCCGATAAGATGGTTCCGCGCGGACGATTTTAAGCAATACTTCAAAAGGTTAGTTAATCTGGCCTGTCTCAAAATCTGGAATCCAAAGGTTGGGCCAGAACCACTTGGACCTTCAAACCGACACCTTCTTCGTGGTACTCTGTCAGATAATGCGCGTCGCGTCGGGCGTACCCGCCCATGCGATTTGTGATCGATCAGCGGACTGGTGCTATGGCCCGTGGCTTCGTTATGCGGCTGATTGCCGCCGTAATCCTCGTCGCTGCGGAAATGGCAGCGGTGACGGCATTGCTGGTGGTCGCGCCGGCGCCGGCCGGCGCCCAGCTGTTCTTCGATGACCGGTTTCCGTTCTTCGGGAGAAACAGCAGCCGCCGCGGCTGGTTCGATCCCCCCGAGCGGGAGGCGCCGCCGCCGGACTATTCCAAGGCGCCCCCACCGGCCAAGAAGACGACCGACGCGGTCCCGCAGACGCCGATCATGGTGTTCGGCGACTCGATGGCGGACTGGCTCGGCTATGGTCTCGAGCAGGCGTTCGCCGATACCCCCGAAATCGGCATCCTGCGGCGGCATCGCACCTTGTCTGGACTGATCCGCACCGAGGTGCGGAACGACCCCCGCGGCGAATATCCCGACTGGCCCCAGGCGGCCAAGGAGATGATCGCGGCACAGAAGCCGAAATTCGTGGTGATGATGATCGGGCTCAACGACCGCAAGCAGATCAAGGAAGCGGCGCAGCCCGTGCGCGCGAAGCCGGCGGCCCCCGCCAATCCCGACGCCAACGATCCCGCCGCACGGGAACTCGATTCCGTCCCCCGCCCGGCTCCTGAAGCCGCGGTCGCCGCTCCCGAGGCGCCGACCGCACCCGGCGGCACTAAGACCTACGAATTCCGCACCGATGCCTGGAGCGAGGCCTACATCCGACGGATCGACGACACCATCGCGGCGCTCAAGACGGCGGGGGTCCCGATTTTCTGGGTCGGCCTGCCGCCATTGCGGGGCGGGCGTTCGGCGGCCGACATTCCGTTCCTGAATGATTTGTACCGCAGCCGCGCCGACAAGGCCGGGATTGTCTATATCGATGTGTGGGACGGTTTCGTCGACGAGGACGGCCGGTTCGCCCAGTCGGGTCCCGATTTCGAAGGCCAGACGCGGCGCCTGCGCGCCGGCGACGGTGTGCATTTCACCCAGGCCGGAGCGCGCAAGCTCGCCCATTTCGTCGAGCGCGAGATCGACCGCTGGCTGAGCGCGCGCGCCGTCACGGTGGCATTGCCCGTCGAAGAGCCGAAACCCGCGGCTGCCGTCGCCCGCGAGGTCGCTCCGGCACTCGCTCCCGGCAAGGCCAGCACGTCCAAGGCGAGACCGCTCGCCGGCCCGGCTCTCCCGTTGATCTCCGACGCTTCCAACGAACCGGAAGAACTGCTGGGCGGGAAGACGCGCTCCGCCGCGGTGACCGACGCGGTCGCCACCAAGGTCCTGGTGAAAGGCGAGGCGATGGCGGTGCCCGCGGGCCGTGCCGACGACTTCGCGTGGCCGCGCCGCACCGTCGCGCCGGTCGGCAGCGATCCTGTCGTCGCCACCACGGATTTGCCGATGACGCCCATGGTGACGGAGCGGGGCGCGGCCCCCGCATCGTCCACCGCCGCAGCCGCAGACCCCGCTGCTGCTGGTGCCGCCGCCGCTGCGACCGCCGCGGCGGCGAAGCCGGTCGTGCGCCGGGTCCGGTCCGCCGACAGCCAGCCGCAATACCGGCCGGACTTTTTCCGCCGCCAGCAGTTCAATTTCTTTCCGTTCCTGTTCGGCAGCGGACGGTGAGCAATGCTTAAAGCGCGACGCACCACCGCGGCGTCACCGCGGCAGGTCGGTCGAGCCCATTAGGAACTTGTCGACGGCGTGAGCGGCTTGGCGGCCCTCGCGGATCGCCCATACCACCAGTGACTGGCCGCGGCGCATGTCGCCGGCGGTAAACACCTTGTCGATCGAGCTGCGATACTCGTTGGTATCGGCCTTGATGTTGCCGCGCGGGTCGAGCGCAAGGCCGAGCGCCTTGATCATGCCGTCATGCACCGGATGCACAAAGCCCATCGCCAGCAACACGAGGTCGGCCGCGAGGTCGAACTCGGTTCCCGGGATCGGCTTGAACTTGCTGTCGCCGCGCACGCAGCGCAGCCGCTTCACCGCGCCGTTTTCGCCGACGAATTCCTGGGACAGCACCGCGAAATCCCGCTCGACGCCTTCCTGGTGGCTCGACGAGGTCCGCAGCTTGAGCGGCCAGTCCGGCCACGTCAGCAGCTTGTTTTCCTTGTCCGGCGGCTTCGGCATGATTTCGAAATTGGTGACCGAACGCGCGCCCTGGCGGATCGAGGTACCGATGCAGTCGGAGCCGGTGTCACCGCCGCCGATCACCACCACATGCTGGCCGGTGGCGAGGATCGGCTCCGCGCCGTCCTGCGCCTCGCCGGAGACGCGCCGGTTCTGCTGCGGCAGGAATTCCATCGCAAAGTGGATGCCCTTGAGCTCGCGGCCGGGGATCGGCAGGTCGCGCGGCTTTTCCGATCCGCCCGACAGCACGACGGCGTCGTGGCGTGCGATCAGCTCCGGTGCGGAGAGGTCGACGCCGACATGGACGCCGCAATGGAAGCTCACGCCTTCCGCCTCCATCTGCGCGACCCGTCGGGCGACGAGGTGCTTCTCCATCTTGAAATCGGGAATGCCGTAGCGCAGCAGCCCGCCGGGCTTGGCGAGCTTCTCGTACACATGCACGTGGTGTCCGGCGCGCGCGAGCTGCTGGGCGCAGGCGAGGCCCGCCGGCCCGGAGCCGACCACGGCGACGGACTTGCCGGTCTTGACCGCCGGAGGCTCCGGTTTCACCCAGCCTTCGGCGAAGGCGCGATCGATGATGGCGCATTCGATCGTCTTGATGGTGACGGGATTGTCGTCGATGTTGAGCGTGCAGGAGGCTTCGCACGGCGCCGGGCATACCCGTCCCGTGAATTCGGGGAAATTATTGGTGGAGTGCAGGTTGCGCGCCGCCTCCTGCCACGCGCCAGCATAGACGAGATCGTTCCAGTCCGGGATCTGGTTGTTGACCGGGCAGCCGGTGTGACAATAGGGGATGCCGCAATTCATGCAGCGCGCCGCCTGCTGGCGGGTTTCGGCCTCCGGCAGCGGCAGGACGAACTCGCGCCAGTGACGAACGCGCTCCTCGACCGGCGCATAATGGCGGTCGTTGCGCTCGAACTCGAGAAACCCGGTGATCTTGCCCATGGCGATCCGCGTTCAGCCGCCGGCGACCGCGCGCAGCGGCTCGGTGGCTTGAAGAGCTTTCATTTCGCGCAACGCGCGGCGGTATTCCAGCGGCATCACCTTGCGGAACCTGGGTAGATAGGCGTCCCAGTTTGCGAGGATGTGCGTAGCGCGGCGCGAGCCCGCATAGCGCGCATGGCGCGTGATCAGATGATGCAGCCGCGCGGCGTCGCGGCGGGTCATGTCGGACATGACCTCCACCACGCCATGGCCGTCGAGACCGCCGGCCTGGCGGTAGAACTTGGCGTTGGCGTCTTCTTCGTCGATCACCGCCTCCAGTTCCACCATCGACATGTTGCACAGTGTCGGGAAGGCGCCGTCCTCGTCGAGCACATAGGCGATGCCGCCGGACATGCCGGCGGCGAAATTGCGGCCGGTCTTGCCGAGCACGACGACGACGCCACCCGTCATGTATTCGCAGCAGTGATCGCCGGCGCCCTCGACTACCGCGATGGCGCCGGAATTTCGCACGGCGAAGCGCTCGCCGGCGATGCCGCGAATGAAGCATTCTCCGGCGATCGCGCCGTAGAGCACGGTGTTGCCGACGATTATGGACTCTTCGGGGACGATGCCCGCGTCGACCGGCGGCCGCACGATGATCCGGCCGCCCGACAGCCCCTTGCCGACATAGTCATTGCCCTCGCCTTCGAGCTCGAGGGTGACCCCGCGCGCAAGCCAAGCGCCGAAACTCTGCCCGGCGGTACCGGTCAACTTGACGTGGATGGTGTCGTCCGGCAAGCCGGCATGGCCGTAGCGCTTGGCGATCTCGCCGGACAGCATCGCGCCCGCGGCGCGATCGGTGTTGGTGATCGTGGTCACGATCCGCGCCGGCGCGCCGCGGTCGAGCGCGGCCTGGGATTCCGAAATGAGTCGGCGATCGAGGATGTCGTAGATCTTGTGATCCTGCTTCTCGCAATGGAAGATCTTCACCCCGGCCGGCGCCGGCGGCTTGTAGAACAGCTTGGAGAAATCGAGCCCCTTCGCCTTCCAATGGGCGATGACCCGGCTCTGGTCGAGCATCTGCATCTGCCCGATCATTTCGTCGAAGCGGCGATAGCCCATCCCGGCCATCAGCTCGCGGACCTCCTCGGCGACGAAGAAGAAGAAATTGATGACGTGCTCGGGCTGGCCGGTGAAGCGCTTGCGCAGCACCGGGTCCTGGGTGGCGACGCCGACCGGGCAGGTGTTGAGATGGCACTTGCGCATCATGATGCAGCCGGCCGCAATCAGCGGCGCGGTGGCGAAGCCGAACTCGTCGGCGCCGAGCATCGCGCCGACCACGACGTCGCGCCCGGTGCGGATGCCGCCGTCGACCTGGACCGCGATGCGGCTGCGCAGCCGGTTCGCGACCAGCGTCTGGTGGGTCTCGGCGAGGCCGATCTCCCACGGCGATCCCGCATGCTTGATCGAGGTGAGGGGTGAGGCCCCGGTGCCGCCTTCGAAGCCGGCGATGGTGACATGGTCGGCGCGCGCCTTGGAGACGCCGGCGGCGACGGTGCCGACGCCGATCTCGGACACGAGCTTCACCGACACGTCTCCGGTCGGATTGACGTTCTTGAGGTCGAAGATGAGCTGCGCCAGGTCCTCGATCGAATAGATGTCGTGATGCGGCGGCGGCGAGATCAGGCCGACCCCCGGTGTCGAGTGGCGCACCTTCGCGATGGTCTCGTCGACCTTGTGGCCGGGCAGCTGGCCGCCCTCGCCCGGCTTCGCGCCCTGCGCCATCTTGATCTGCATCACGTCGGAATTGACGAGATATTCGGCCGTCACGCCGAACCGGCCCGACGCGACCTGCTTGATCGCTGAACGCATGGAATCGCCGTTGGGCAGCGGCTTGTAGCGGTCCGACTCCTCGCCGCCCTCGCCGGTGTTCGACTTGCCGCCGATCCGGTTCATGGCAATGGCGAGCGTGGTGTGCGCCTCGCGCGAAATCGAGCCGTAGGACATGGCGCCGGTAGCGAAGCGGCGCACGATGCTGTTCGCCGGCTCGACCTCCTCGATCGGGACCGGCGAGCGGCCCTCCTGTTCGGCGGTCTTGAGCGTGAACATGCCGCGGATCGTGAGCAACCGCTCCGACTGCTCGTTGCTGACCTTGGCATAGGCGCGATACTGGTCGAGCGAATTGCCGCGCACCGCGTGCTGCAGGGCGGCGACCGTCGTCGCGGTCCAGACATGGTCCTCGCCGCGCACGCGGTAGGCATATTCGCCGCCGACATCGAGCGCGTTGCGATAGACCGGGGAGTCGCCGAAGGCGTCGCGGTGGCGGCGCACCGTCTCCTGCGCGATCTCGTCGAGGCCGACCCCCTCGATGCGCGTCGCGGTGCCGGTGAAGAAGGTCTCGATGAAATCGGAGCGCAGCCCAACCGCGTCGAAAATCTGCGCGCCGCAATAGGACTGGTAGGTCGAGATGCCCATCTTGGACATCACCTTGAGCAGCCCCTTGTCGATCGACTTGATGTAGCGCTTTACGATCTCCTTGTCCTCGAGCTTCTGCGACAGCTGGTCCTTCATGTCGATCAGCGTCTCGAAGGCGAGATAGGGGTTGATCGCCTCGGCGCCGTAGCCGGCGAGACAGGCGAAGTGATGGATCTCGCGGGGTTCGCCGGATTCCACCACCAGTCCGACCGAGGTGCGCAGGCCCTCGCGGATCAGGTGGTGATGGACGGCGGCGCAGGCGAGCAGCGACGGGATCGGGATGCGGTCGGAGCCGGCATGGCGATCCGACAGGATGATGATGTTGATGCCGTCCCGGACCGCCCGTTCGGCCTCGTTGCACAGATGGTCGATGGCATGAGGCAGGCCCTTCGCGCCGATGTCGGCCGCCCAGGTGGCGTCGAGCATCAGCGACTTGAAATGGGAATCGCTGATCTCGGAGATCGAGCGGATTTTCTCCAGGTCCTCGTTGGTGAGGATGGGCTGGCGCGCCTCCAGGCGCTTGACCGTCGACATGCCCTCGAGGTCGAACAGGTTCGGCCGCGGGCCGATGATCGAGACCAGGCTCATCACGAGCTCCTCGCGGATCGGATCGATCGGCGGGTTCGTCACCTGGGCGAAGTTCTGCTTGAAATAGGTGAACAGCAGCTTGGGCTTGTCGGACAAGGCCGAGATCGGCGTGTCGTTGCCCATCGAGCCGACCGCCTCGTCGCCGGTGGTGCCCATCGGCGACATCAGGATCTTGAGGTCCTCCTGGGTGTAGCCGAAGGTCTGCTGGCGATCGAGCAAGGTCAGGTTGGAGAGCGCCGGACGGGTCTGCGCCGGCGGCAACTCTTCGAGCACGATCAGGGTGTTCTGCAGCCACTCCTTGTACGGATGGCTGCGCGAGAGCTTCGCCTTGATCTCCTCGTCGGGAATGAGGCGGCCTTCGACCAGATCGACCAGCAGCATCTTGCCGGGCTGCAGGCGCCATTTGGTGACGATGTCCTTCTCCGGGATCGGCAGCACGCCCATCTCGGAGGCCATCACGATGCGATCGTCGCGGGTGACGAGGTAGCGCGCCGGGCGCAGGCCGTTGCGGTCGAGCGTCGCGCCGATCTGGCGCCCGTCGGTGAAGGCGATCGCCGCCGGGCCGTCCCACGGCTCCATCAGCGCGGCATTGTATTCGTAGAAGGCGCGCCGCTCCTCGTCCATCAGGGGATTTCCGGACCACGCCTCCGGGATCATCATCATGACGGCATGGGCGAGCGGATAGCCGCCCTGCACCAGGAACTCCAATGCATTGTCGAAGCAGGCGGTGTCCGACTGTCCCTCGTAGGAAATCGGCCACAGCTTGTTGATGTCCTCGCCGTAATAGGGCGAGCGCGCCGAGGCCTGCCGCGCCGCCATCCAGTTGCGGTTGCCGCGCAGCGTGTTGATCTCGCCGTTATGGGCGATCATCCGGTAGGGATGCGACAGCGACCAGGTCGGGAAGGTATTGGTGGAAAAGCGCTGATGCACCAGGGCGAGCGCGCTGACGAACTCGGGATCGTGCAGGTCGGGATAATAGGTGCCGAGCTGGTCGGCCAGGAACATGCCCTTGTAGATCACCGTCCGGCACGACAGCGAGACCGGATAATAGCCGGAGCCGCGTCGCTCGCGCATCGTATAGACGCGTCCCGAAATGGTCTTGCGCAGGAGGTAGAGGCGGCGTTCGAACTCGTCCTCGGAGTACGTGCAGCTGCCCTTGCCGACGAAGATCTGCTGATGCACCGGCTCGGTCGGCTTGACCGATTCTCCGAGCGTGGAATTGTCGGTCGGCACGTCGCGCCAGCCGAGCACCTGCATGCCCTCGTTGGCGATCTCTTCGGCGAAGACGTTCGCAATCTCCTGGCGCCAGCCCTCCTCGTGGGGCAGGAACAGCGCGCCGATCGCGTATTCGCCCGGAGCCGGCAAGGCGAAGCCGAGCTCCGCCGCCTTTCTGGCGAAGAACTGATGCGGGATCTGCACCAGGATTCCGGCGCCGTCGCCGGCGCGCGGATCGGCGCCCACCGCGCCGCGGTGCTCGAGATTGACCAGGATCGTGAGGGCGTCTTCGACGATCTGATGGGACTTGCGTCCCTTGATGTCGGCGATGAAGCCGACGCCGCAGGAGTCCTTGTCGAGCGCGGGGTCGTAAAGGCCGCGCGCCGCGGGGACGCCGGGATCGGCGGTGTCGCCAAGGCCCGCAACGACAGGGCGTCCGGCGGCGCCGCCGCGAACGGAACTGCGCTCGCCGTCGCCGGGATTGCGATGCTCCTGGTCAGGTCCTGTCGCGCCCATCCGTTGCCGCCTCACTCTTCCGGCACGCATCGCCTGCCGGCACACGACGCCTCCAACCTCCGCGCCGACCGGCGCTGCGGCCCGAACGCGTACAATGTCAAGCTGACAGCCTCGTCGCCAGCTGTTTTTCTGCGCAGGGCTGCTCGTCCTGGCAGCCGCGATGCGCCCCATCGCCGGCCGCCGTTCCGATGGCCGACGCATCCTTGACAAGGGATGTCGCAAGCCACATTGGGACAGTATTGCTGTCCTAACACTTATTACAAAATCCTGCCACGGATTCAAGGCGGCATCACAGCAAAATCGGAACGTCCCGCGAATTTTCTATGCTGCCGGCGCGCCACCGCCGGATCGGCGGCGACGGCATGAAAATTCCGCGGACTCGCAGGAGACTTTCCCCCCGGCCTGCCGGCGCCGGGATGACGGACTATCGCTCGAAACCACGACGCCGCTATTATCTCGCCGGACGGCAAGCGCCGCAGGCCGAGAAGATGCCGCAGGCCAACAGGACGTGCATGAACTTTGCCAGCGACAACGCCGCCGGGGTCGCGTCCGCCATTCTCGAAGCCATTGCCGCGGCCAATGAGGGCTTCGCGCTCGCCTATGGCGACGACGCCGCGACGCAGCGGGTCGAGCGGCGGTTTTGCGAGGTTTTCGAGCGTGAGGTCGCGGTTTTTCTGGTGCCGACCGGCACCGCGGCCAACGCCCTCGCCCTTGCCCATCTCACGCCGGTCTGGGGCGCGGTGATGTGTCACCGCGAAGCCCATATCATCGCCAATGAATGCGGTGCACCGGAGTTCTTCGGCGGCGGACTGCGGCTGGTCGGCCTCGACGGCGAAGGCGGCAAGCTCGCGCCGGAAACCGTTGCCACCGCCCTCGACCGCCATAGCGGCCACAGTCCCCACCAGGTCGTGCCGGCCATGGTCTCGCTCACCCAGGCGACCGAAGCCGGCACTGTCTACCGCACCCATGAGATCGCGGCTCTTTGTGCGCTCGCCCATGAGCGCGGCCTCACCGTGCACATGGACGGCGCGCGCTTCGCCAATGCGATCGCGCGGCTGGGGGTGACGCCGGCGCAGGCAACCTGGCGGGCCGGGGTCGACGTACTCGCGTTCGGCGCCACCAAAGGCGGCGCGCTCGCCGCCGAGGCGGTGGTGTTCTTCAATCCGGCGCTGGCGGCCGGAATGGCGGAACGGCGCAAGCGCGGCGCCCAACTCGGTTCCAAGCATCGCTTCATCGCGGCGCAATTCGAGGCATTCTTCGCCGCCGATCTCTGGCTCAGGCTCGCCCGCCACGCCAACCGCATGGCCGATCGGTTGGCGGCGGACCTCGCAGCGCTCGGTCTCGCCGCGGTGTGGCCGGTCGAGGCCAACATGGTCTACGTGCTGCTGCCGCAAAGCCTGCACCGACATCTGCAGGCGGTAGGCGCTCAATATTACGCTTTCCACTCCGACAGCCTGCCGGCGGGGGCGGAAATTCCTGCCGATCACGTGCTCGCCCGCCTGGTCACCTCTTTTGCGACCACCGAGCAAGATATCGAGGCCTTCGCCGCTCACGCAAAACGAACGCTATCGCGCCCCAGCTTCGCCTGAATCGAGGGCTGGGATGGAGCTCCTTCAGGGGTGGAGGACGTGGCCGATTCGACGCGGCTGGCGGAATTTCCATATGGCACGGAGGAGAACATGAAAGCTCGGCTTCTCGCCTGTGCTGCGGCCGGTCTTGCATGTGCAGTCCCGGTCGCGGCCGGCGCACAGGTTTCCGGTCCGGATGCGGCGCGGCCCTATGCCGGCGCTGTCGCGAGCGCGGTGTCGCCCGCACAGGTCGCCGCCAGCGTGCGCGCTGCGGGTTTGACGCCGCTCAGCCGGCCGGCCCTGCGCGGCGCGGTCTACTACATGCGTGCCGCCACCCGGCGGAACCTGGAAGTGCGCGTCGCGATCGACGCCCGCACCGGTCAACTCCTGTCGGCGACGCGGGTTGCCTCCGAGCCACCCCGGCCGGCCGACGCGCCTGGCACGGCGCCTGAACCCGGGCCGGAGGCGGCACCGCGCTACGCGCCTTTGTTGCGAGGGTCGGGCTATTCCGAAGCCGCGCCGGTGCCGCCGGGCGACATACCGGTCGAAGCCCAGCCGATGTCGCCGGGGCGTCTGCCAGGCCCAACGCCTGCGGCGAAGAAAGTGGCCGCACAGCCGCCGATGCCGCGGTCCCGTCCCGGCGAATCGGCCGAAGTGACGGGGTCGGTGCCGGAGGCGCCAGCCGCAAAGCCCGCGCAGGCCCCGTCGAGCGTGGCCAATCCGCCGGCAGCAAAGCCCGTGATGATGGTTCCTATCGCCCCGCTGGAGTAGCCATGGAAAAAGCGCCCCGGCGTACCGGGACGCTTCGAAACACACGCTTCGAAACAATTGGGATCCGAGGACCGCTGCGGCTAAGCGGCCGCTTTGGTCTCGATCACCTTGCCGCCCTGCCCGCCATTGATGCGGATGGTCCGCGGCTTCATCGCCTCGGGAATCTCGCGCACAAGGTCGATGTGGAGCAGGCCGTTCTCGAGGGAAGCAGATCTCACCTCGACGAAATCGGCGAGCCGGAAGACCCGCTCGAAAGCCCGTGCGGCGATGCCCTGGTAGAGCACTTCCGCCTTGGTTTCGTTGGTCTTGGCGACCTTCTCGCCCTTGACCGTGAGGGTGTTTTCCTTCGCCTCGATGGAAAGCTCGGCATCCGAGAAGCCGGCCACCGCGACGGTTACGCGATAGGCATTCTCGCCGGTCCGCTCGATGTTATAGGGCGGATAGGGCGAGCCGCCACCTTCGAAGCCCGACGCCTGGTCGAGCATGGAGAAAAACCGGTCGAAGCCGACGGTGGAACGATAAAGCGGGGAAAGATCGAATGGACGCATGGCATAGTCCTCCTTGAAGCGACATGCAGGATAAGTCCGCCCCGACGGGGCCGGACCGCTAAGTGCAGCCGATTGGCCTGCACGAATAATGATGTAGGGAGCCTGTCGCGGCCTTCAAGAGGCCGGTGCAGCGGCGCGGGAGTTGAGCGCCGCCGCCGACTCCTATAAGCGATGACGTTCCAGCGCGTTATCGTTTTCGGGTTGAATCAAATGGCTCTCGCCGGCAACTTTCGGGATCAGGCTCCAGCGAGGGGAAGCGTCACGCAATCCGTGACGAAGCTGATCTCCATACCCGCAAACCCGTGCCCCGAGGGCGTGGCCACCGCCATGCTGGAGACGCCCGACGGGGTGTCGATCCGGTATGCGCGCTGGGAGCCGCCGTCCGGCCGCAGGGGCACCGTCTGCATTTTCCAGGGCCGGACCGAGTTCATCGAGAAGTATTTCGAGGTGGTCCGCGATCTGCGGGCGCGCGGATTTGCGGTCGCCACCCTGGACTGGCGAGGCCAGGGCCTGTCCCAGCGCCGGTTGCGCGACAGCCGCAAGGGCCATGTGCGCAGCTTCGCCGAATACGACATCGATCTCGAAACCTTCGTGCAGGAAATCGTGCTGCCGGACTGTCCGCCGCCGTTCTTCGCACTCGGACATTCGATGGGCGCCGCGGTCCTGATGCGGGCCGCGGTGCATGGCCACCGCTGGTTCGACCGGATGGTGCTGACCGCGCCGCTGATCGCGCTCACCAATATCCCGATGCTGCCGATCGCGCCGATGCTGGTGCGGACCCTGCGGCTCGCCGGATTCGGAGGCCGCTACGTGCCCGGCGGCGGCCCGAGGAGCCCCTCGACCATGCCGTTCGCCGACAATCCCGTGACCTCCGATCCGGTCCGCCACGCCCGCACGGCCGCAGTTCTTGAGGAGGAACCGGCGCTGGCGGTGGGCGCCCCGACCAACGCCTGGATGGACTCGGCGTTCCGTGCGATGGCGGATTTCGCCGATCCGAGCTTTCCGGCCTCGGTGCGCCAGCCCCTCCTGCTGATCACCTGCGGCAAGGATCAACTGGTGTCGACGCCGGCGATCGAGGATTTTGCGGCCCGGCTCCGGGTCGGTTCCCATCTCATCGTGCCGGGAGCAAAGCACGAAATCCTGATGGAGCAGGATTACTACCGCTCCCAGTTCTGGGCCGCCTTCGATGCCTTCGTGCCCGGGACGGCGCTGTACTGACGGGTAGAAGTGCAGCCCGGATTGGGCGCGCAGCGAAATCCGGGAATCTTCATGGCCCCGCATTTCGCTCCGCTCAATGCGGGCTACGTGCTGCTGCATTCATCCCGCGAGCATGGCAAGGGCGGCATCGTGGACGCGGCGGTCGCCGGCAGCGACGATGCGGCCGCCGTGCTCGGCCGGTTCGCCGGCCCAGGTCGTGATGATTCCCCCAGCGCCGGAGATGATCGGAATCAAGGCTGCGACGTCATGGGGCTTGAGCTCGGTCTCGATGACGAGGTCGACGAGGCCGGCGGCGAGCATGCAGTAGGCGTAGCAGTCGCCGCCATAGCGCGACAGCCGCACCTTGTCCTCGACCGCGGCAAAGGCTGTCCGGTCCTGCAGGTTCATCAGGCGGGGGCTCGTGGTGTAGAGCACGGCCTCGGCGAGCGTGGCGCAAGGCCGCGTCAACAGGGCGCGGTCGCCCGCCGGCCCGCGATAATTCGCGGCCGCGCCGTCGCCGGCGAAGCGCTCGGCGATGAAGGGCTGGTGGACCATCCCGAACACCGGCCGCCCGCCCCGCGTCAGCGCGATCAGAGTGCCCCAGGCCGGCATGCCCGAAATGAAGGACTTGGTGCCGTCGATGGGGTCGAGCACCCACACGAATTCGGCATCGGGGCGTTCGGCGCCGAATTCCTCGCCGACGATGCCATGGGCCGGGAACTGCTCCCGGATCATCGCGCGCATGGCGGCTTCGGCGGCGCGGTCGGCGGCCGTCACCGGATCGAAGGCACCGCCATGGCTCTTGTCCTCGACCCCGAGCGAGGTGCGGAAGAACGGACGAATCGCGTCTCCCGAGACCGTTGCCAGCTCGTCGATGAAAACCCCGAGATCGACCGCGGACATCCCATGCCCTCCCTGGGCCGTTGCCAGATGATGCCTGATGCCCCCGCCAGCCCGTGGCGCATCATCCCGACCGGTCGCCGGCTTTATCTGACAAGATCATGCATAAAATCAGAGACTTGAGAGCACCATCCGATTCGGCTCGTAACGACGGCGCCGGTGCAATAATGTGCTCGGATCGTCACGGCGTGTGTGAAAATTATGGGCCTTTTTACATATGATTCGACCCCCCTTGTTTTTTGTGCGGTGCGGTGGCATATTCCTGCAGTGCGGTAGCGTGATCTTTCGCGTTACCGCCGCCCTCCTTGGGCGTTTCCTCCCTAGACTTGGGCCGCTAGTACGCTAGCGGCCCTTTTTTATTTGGTCCGCTTTTATTTGGTCCGCTTTTATTTGGTCCGCTTTTATTTGGGCTGCGGTTGTGGCAGGGATTGCGGCTTGCTGGAAGCCTATTCGGCCGCGGCGCGGTACGGCCGCAGCTCCTGGCGGGCGATGTCGTTGACCGCATCGGCCATGGCCTCGAGATCCCGAGCGACTGTCGTAAACGCCTTGGAACGCTCGAAACGGCGCTCATCCATGTAAAGCGCCCGGTTGACCTCGAGCTGGACAGAATGCAGCCCGACGGCGGGGTTGCCGTAATGCTCGGTGATGAAGCCGCCGGCATAGGGCTTGTTGCGGCTGACGACATAGCCGCGCTCCCGCAGGATCGCCTCGATCACATCCGCCACCAGGCCGATGCAGCTGGTGCCGTAGCGGTCCCCGATCACGATGTCGGCGCGCGGCCGCTCGTCCTTGGGGCCCGCTGTCGAGGGCATCGAGTGGCAATCGACCAGGACCGCGGTGCCGAAATCGCGGTGGATCTTGGTCATCAGCCGGCGCAACGCCCGATGATAGGGTTTGTAGAGCCCTTCGATCCGCCGCAGCGCGTCGTCGACCGGGATGCGCTGATCGTAGATTTCCTGGGCATCGCCGACCACCCGGGCCACCGTACCGAGCCCCCCCGCCACCCGCATCGAGCGGGTATTGGCAAAGGACGGCAGCCGCCCGTCGAACATGCGGGGGTCGAGCTCATAGGGCTCGCGGTTGACATCGACGAAGCAGCGCGGGAAATGTGCGCGCATCAGGGGATGCCCGCGCGCCACCACGCCGAGCAGCAATTCGTCGACGAAACAGTCCTCGGACCGCCGCAGGGTGACGAGGTCGAGCCGCGCCGATGCCAGGAAGGCGCGCGGATAGACGCTGCCGCTGTGGGGCGAGTTGAACGCCACCGGACCCCGGAGTTCGGCCGGCTCCAGGATTTCGAACGGCGGGTCGAGTTCGTCGGGGTGGACGTTCATGGCCTCGATCGGGGGCTGCACCGGGCCGCATTTCTGTGCGCGGTCGTCTTGTGTAGACGCGAAACGCGGGATGGGTAAAGGTTCGAAGTGAACATTATGCGAATTCACGCCATATTTACCAAGATTGCGCCTTATGGAAATCTAGCAATTCGGATCAAGGCCCGGCACCATGCCGCGGCCCTTGCCCAGACATCGGACGTTGTCGTCGCATGACCACCAAAATCCTCCTTGCAGAAGATGATACCGATATGCGGCGCTTTCTCGTCAAGGCGCTGCAGACCGCCGGCTACGACGTAATTTCCTACGACAACGGGCTGTCCGCCTATCAGCGGTTGCGCGAGGAGCCGTTCGAGCTCCTGCTCACCGACATCGTGATGCCGGAGATGGACGGCATCGAGCTGGCGCGCCGGGCCGCGGAGCTCGATCCCGACATCAAGATCATGTTCATCACCGGCTTCGCCGCGGTCGCCCTCAACCCGGATTCCTCGGCCCCCAAGCATGCCAAGGTGCTGTCCAAGCCGTTCCACCTGCGCGACCTCGTCAACGAGGTCGGCAAGATGCTGGCAGCCTGACCGGGCCGCTTGCCGCGGCCGGCCCGAGCCGATATAGGATCGCCGATCCGGGCGCGTAGCTCAGCGGAAGAGCACTACCTTGACATGGTAGGGGTCACAGGTTCGATCCCTGTCGCGCCCACCATCAAACCCCTTGCAAATTCAGCGCATTCGACGCGCCGCAAAGCTCGGCCCGGTGCCTCGCCGTGCGCGAACAAGCCACGAACCGTGCCCACCTGCCCGGCCGATCTGGGCAATCGGTGGGCACCAAGTTCGCACATCGTTCCGTCGGTCGATGGCGGCGTCAGGCCTGACGAACGGCTAGCCCGCATTTCTCATAAAAAAATGCGCATCGGGGCTCCGAATCAGCGAAAGTTGTTGTGCCGCAACGACATTGCGCAGATTCGAGGAACTCCCCGATGCCGACAGAGTGTATCGC
>Ga0302324_100005981_pt1 | contig 26427 bp, 16 predicted proteins | sample Palsa_T0_1_FD_201949 | JGI IMG/M metagenome (GOLD analysis project Ga0302324, IMG submission 201949) | Peat permafrost microbial communities from Stordalen Mire near Abisko, Sweden - Palsa_T0_1 | ecosystem: Environmental > Terrestrial > Soil > Palsa > Peat permafrost | place: Sweden: Abisko... | reverse complement strand
TCGGTGGTAAGCGGCGCCGCTGTCAATCTGTTGATCCGCCGCGGCTACGCCCCCGTTGTCGCGTGCAAGGTTCTGATTGTTTGCGGAATGTTTTGCTCCTCGCTCAGCACCCTCGGGGTGGCCTATGCCGCCACCGCAACCGGAGCGGTCGCCTGTGTGAGCGCCGCACTTTTCTTCATCTACTTCGCCGGCAACTCAGGGTGGGGACTGGCTCAGGCGATGGCCCCGGGCCACATGATCGCCTCCGTCAGCGCGATCCAGAACTTCGGCAGCTTTATTTGCGCTTCGCTCGCGCCAATCATCACCGGATGGCTGCTTGACCACACCCACTCCTTCGATGTCGCCTTAGTGATCTGCGCATTAGCCTCCACACTGGGCGCGCTCTCTTACTGGTTCATCGTAAAAGACCGGATCGACGGCACAATCTGAATCCAGATCAGTCCGGGATTGGGAAATCAAGTTGTGACAAAGGCCGTTCAAATTCTTACCGGCCCGAGCAGATGCCAGTGTATGGCAAACCAGGAAAGCATCACGCAGGCAGCGGCAACCAGCGAATACTTCACCATGGTGATGTGGCGCAAACCGGTGCGACTCCAAACGCGGACCGCGGAAAAAACCACGAAGAAGCTAAGCCCGAGCGCCAGGGCAGTCACAAAATTTGCCAGGACGAAGTATTTATCCCAGGCGGACGTGGGCGGCAATGAGTCGTCGGCGCCCGTCACGGCGGCAACACGCCACAGCGCAGCAAACAGGACGACCCATACCACCGCTGCCACCTGTGTCGTCCACGGCAACCAGCGAGTGCCCGGCTGCGGCGCGGGAAGCGGCCGGTGCCCCGGAAACACTCGTCTGGCCGCACGGATGACAGGCGCAAGCACCACGGCCAGCAGGATGAGCAGGCTGACCGCTACCGCTGTCAGTAGCGGGTTCCTGTACTCGTACCAAGCGACCCGCTGCGCTTGCACCCCTGGAAAATCATAGGCCAACCGGACGATCTGACCAGTCTTGTCGCGAATCGCGAATACTCTCCGCTGGCCGTCAACCTCCTGCCAAAGATCCTTCCCGATCGGCTTCCATTGGATGGGATGATTACGCAGGTCCTTGATGTCTTCCAGATGAAGGACACCCTCCTTATCAACGGTCGCCGCCCGCTGCGAGAGCAGGGAGAGCAGCTTCAGCCTGGTGCTATCCGCCCTTCTGCTCGATTGATAAACCCCCTCGATTGCCGTCAATTCCTTCCGTGGCACGGAAAGAAAGGTTTGCTTCATCTCGCCGGGAAAGTAGCGATCCGTGAACATATCGACGATCTCGGGCCGCGGTCTTGCTGCGCCGCCGGCAGAGTTATACGAAATGAAGAGCAACAACTTCCTCGAGGGCTCGAGCATGAAAAGGCTGTGGAATGCGACCAGGTCACCCTCGTGGCCGATCCATCGCAGTTGGTTTCTCCAACCCTCATAGAAACCCATGCATATAGCTGGCAGCTGGTCGCTGGCGCGGAATTGCGGAGTCCACATAGCGGCCAGAGTCTCTGGCTTCAGAATGCGATTTCCGTCGAGTTCTCCTCCATTCAGCAGGGCTTGCCCGAAACGGCCCATGTCGGCTGCCGTCGATGAAACGCCTCCCGCGGGCATTGGGTTGAAAACCTCAAAGCCGATCGCAGGCTTCTCCGTGCTCCTTGGGTAACCTTCCGACGGTAACTTCCGTAGCGCGCTGGGAGGAGGCTGATAGAAAGTTGAGCGCGACATTCTTAGGGGCGTGAAAATGTGGTCTTCCACGTATTGCTCAAACGGCTCGCCGCTCGCTCGTTGCACGATGTAACCGGCCAGTCCCACCCCGTAATTGGAGTAGGCAGGAATGGTGCCGGGGACGAACACCCTTTGCGGCTGGTTGCGTATGAGAAAGTCGCGCAGAGCGATCGCATGGCTGGGATTCGTAACAATGATGTCGCGGATCTCTTCTTCGAATCCGCCCGTGTGCGTCATCAGGTTGCGCAGGGTGATGGGCTTGGAAAACGCCGGCCGAATCTGAAAATCGAGATACTGGTTCACATCCGTATCAAGATCGAGTTTCCCCTGCTCCACCAGCTGCATCACCGATACCCAGGTAAACAGCTTGGAAATCGAGGCCAGTCGGAAGACGGTGGTCGCGGGATCGACCGGCTTCTTGCTCTTGAGATCCGCGTATCCATAACCTTTCTCCAGCAGCACCTGGCCGTTCTGCATCACCAGCACCGAAGCGCCGGCGATGTCGGAGCGCTCCAGCTGCAAGGGTATGATTCCGTCGAAAAACGCCTCCAGATCCGCAGATTCGAGCGCATGCTGCCCGGGGAAGGGCGCGGCTTCCGTTTTTACGTCCGCCGGTTGCGCGTGAGCAGCCGGCCCCGCGGGCACGGGAGACACCTGGGCCTGGGCAAACAAAGCAGGGGCCAGAAGCAGACAAACCACACCGAATCCGTGCATTAGGGACTCCAGGAAAGAAGGATTCTAGCAGGCGGCCAGGGGAGACCCGGGCTGGTCAGAGGTAACCACGGTCAAACATGTCTTACCAGCCCAGACATGCTAGTGTTTTGTTGCATGGCTACAGCAAGACAGAACGGAAAGCGCGAGGCTAAACCCCAGGGGTCCTCACGCTCGGGGGACGGCGATGGGGGGCGTCCGGTTGCGGTGGCAACCTCCTCGTACGTAAATATTATCGAGGCGCTGCTGGAGAACGGGTCCATGTCTCGTTCCGAGCTCGCCAGCTCCATCGGCCTCAGCCGCTCGGCGCTAACCGAGATGAGCCGGGTCCTGATTCAACATCAGTTTGTTGAGGAATCCCCATCCGTGATTGATAAACAGCGGAAGGGCCGGCCCTCGATCATGCTCTCCTTGAACGCCAGATACGGATACTTCGTGGGCGTAGGCCTGACCGAAAATCCTCCCCTGATGGCGCTGACCGATTGCCACGGAAACGTCCTGGCCGAGCATGAAATCGACGTAGTGATGGAGCCGGAGGCCGTCGCCGCGGCCATCGCGCGAGGCATTCCTCATCTCACGCGTGCCTCCAACATTTCGCGCGAAAAGGTGCTGGGCATCGGAGTGGCCCTCTCCGGGCATGTCAACCACGCGCGCGGGATGTGCCTGCACTCGAACCTGCTTGGCTGGCATGATGTCCCGATCGCGAAAATTATCGAGCGGGTGACCGGGATGCCCACTTATATCGACAACGACGCCCACGCCGTGGCCCTGGGGCAAAAGCTCTTCGGACTGGCCCGGGAACTCAAGAGCTTTACGGTGATTATGCTGGGCAAGAAGATCGGCTCTGGCAGCTACATGCAAGGGCGGCTTTACCGTGGGAACACCGGGGCCGCGGGGGAAATAGGCCATTGCATCGTGGCCCCCGGGGGTCCCCGCTGCGAATGCGGAAAGGAAGGCTGCGTCGAAGCATTTGCCTCCAGTTCCGCACTTCTAAGAGCGGCCGCGGAGCTCGATCTGCCGGTAACGGAAATCGGTGAGCTGGAGGCACTCGCCGCCAAGGGAGTCGTGAGTGCGATCGAACTGCTTCGCCATGCCGGAACCGCCCTCGGCATTGCGGTTGCGAACTCGATACAAATTAACAATCCCGAACTGGTGCTCTTTGCCGATCTGGTTGGCTTCGGCAAAGGGGTATTCACCACCAGTGCAAGGCGGGCGATCGAGAACAACATCATGCCCCATCTGCTTTCCACGACTCGGCTTGAGTTCCGGTCCGTGGAAATGGACTTCCTGGTGCGCGGCGCCGCCAGCATTGCCGCACATCAATTCCTGATCGAGCGTGCAGGGTAGAGTTCCCTTCTGCAGGGACTTATCCAAATCAGCCGCGGCCACAAGCCTTTTGCTTTGTATCAGGGCACGACTTTAGTCGTGTCGTAAGGTGCAAAAAGAGTGTGGCTTTAGCCCCTGCGTGAGACCTTAGCCGCAGAGCCCTCCACTACGCTACGCTAACGGTCAGGATGACAATTCATCTTGGAAACTATACTTTGCGTTCCCAAACAAAATTGTCATCCCGAGCGTAGCCGAGGGATCTGCGGTGCGCCCCTCGGGCTTCCCAAATTCTGGAGTTCTCACGCAGACTCTAAAGGCCCCCCCGCTTTGGCCGGAGGCCGCACGACTCAAAGTCGTGCCCTGATACAAAGCAAAAAGCTTGTTCCCAAGGCTGAGCTACTGCAGCGCTCTGGCCACCGCTGCGAAAAAGGGTACATCGTCGACCGGGCTGACTCCCGACTCTGGTTTGGGGCGTGCGCTCAACACAACAATCACCAACTTCTGTGCCGGATTGACGTAGAGGTGTTGGCCGAAAATGCCCCGCGCCTCAAAAGCACCGCGGTGGATCGGATCTCCCGCCGGGATCGGCCACCACAGATAACCGTAATCGACTGATTTCCCGCCGATTACATGAGCGCTGCCCGCCTCCTGAAACCATCCTGCGGGCACGATCTGCTTCCCGTCGATCATGCCGTCCTGTTGCACCAGCAGTCCGAAGCGTCCGTAATCCCGCAAGGTCGCACCCAGTCCGCTGCCTGCCAATCCCATGCCGCCCGGGGATTCCACCCACCACGTCGCATCCTGCTCCATACCCAGCCGCGACCAAACAACTTCTGAAAGATAAGTCGCCAGCGGTCTATGGGTGGCTGCTTCGAGCAGTGCTCCAACCATGAAGGATTCCCCCGTGTTGTAGTTCCAGATCGAACCGGGAGGGCCCACCCGGGACAGGCGACTCATGTAAGCCAGGATGGCGCCGGGCTTTTGCTCCAATTGAATGTCCAGCAGCTTTCTGCGGTCGGAATGTGGGTCCGTGTAGGTCTCGTTCCACTTCACCCCGGATGCCATTTGCATAATATTGCGAACGCTCACGCCATCGTAGGCGCCTCCCTTGAGCTGGGGCAGATATCGGGTCAGAGGGTCATCCAGGCTGGAGATCAGGCCCTGCTTGAGTGCCGCGCCGACCAGCGTCGAGGACATGGACTTGGCCATGGAGTAAGAAATCCAGCGGGTATCCGGTCCGGCGCCGAGCTCATAATCCTCAAGCACCACCTTGCCATCCTTGAGAATGAGCAGGCCGGCGACGCGATCGTCCGCAAGATAATCGAACAGGTCGTAGCTGGCCCCTCGCGATTGGAAGTGAACGTTCTTCAGCGGGATCGAAGCCCGAGGAAGAGGACGGACCGCCCCGCCGCGCGGCACCCGCTTCACGGGAAAGAGCGTGTCGCTGTGCTCGAACGTGACCACCTCGACGCCCGGCAGCATGGCGCCGTCGAATACCTGCCGTGCCCCCGCAGGCTGCTGCGCTGCGGCCGATGCGATAGCGAAAACCAGCAATGCTGCAAAAATACACAACCGCGAATGTGAGTGCATGGCTGCGAGTCTACGACGGTTAGGAAATAGGTCGCGAGAAATTGCACCGGATAAGATAAGAGCAGGGGCAAGGTCCAACCATGAACGTAGCCACAAAAATGGATTCGCTTCGATCGCGGCTGAATTACGAACCGCAGGAGTTAGGATTCGGAACCAGCGGCCGGCGGGGCAAGGTAGTCGATCTGACCCAGCTGGAGATCTACCTGAACGCGCTCGCGGAGCTCGAATACCTGCAGTCATTACCCCTCCCCGAGGGCGGCATCCAGCGGGGCGACGTATTCTATTTCGCGTCTGACTTGCGCCCCAGCTCGACCGAGTTTGTCAGCCACGAGCAAGGCCGCGGCGAGCTTGCCCAGGCCATCGTCAAGGCCATCAGTGATGCGGGCATGCAGCCCGTCAACCTGGGCCGCATCCCCACGCCCGCCCTCGCGAGCTTTGCCTTATCCCGCAATAAGGGCAGCATCATGGTGACCGGCAGTCACATTCCCTTTGACCGCAATGGCTACAAGGCCAACAGCAGCCGGGGTGAGCTGCTGAAGGAACAAGAAGCGCCCATCAATAAACAGGTGAGGCAGGTTCGCAAACGACTGTACGAGCAGCCCTGGGATCAGTCCATCTTCGATGAGCGCGGCATGTTCAAGACCGGCCACCAGTCTCTTCCTGCAGAGCTGGGCGACGCACGCGCCGCCTACATCAAGCGATACACCCATTTCTTCGCCGGCTCCTCTCTCAGCGGCAAGCGGATCCTGGTTTACCAGCACTCCGCGGTGGGGCGCGATTTGCTGGCAGAACTTCTGGAACAGCTGGGGGCAGAGGTGGTAAGAGCTGGACGGAGCGAGACTTTCGTCCCCATTGACACGGAAAACATCGATGCCGCTCAACTGGCCGTGATCCAGGCTCTCGCTGATGAGGCCGGCAGACCGCTTCACGCCGTCGTCTCCACGGACGGCGACAGCGATCGACCTCTGCTTCTCGGGGTGGATCCGGCGACGGGCCGGGTGCACTTCTTCGGGGGAGACCTGGTAGGCATGGTGGTGGCTGAGTATCTGCAGGCGGACGCGGTCGTGGTCCCCATCAGTTGCAACGACGCCATCGACCGGGGAAAGCTGGCCCCCGTGGTCGAGCCGAAAACCCGCATCGGCTCTCCCTTTGTCATCGCCGGCATGGAGGCCGCCCTGGCTAAAGGGAAAAAGCGCGTCTGCGGATGGGAACCCAACGGCGGCTTCCTGACCGGCTCGCCCATTGATCGCAACGGAGCTGTCCTCGAACCGCTCCTGACCAGGGACGCGGCCCTCCCGATCCTCGGAGTGCTTTTCGCCGCGGAACAGAGTGCCGTGTCGTTGGTTGATTTGTTCGCCAGGCTCCCCAAACGCTTTAGCCGCGCCGCCTTGCTTAAGCAATTTTCCCGGTCAACGGCGTTGAAAATCGTTGGCCGGTTCTCTCCGCCGGCCGCGGAAGCCGCGATCAAAAAGGATCTGGCGCAGTTCTTTACTCCAGCGCTCGGTTTCGCCGATATCAATCGTGTGGACTACACCGACGGTGTGCGTATTCTCTTCGCCAACGGCGAGGTAGCCCATGTCCGGCCCTCGGGAAATGCGGACGAGTTGCGCATTTACGCGGTCGCCGATACTCAGACCCGCGCGGACGCGATCGCCGCCATGGGAGTGGAAGAACCTGCAGGGATCCTGCGCAGGATGGAGAAAGCCGTCGATGGCTGAAAAGGGCGTACTGACCTTGCACGGTGTGGTCCAGCATTACGACTGGGGCGGCCACAACTTCATCCCTGATCTTCTGGGCGCGGAAAATGCGACCCGCAGACCGTTTGCCGAATTGTGGATTGGCGCGCACGCAAAGGCGCCCTCCATGGTCGACCTTGGCCGGGAGCAGGTGCCTCTGGACGAGCTGATTGCAGAGGAGCCCGATGCCATCCTTGGCCACGCGGCGAATGCTCACTTCGACGGCAGGCTGCCTTACCTCTTAAAGATTCTCGATGTGCACAAGATGCTTTCGATTCAGGCACACCCTACGCTCGTCCAGGCGAAAGAGGGTTTTGCGCGAGAGAACGCTGAAGGCATAAAACTCGAGGCCGGCGACAGAAACTACAAAGACGATAACCACAAGCCCGAAATCGGCGTGGCCCTCACCGAGTTCTGGATGCTGCACGGTTTCCGGCCGCTGGAGCAGATCGCCGATACATTCGACGCGACTCCCGAGTTGAGTTCGCTGATGCCCGGGTTCCGCCAGCGGTTGGCCGCTGCAGCCCACGATCATCAGGCCCGCCGCAGCCTGCTTCGCGAGCTCTACAGCAATGTCATGACCATGCCTCAGCACGAGGTGAACTCGCTGCTGAATAAGTTGCTCTCCCGGCTGCGGGAGAAGCCACCCAGCAATAAGGACAGCGCGGACTTCTGGGCCTTGCGTGCGGCGGAGAATTTTCCTTTGCCTGGTGGGGACCGCGATCGCGGTATCTTCAGCGTCTATTTGCTCAACCTCGTCCATCTGCACCCGGGGCAAGGCACCTTCCAGCCGGCCGGTGTTCTGCACGCCTATCTCGAGGGAGTGAACGTCGAGTTGATGGCCAACTCTGACAACGTGATGCGCGGAGGCTTAACCACCAAGCACGTCGACGTGGCCGAACTGCTAAAAATCCTCACCTTCGAAGGCGGCACCCCGGAAATCATCGACGGGCTCCAGCTGAGCGCGCAGGAGCGTGTTTATCGCACCCCGGCGCAAGAGTTTGAGCTGAGCCGCATCGCGCTCGCGCCGCACAGCCGCTATGTCGGCGAAGCGGCCTATGGGCCTAAAGCTCTCCTCGTATTGCATGGCTCCGCCACCCTGATCGCGGCTGGAAAAACCACATCGCTCGGTCGGGGTTCTATCGTGTTGGCGCCTCACGCAATCGAGTTCGTCATCGAGACGCAAGCCAACGATCTCGTGATCTTCCAGGCCAGCCTGCCTCGTCACGCCCGCGGAGCCGCCTGAACCGGGCGCGCAATGAGGCTCGGCAACAAAACTGCGGGTGCGCCACATCTCGCTCGCTTTGCAGCAAGCTTTTGCTTTGTATCAGGGCACGACTTTAGTCGTGCCGTAAAGAAGCAAAAAACTGGGGCTTTAGCCCCTGCCACCATTTCGGGCGGGGGTGGCACGACTGAAGTCGTGCCCTGATACAACGCAAAAAGCTTGTTGCGGAGAGAGCGAGTTGTGGGGCAATCGACCTTGTTGCGGAACCTGAATTACACGCCGTTCCGTGCTAGTCAGCTCGCCTGCGCGAGAAATGCGTCCACTTCAGCGGCTGTGGGCAGCGACGGTTGAGCCCCCGCCCGGGTAACGGAAATCGCCGCGGCCGCCGCCGCATAACGGGCAGCCACAGCAGGTGACTCTCCGCGAGTGAGTGCAACGGCGAAGGCCCCGTTGAAGCAATCCCCTGCGGCGGTGGTGTCCACCGCCTTCACCGGAAATGCCGGAACCTCTTGCGCCGGACAATCGCGGCCGGCCAAAAACACGCCCTGCGACCCCAGCTTGAGGGCCACGTTCCGTACTCCCATCCCCAGTAATTTTTCCGCTGCAGCCGCAGGATCGATATTCACACTTCCCAACAAAATCTGCGCCTCAGTTTCGTTGGGCGTAAGCCAGGTCGTACGCCTGAGCAGGACTTCCGGTAATGGCCGGGCGGGCGCAGGATCCAACATCAGAGGAGTCTTCGCCTCCCATGCTTGTTCCGCCAGGCGAAGGACTGCTTCCAGAGGGGTCTCCAGTTGCACCAGGATCATGCTCGCCTGCTGCACTATCTCGAGATGGGTATCGATATGGGCCGGGGAGACGAGGCTATTCGCTCCTGAAACCACGATGATGGAATTCTCTCCATTGTCTGCTCTGGAGATATGCGCCACTCCGCACGGACCGGCCGCTATCTGCACCGCGCGCGTATCGACGCCTGCGGCTTTCAGGCCAGACAGCAGCCTCTCGGTGAAAAGGTCAGTGCCGAGAGACGCGATCATGTCCACGGGCACTCCCAGTTTCGCGATAGCCACCGCCTGGTTGGCGCCCTTGCCTCCGTTGAACACATCGAAGCTGCTGCCTAGAATCGTCTCCCCCGGAGCTGGGAGGCGGTTGGCGCACGCCACGAGGTCGATGTTAATGCTGCCGACTACCAATAGCTTCTTCTGCACCTGAGAAGCATATCGCAAGCGAATTTCAACATGCTGCGGCCGTCAGGAAAAGCCGCGGGAATCCCATTGTGGTCGGTGCAATCATTTTCCTGCACGCATGTTCATCTCTGCCGATTTTTCAAGTGAGGCTATTGATGGCAACGCGCAAAGAATTTGTGACGTCTCTATGCTGTGCCGCGGTTGCGGCCGGCTTCCTATTACTGGCATCCACCGCGACAACTACCCCGGTTGACGCAGCTGGCCCGGAAGCGAAAGATCCCGGTGTCCGCGCAGGTACCGCCGGCGCCGGCAATCCCCTCCCGGCGCTGAGCGCGGATCAACTTGCATTCTTCCAGGACGGGTTATCCCGCTTCGTGGCAATTGATTCTGTGGGTGGAACCATAGCGGGTGAGACGGACTCCGGCCTGGGGCCGACTTTCAACTCCAACAGTTGCGGAAGCTGTCATGCTCAGCCGGCGATAGGGGGAACCAGTCCGAGCGTGAATCCTCAGATTGCTGCCGCCTCCGACAATGACGCAACCAACTCCATCCCGGATTTTATCTCCGCCAGCGGACCCGTGCGGGAAGTACGATTCCCCTTCCTCTTGAACTCGAACGGAACCCTGAGCCAAACTCCGGATGGTGGCGTCCACGATCTATTCACCATCGCCGGGCGAACCGACGCCGCCGGCTGCAATATGGCCCAGCCCGGCTTCGCGCAGATGGAGGAGCTGGGAAACCTCATCTTCCGCATTCCCACGCCGGTGTTTGGAGCGGGCTTGATTGAGAACATCCCCGAACACACCCTCTACGCCAACATGGCAGCAAATGCTGCCCTCAAACAGAGTCTGGGGATTTCAGGCCATCCCAATATCAGCGAGAACGATGGAACCATCACCCGATTCGGGTGGAAAGCGCAGAACAAATCGCTCGAGATGTTCTCCGGCGAAGCCTATAACGTCGAGATAGGAGTAACCAACGAGCTTTTCCCGGAAGAACGTTCGCTGCCTCCCTCCTCCTGTCTCTTCAATCCAACGCCCGAGGATACGACCAACTTTCCCGCGTCGGGCGCAGCCATTTTGAGCGACATCGTGGCCTTTTCAAATTTCATGCGCTTTCTGGCGCCTCCTGTTCCTTCTTCGCAAGGTATCCCGGGTAATCCTGCGCCTCGATCGATCGCGAACGGACGGTCCCTGTTCATCGGGGTCCACTGTGATCTGTGTCATACTCCCGCTCTGCAGACGGGGACTTCCTCCTTCGCTAAGGGGTTGAACAATCAGAGCGCGGCGCTATTTTCGGACCTGTTAGTCCATCACATGGGCTCGGGACTCGCTGATGATATTTCTCAGGGTACGGCCGGCCCCGACGAATTTCGCACCGCTCCTCTGTGGGGCTTGGGCCAGCGCATCTTCTTTCTTCACGATGGCCGGGCGACCCCCTCCAATGGAGGCCTGCTCACGGCGATCGAGGATCATGCCAGTTCAGGCTCAGAGGCCAACAACGTGATCCGTCTCTTCCAACAACTGGATAACCGGCAACAACAGGATCTGCTTAACTACCTGCGTTCGCTGTAACGCCTTGTTCACCCCGGGACCCGGAGGATGGGTCACGTCGCTGAAAATTCTGTTTTAGCGCAAGCCCTGGAAGGGGATACTCTTATTCCCGGATATTCAATTGCCGGGAGGACGGAATAGTGGCGGGAACCGATGATAGGCGCAGAGAGTTTCTCAAGCTTGCGGCACTCAGCCTTGCAGGCTTCACCACCGCTTCCGCCCGAGCGCTGGGCCAGGCGCGCGACACCATCCAGCGGCCGGAGACCCCGGATCGCGCGCTGAACCTGTTGATTGAAGGCAATCAGCGTTACGTGGCGCAGAAGCTGGTCTCATTCCAGGAAGACCTGGACATCCTCAAGGCGGACTCCGAAGAGCACCAGGAACCATTCGCGGCGGTGCTTTCCTGCGCTGATTCCCGCGTGCCGGTCGAATTAGTCTTTGACCAAAGCATCGGTCATGTCTTTGTCGTTCGCGTGGCCGGCAACGTAGCCACCCCGGATACCATTGCCAGCCTCGAATATGGCGCGGCCGTGCTGGGCGTAAAAGCGATTCTGGCGCTTGGCCACACCAACTGCGGCGCCGTCAAAGCCACCATCGCAGGCAAGGCGGTGCCGGGACAGATCAGCACACTCTACCAGTACATCCATCCGGCGATCGCCGGGGCCAACGGCGACCTCACCACGGCGAGCCGGCAAAATGCCACGCTGCAAGCGTCCATCCTGCGTGAAACTTCACCCGTTCTGGGCGAGCTTGTGAAGGAGAAAAAACTGGCAATTCGCCCAGCGATTTACGATGTAGGCAACGGAAAAGTCACCATGCTCTAGCGCCCAATGGGCGTCCGGCCACACCGTTCTGCAACGAAACCGTGGCTGTATCGAAAACAGGGGGCGCGCCCGAGAAACGCTGGTTTCCTGCATCTAAAACTCGCCGCGAAACCATCATCCTGAGCGGAGCGCCTCACAGCTTTATCGCGTTGCACAGCGCGTGGGGCGCGCAGTCGGAGGGCTGCGGCGGTGCTTATCTTACGCATGCTGCTCGGGGCTTTTCAACCACCGAAGCCCACATCGGTCGGACCGGGCACTGTCTTTCCCTGGACCGAAAAGCAAGAACTTGAAGTGGCTTCCGGGGCAGATCCTGTTCTCGGGCTTCTGTGCTCGAAAAGCTCCGAGCAGCATGCGTAAGATAAGCACCGCCGGGGTCCTTCGACTCCGCGCCCCACAGCGCTGTGTAACGCGATAAAGGTGTGGGGCGCTGAGCTCAGGATGACGGTTTTGTTGAATTTTGACAAAAGCCGTCCTAAACAAGTTAGCGTTCATTCGCAGCCCTTCCCAAACGCACTCCTTTCTAATCTTTAAACAAAAGTTGTAGCGTCTCGACACTGGTTAGTAACCGGCATGGAGCAGATCTGTACCCCGCTTCACGCCGATAGGATTTCTAGCTATCTAAATAGGCCAGGGTAGCGACGGGAACCCTATAACTAGCGGAGATCGTGATCATTGCGAAATCTGGCCATCTACTCGGCTGGGCCCGGAGCCGCAATCGATCTTCAGTCGGGAGCGGAGTGAGCTCGGTACAGAAGGAACGTTATTCGGTAATGCTATTCGACAGTTTTGCCGATGACTTTAGAATTGCGACGAATTGTGTATCCTTTCCCGGGTTTTGCCTGGTATACGATCCGTTTTGTCATGTAGCGATGAACTTCCGACAGAAGAAGTTCGGGCTCTGTGGCGGTCAAATGCTTTGGATCGGTCCTCCCCCCTTTTGTCATTTCCCGCTCTCCAAGTTGACGACATGTTTTTTTAACTGCTCTTGAGGACTCTTGTATGAGCCGAAAATCCAGGCTGCTCCTGCCAGCCTTGCTGGTGTTCGCGACCACCGTACCCCACGCCGCACGGGCGGCCGCGGTTTCTACGGTGACGACGCTGGTGCTTTCTTCGCCATCGGTGGCTTCGCCTGCGGCGGTGACGCTCTCTGCCTCAGTGCTGGCCGGCGGCGCGCCGGTGACCGCGGGCACCGTCACCTTCTGCGACGCATCGGCGCCTCACTGCGAAGACGCAGCCATCGTGGGCACGGCACAGTTGAACGGGGGAACCGCAACTCTAAAGTTCATTCCCGCGATCGGTGTCCACACCTACAAGGCCATCTTCAGTGCGACGACAACCGCGATGGCCAGCACTTCCACCGTGCAAACGTTGACCGTGACTGGTCTCTACTCCACAACCACGTCGATTGCCGCAACCGGCAACCCAAGTGGCTATGGATTGACAGCAACGGTGGTTGGACACGCGAATCATCCGCCAACCCTTACAGGCACTGTGTCTTTTCAAGACACCAGCAACGGCAACTTCGTACTGGGAACCGCATCTCTCGGAGCGCCGGCTTATGCTGAGGGTTTCATCCAGGCCCCCGGCTCCCCGATCCCTACCGGCAACGAGCCTGCGGCTGGCGCCACGGCAGACTTCAACGGCGATGGCAAAAAGGATCTGGCCATCATGGACTCGTATCAGACGGCCATTACGATTCTGCTGGGCAATGGCGACGGCACCTTCACCCAGGGCACAACCATCGATGGAATTGGAACGATTCCCTGCATCCCGTATCCGGTCAATCAACGTTCAAATTGCTCCGTGATCACGGGGGATTTTAACCACGACGGCAACGCCGACCTGGCCGCCACCAGTGACTTTGACAATACCTTGATCATCCTGTTGGGCCATGGAGATGGCACATTTACGCCGGCCAATGGCTCACCGATAACCGTCGGTAATTTCCCGGAAACGGTAAGAATCGGAGATTTCAATAACGACGGTCTTCTGGATTTGGTTGTCGCCAATGGCAAAGACAATACCTTGAGTATTTTGTTGGGCAATGGAGACGGCACCTTCACGCCGGCCAGCGGCTCGCCCGTCCCGGCGGGCGGATTTCCCTTTTTCACAGCGGTCGCAGACTTCAACGGCGACGGCTCGGCCGATATTGCCGTGAGCAACGCGGACGATAGCACGGTAAGCATACTGCTGGGCAACGGAGACGGCACCTTCACCCAGGCTCCCGGTTCCCCGATTCCCGGGTTCAACTACAATCCCGCCCAGGTTGTCGCCGCCGATTTTAACGGAGATGGTATTCCCGACATGGCGGTAGCAGACTTCACCGCCGTCGATCAAACCCCTCCTGAAGATGACCAGAAGAGCAATGTGACCATCATGCTCGGCAAGGGAGATGGTACCTTTACCGCTGCGCCGGGATCCCCGATTACCGTGGGCTTGTACGCCACTGTCATGGTTGCCGCAGACTTCAACCAGGACGGAAAGCTGGACCTGGCTGTCGATAACGAGGGCGACATTACCGACCCCTCGACCCAGACCCTGACTCTCCTGTTGGGAGATGGTAAGGGCGGTTTCGCGCAGGCCGGGCCTCCAACCCAGTTGGCAGATTCTCCCGACGACCTGATTCCGGCGGACTACAACGGCGACGGCACAATTGACCTGGCAATTCCTAACGTGGCCGACTTTAACACCACCATTCTGCTGAACTTGTTCACACAAACAGCAACCGCCAGTGTGTCGAATATCACCATCGCCGGCACCGGCACCCATTACGTAGATGCCGTGTATGAGGGCAATGCTTCCTTTGCCACCAGCACCTCGACCACGATCCCTTTGCAAGGCTCGACGGTAGCTACTTCGCTAACCCTCAGCGCCAATCCCAGCCAGCAAATGTTGACCATGCCGATAGTGTTTACGGCTCAACTTGCTTTGCTTTCGAACCAACCGTTGTTCGCCGGTCCCACCGGAACAGTCAGCTTCTTTGATCAGAGCCTCGGTGGGCAGTTGCTGGGAACCGCGGCCATGGGGCCGAATGGCCAGGCCGTCTTCACCACCAGCAGCATTGGCCCGGGAGTGCATAACATCACCGCGAGCTATAGCGGAGATGCAACCTTCCTGGCGAGTTCGTCCAGTCAGATAACCGTCACCATCGACGAGTTGCTGATCAATCGCGTAGGAAACAACAATACGACCGTCCTGCCCGGCACCACGGTGGCCTATACCCTCCAGGTGACACCGCAGGTGGCGAGTACGTTTCTCTACACTGTGAGCTTTTCAGCCACTGGTTTGCCCGCGGGAGCAAGCGCCACTTTTTCTCCTGCGACGCTGCAGGCCGGCGGCAAAATGACGAATATCACCATGACCGTCGTGACCGCCGCGACCGCGTTAAACGCGCCGCCGCCGTCGCCCTTCGAGCGCCTGTCGATTGCCCTGGGCCTTTTGCTTCCGCTCTTGGGAGCAAAAGCAATGCGCCGGCGTTTGCGGCAGATTCCCCCCAACCTGGGAGTGGCGCTGCTTGCGGTGCTCAGCCTGGCAGCGGTTGCGGGCTTGACTGGATGCTCGGGCGCGGGCCTCTTTGCAGCACGAAAGGTTCCCTACTCCATCACGGTTACAGCCACCGAAGGAACACTGCAGCGCTCAACGAAGGTGCCCCTTGCGATCCAGTAGACGAGGTGCGCTGATTAGCGCGGGAGAGGGTATGCATAGATCGCTGGTCGTACTGTTTATGGCAACGATGCTGGGACTCCACGCGCCCAGCCTCCGCGCCCAGTCGCTGCCGGGAGGGAGAGATTTCTCCCTGCCGCGTGCGGAGGTCTCGCTCGCCTACAGTCCCACCGAAGCCAACGCCGGGCCCGGCCACTGCGGTTGCTTCTTTATGAACGGCGCCAGCGCGGAGGGAAATTTCCGCACCTATCGCGGATATACCACCGTGGTCGATGTAACCGCCGCGCATACCGGCCAGGTCAATAACACAGGTCAACCTTTTTCCCTGCTGATGGTGACCGCCGGGATGCGCCTCAATTTCAGGTTTGGACACCAGCGGCAAGACGGATTCGACACCTACCATCGCATCAAACCCTTTGCTCAGGGGTTGGTGGGTTTTGCTCACGGCTTTGATTCGGCATTTCCCAGCAAGACGGGGTTTATCGAACCTACTGCGAATTCCATCGCGCTGCTGGCCGGCGTTGGGTTGGACGTGAAGTATAGAAAGCATCTCTCCTTCCGTGCCATCCAAGCCGACTACGGATACACTCGCCTGCCCAACCTTGCCGGAAACGACCAGAACCTGCTGCGCATTTCCTCCGGCATCACCATTCACCTCTGGTAAGCAGCTATTTCCCCCTCTCCCTCTGGATCCACTCCCGGATATACGCCGGGCAATTCCGCAGTTCGGCGCCCCTCGTTTCACAATGCGAGAGAAAAACAATGGAGTCCTGGTCAACTAGTCTCACTTCTCCCATGTCCAGGATAAAGTTCTGACTCCCCGCTTCTGCAGTGAAGACCTCGCGCAAGTCCGCTAGATGTTCTCCTTCGATGCGACCACTCACGAGCAGGACGATCGAGTCGCCGTCGTCTGTTCTTTGCACTTTCCACATAGATACTTTCCATCCGTTTCTAAAATCAATATTCTTCATTGCAACCGAAGCGCCAATCTTAAACCGCTGAATTGATGAGGGTTACGCGGGCGATAGGCGGCTGAGTCATCGGGAATTCGCGAAACATCGTGAATCGAGGCGTAGCGGGTAAAACGCGGATGCCAGGGGTACTAGGCTATGAGGCTGGATTTGGGTTATGTTCATAACCATCCAAAACAGTAGTTGAGGCACGGTGACGAACATGACCACGTCCCACCCCAGCAAAACCCTCATTCAGCCAGACGCACCGGTGAAGGGCGAAGCAAACTATCGCGCTCTGTTCGAGCTTTGTCCGGTTGCCATTTTTTTGTTGGACGACGACGGCAATTTTCTTTTGATCAACGCAGCGGGACTCCAACTGTTACAAGCCTCCGAGCAGGAAATCGTAGGCACAAACATCGCCTCGACCTACCCGCCTGGTGAACTCTCCTCGATGCCGCTGGAACAACTGAACGGCAGTCACCGATTCGAGCGGAGTTTCCTGCGAAGAGACGGAACCAGTGTTCCCGTAGAAGTTTCCCTTTCTGCCGTGCGGTCGGGGATACGTCAGGCAGTTGTCCAGGACATAAGCGAGCGCAAACGTGCCGCAGATTATCTGGAGAGTGCTCTCGATGCGGCGAAGAGGTCAGAAGATCATCTTCAACTGGTCCTCAATTCGATTCCGATGATGGTCTGGAGCGACAATCAGGAAGGAAAGAACGATTTCTGCAATCAGCAAGTCCTCGACTATATCGGTATCCCAACCGAAAGGGCGGCGGAATTCGACTGGAAAAACACTCTTCATCCTGACGATGCCGCACGAGTCGCGCAGAAGTGGGAATTGGCCAGCGCGACCGGGGGAATGTACGAGGTCGAAAAGCGGGTGCGAGGTGCGGACGGGATCTATCGCTGGTTTCAGTCCCGCGCCCTGCCTATGCGCGATCAACAGGGAAAGATTGTTCGCTGGTACGGTACCGACACCGACATTGAAGACCTGAAACGTGCCGACGAGGCCCTCGCAGAGCACGCCCGGCAACTGAAGCAGGTCATCGATGTCGCTCCCATGCACATGTTTATTTGGGAAGCGGATGCAAGCGCGTCCTACGGTAACCGGGCGTCGCTCGAGTACTTTGGCCCTGTTCCCCCCATGGCCCCCCTCGACTTTCTCGAGCTGGTCACGCACGAAGACGATTTGGAGAAACTCCAGGCAGGGATATCCGATGCGATGGCGCGCGGAAAGGTATTCGCCATGGAAGCGCGCATGCGGAAACACAACGGTGAGTATCGTTGGTTTCACTACCAGATCAACCCCCTGCGCGACGAACAGAAACGAATTGTTCGCTGGTGCGGCACACGAATCGACATTGACGATCGTAAACGGGCAGAAGACAGAACCCAGCGGGAGAACCTGGTTCTCCGCGAAGAGATTGAACAGGTGTCGATGTTCGAGGAAATCGTTGGCACCTCTCCTGCCATACAAAAGGTGCTGGCCCGGGTGGCCAAAGTTGCCCGAACCGACTCGACGGTGTTGATCACTGGAGAAACCGGTACGGGGAAGGAGCTGATCGCGCGCGCCATCCACAAACGATCCGCGCGTTCTTCGCGCGCCTTTGTCAGCGTAAACTGCGCCGCCATCCCCCGCGATCTGATCGCCTCGGAGCTGTTTGGGCACGAAAAGGGCGCATTCACCGGCGCGCTGCAGCGGCGATTAGGCCGCTTCGAGCTGGCGGACGGGGGCACACTTTTTCTGGATGAAGTCGGCGAGCTGCCCGCGGAGACACAAGTCGCGCTCTTACGCGTGCTGCAGGAAAGGGAGTTTGAGCGCATGGGGGGCGGCCGCCCCATCCGCACGGACGTACGTGTGATTACTGCCACCAACCGGGATTTGCCTGCTGCGATTGCAAACGGCGCCTTCCGCAGCGATCTGTTCTACCGCATCAACGTTTTTCCGGTACATGTTCCGCCGCTGCGCGAGCGGCGAGAAGACATTCGTCTGCTGGTTGAATATTTCATCGACCGATTTTCCAGTAAAGCAGGAAAGAAGATACGGCATATCGACAAGAAGAGCATGGATCGGCTGCAACTCTATCCCTGGCCCGGCAATATTCGCGAGTTACAGAACGTCATCGAGAGATCTGTCATTGTCTGTGATACCGAAGATTTTTCTGTGGACGAGAGTTGGCTCTCTCACGAACGCGCTTCCAGCCGGCCCTTGGCGGATGAATTGGTGACCCAGGAAAAAGAGATCATCGAGGCCGCGCTCGCTCAAACCGGTGGCCGCGTCTCCGGGCCGACTGGAGCAGCAGCCCGTCTGGGGATGCCCGCATCCACTCTGGATTCCAAAATCAAATCGTTAAAAATCAACAAGCGCCAATTTCAACCCACGTGATGCGTTTGTCGCACGAAAAGAAAACCGCAGATCTCTCTGCTACCGCTCCGGTCGAGAGCATTTCTTTCTTTCAATCCACTCACCAGATGCTCAATGGAAGCGCCGCCCTCCCCTTTGTCATCCCGACCGGAGCGAAGCGCAGTGGAGGGATCTGCAGTTCAACGGACCTCTCGTGGAAATGTTTCGCTGGTGTGATGTCTTTTTTGCGAAAGGGACTATGGGGCTTGCTGGGCAACTGCTCCATTGCCCAACCAAAGAAGGTTCGATAACTCTAGTCGCTCTCATAAATCCCCCAGCACGCCAACATACCGGACGCAAGCTACTCAGCCTGTGTCCATCCGTTGCTTGAATTGTATTGATTGATGGCTTCGATCGTATCCGTTGTCTGGGGCCCCAGGTCCTGCTGATACACGACGCCGTCGCGGCCCACGCTAAACGTCATGATGCCGGAGCGTTGATAGTTGACGGGACTGGCAAAAATCGTGAATCCCCCTTGCGTGGTGAGAATACGGAAAGAGTACCCATTAAATACCGCCGTTTTGCTGGGGGCGCCGGCGTCAAAGATACCCTTAGCGAACTGATTCAGCCTGCCCATGGGGCTGGAAACCTGGCCTTCAGCGACCTCCCAATAAAGCCCATCCTGCCGACCCGGCGTGCTGATAATGGTGTCGGTGTACCGATGGGTATCCTGGTGATAAAGCTCTTCCGCATGCGCGATCAGTATGCATGCATCCATAGCCGCGAGTTCATTGCTTCCAATGCGGCGAGCCCGGAGTTCTTCATCCCCCGCAGAGGCGTCGAAGTACCACCGCGCGCTACTATCCTTAGCCAGAGGAATGGGGAAGGGATAATTGTCGGCTCCGACATAAAGCACCTGGCTGCCATCCGTCATCGCCACCCAGCGGTTCATCCGATCATATTTTTTCGCAAACGAATCGTTGGCGTTCGCATCTTCTGCCGAGTCTCCTGAACTTACGAGCGTTTTCGCCTTAGGTCCCAGGACCTGGGCGATGGCCTTGTCATCTTTCGCTCGTGCTGCCCTTTGCAACGCCTTCCCTGCTTCTGCCGGCGTAGCGAAGGTTTGCTGCGATACTTCCGTTGCGCTATTGCTTTGTTTTTTCGAGCAGCCGAGAATGAAACCGACCGCCAGGATAACCAGCGCAGCCAGACGATAAGAGTGGCGCGCAGTTGAGCTCTTCCGTTGCGAGTTCATGTTCCTATATTCCTTTCGATTTAGATTCATTTAAATGAAACTGCGCGGGATTAGCGTCGCCCGCCACGTTCACCACCGCCTCTTGGCTGGTTAGAGTGCTGCTGGCGCGGCTGATTGAAATGTTGCTGACGCGGTTGATTGAAGCGTTGCTGGCGCTGCTGGGGCGCCCGTTGTTGGCGTTGATACGCTGCGGGGTTCATGCTGGCGCGACCACGATTCGCCTCGGCACGGGCCTGGTTGCCGTTGCCGTTCATGGCAGACCGGGGCTGGTTGCCGCCGAAGGCGTTCGCACGATTGCGATCGGCCACCGGATGCTGAACACCTCCGTTGCCTCCGATTAGCCCGTGATCTCCGTTGCGTCCCCCGTTGGGCACGTCCGGCCTGTTGCCGTTATCTCTGTTGCCGGCTTCGTTGTTGTTATTGCGGTTCCCATTGTTATTGTTTCTGTTGCCGTTGTTGTTGTTGCTGTTCCTGTTGATGACGGTTTTGTTGATGTAGGTATTGTGGTTGTAGTTGATGTTTCCACCGCCACCTCCGCCGCCCCAATTCATACCCCAGGCGCCGAAGCCCCAACCGCCTCCACCGCCGAAGCCACCCGCGACAAAGCCGCCCCCGCCGATCGCAGCCCCAATGGCTACACCTGCACCGAAGGAAACCCCGGCTGCAACAGCCACGGGCGGTGTATAAGCCGGTACGATCAGGGGCGTACCGAAGACAACCGCCGGGTTGTATTGCGGAACATAGACCACATTGCTGCTGGCTGGCTCAATGATGATCGTCTGCGCACTCTGTTGCACCACCTTGATCTGAGAAGACGACTGCAGAGTACCCGCGGCTTGTGCCTTGCCGCGCATGACCTGTACTGCGGCCATCACGTCAGACTGCTGGTTGGTGAATGCCTGCCCCAGGTTGGAGGTCCAGGACAGATTCTTCGCCAGATCGTGAAGCACGGACGGAAACTGGGTCAGTGCCTTCACGCTCGGATCCCAGGGCTGTTGATTCACCGCTTGGGTTAATGCGGTTCCCTGCAGAGTCTGATTCTGTGCGAGCCAGTCATCCGCGAAGGCGACCTCGTCTGGATAGCAGGAGGCAGCGAGAACCTGGGCCACCAATGCATCCGGATATAGTGCGATGGGGGCAACCAGAGAATCCAGTTGATCGTCGGTGAGCGGCGCAACGGTGGGTGCCGTTGTGGTTGATGAAGGTTGAGAGTTGGTCTGGGCGGTCACTCCCTGCACAAGCAGAATCGCGCACAGCGACATTGAAAGGGCCTGATGGATGGTCTTGGAAATCATCTGTCTCTCCGTGTTTCGAAAGTGGCGACGTGAGCTTGGCTTTGCTCCCGAACTCATATCTGTGCACTTCTAATTGCAAGCAGGAGGCCAAACCTAAGCGATTGAAAAATAAAGCCTTACGGAGATCGCAGCTCACGGCTTTCTCGGGAATTCACGAAACTTCGTGATGAATCATTACAAACTCGAAACCGCAGACACTTTCCAAGGAAGCGCCGCCCTTCCCTTTGTCATCCCGAGCGAAGCCGAGGGATCTACAGTTGTGCGGACCCGTCCTGGAATGGAAAGCGTCTTCTGTCCAGCAGCCATTTTCCATGGAAGCGTCGCCCTTCCCTTTGTCATCCCGAGCGAAGCCGAGGGATCTGCGGTTCTACGGACCCGTCCTGGAAATGTTTTTCTCCTCAAGCAAACAGGATTTCCGTGGTGTGCAGGTCCTTGTAGCCGTGAGTCGATCGCCCTTTACAACGATCTCCGTCTTTACTTGTTTGGTAGACTTTTTTGCGCGGGTGTCTTTCTCGCGTCAATGCTTTCCGACCGTCTCGGAGCCGCACGATCTTCAAACTGAATGGCAGGACACTTCCATACGACACTCGCGGTGGACATGGCTGGTTTGGTTCGCGATAAGCTTTGGGCTATCCACGGCCGGCAGACTTCCGTCGAGCGCCCAGACAATTTCTCAAGAGAATATTCACGCCGCCGCCATTTATGGAACAGTAAAAGTCGGGACTCTACCCCTGCAGGGCGTCCGTGTGACCGCAAGCAACAGTCTTACGGGGAAACAAGTCACCACAACCACCGACGCAAACGGTGCCTTTTCTATTGCGCTTCCGCGGATTGGGAGCTACCTGATTCGAGCAGAGCTTTTTGGCTTTACGCCTTCCACCACAGAAGTTCTCTTAACCAGCAACGCCAGCCAGAGACTGGCGAACTTCGCCCTGCAGAGTGGGGCGAACAACCTCTCGTCTCCCTGGGAAGCCATGCTGCTACCGCCGGTGAGCACCAGCAGTGTCAGCCTCCAACCTGCGATCTCCACTATCGGAGCCAGTTCCGGTGCGCAGGTCCCATCGTTTCCCGGTGATCCAAATTTCTCCGGCGACTCCTTTGTAGTCGACGGGCAAGCTTCGATTGTGAATCCCTTCTTTCAGATGGATGACCTGATGCGTCAGGCCTTCGAAGATGGACACCAACTCCAGGGAACTTCAGTAGGATCGGACGAGGACCTCAGCGCAGGGGGACCAGCCACTTCCAGTAGCCCCAATCAAACCCATGGCCTGGTTTTCTGGAACGGCGGTAATTCTGCGCTGAATGCGGACCCCTTCTTATTGGCGGGTCAGCCAATTCCTAATCCGAGCTACGACAGTAACGGTTATGGACTGGTGACCACGGGTCATCCGTATATTCTCGGGCTCACCAGGCCGAGCAACAGAGACTCCGCTTCCTTCTCCTTTGCCGGTCAGATCGCGACAAGCTTGGTAAATGACTACGCCACGGTGCCAACCGAATTGGAGCGAACAGGCAATTTCTCACAACTCCTCGGGCCCACGGGTGCTCCGGTCCTCATCTATCCTCCCCGAAGTCATGTGCCCTACCCCAACAACACCATCGACAGCGCCCTCCTCGACCCGGTAGCGTTGGCCCTGCTGCAATACCTACCCACTCCCAACTTGAGCGGGACCAGCCTGAATTACCGCCTGGTCACTCCACAGGGAACGCACACGAATACAATCGGCGCCGGCTATACCCACAGCTTCGGCGCCTCGCCTACCGCATCCTCTGGTAACCAGAGCTTAAGTGTGAACTTCAACCTGAACCGCGTGGCCAACGACGTCATCAACGTCTTCCCCGCTTTCGGCGGCAAGCGAGTGGTTCAGGGTTATGCGCTCACTACGGCGTACGCGGTCAATAGGCAACACCTGTTCAGCAACCTCAGCCTTACCTCGAACCGCAACAACGCCGAGCTGCGCAATCACTTCACCAATGTCGAAGATGTCGCCACCGAGGCAGGCGTTCTGAACGACTCGTTCGGCCACCGAATCAATCAAAATCCACTCAACTATGGACTGCCAAACCTGGTCCTGAACAACTTCACTGGACTTAGTCAAACTCAGCCGAACTATCAACTCACGCAGGTGATCGCCTTGTCAGGCTCCTCCTCCTGGGAGCACGGCGAGCACATCGTGCGTTTTGGCGGGGACATCCGTCGCATCGAGTTCAATCTGTTTGGTGGTACGAACGCCACCGGAACCTTCGTTTTCACCGGCGCTTACACCCAGGAAGAAGGAGAGACCATCGCGAATCCTGTCGCTGTCACAGGCTCCTCGTTTGCCGATTTCCTGCTGGGGCTTCCTCAGGAAACCAACATCGAGTCGGCGCGGCAGAAAGCATACATGCGTCAGAACAACTGGGACCTCTTCGTCCGGGATGACTGGAGGGTACTGCCAAGCCTCACCGTTCTCGCTGGGCTGCGATACGACTACTTTTCTCCCTACGCGGAAAAAGACGATCGCCTCTCGACGCTCGACTACAATTCCGGTTTCACTCGGGTCGCTCCGGTCCGCCCAAACGAGATTGGCCGCGTCTCGGGCGTTAAATATCCCCGCACTCTGGTCTTCCCCGATCGGGATAACTTCTCTCCCCATCTGGGCTTCGCCTGGCAGGTTTCCAGGAGCACGGTCGTGCGGTCCGCCTACGGCATCAACTACACTGTCGGCCTCTATGGCAGCTTCACTCAATACCTTGCCTACCAACCGCCATTTGCGCACGTCGAGGTCAATCTCAATATCCCTCACGAGATCACCTTGTTTACTCTAGCCGCCGGTTTTGGTAACACCGCGGATCGGGGCAACTATTCGATCAGCCGGAACTACCGGCTTCCCTACACGCAGGTCTGGTATTTTGAGCTGCAACAGGCGCTGCCGCACGACATTGTGCTCAACGTGGGCTACAGCGGGGCTAAGGGCACGCGGCTCGACGTAATCAGTGCACCGGGCTTCTACAACAACGTGGGCTTTGCCAGCGCATTTTTCAACTTTGACGATTCGGCCGCTTTCTCGAATTTCAACGCACTCATCGTTCGCGCCAACAAACGGTTGCTCAATGGTCTCGCTCTGCAGGCGACTTATGCCTATTCCCATTCCATCGACAATGCTTCTTCGATCAACGCAGGCGCCCCGGTCGTCGCGCAGAACTGGCAGGATCTCCGCGCCGAGGAAGGTAATTCCAGCTTCGACATACGCCACCAGGTCACCGGCAGCTTCTTCTACCAGCTCCCCTTTGGCCGAAACAAGCCTTATCTAAGCAACGGCGGTTGGGCGTCCAATCTCTTTGGCGGCTGGACGATGTCAGGCTACTATTTGTTCGCCACTGGAGTGCCTCTCACGCCCTTAATAGCAGCATCAGCGACGGAAGTCGAGCGTGGTACCCACGGTTCGGTGCGACCCAACCGCGTTCACGGAATTTCCATCCGCGCAGGCGGCGGCCACCTTCATCACTGGTTCAATACCGCTGCATTCTCCACGGCATTTGCACCCGGCCAGTTGTATGGCACGGCCGCTCGCAATTCGATCCCCGGCCCCGGCACAGAGAATATCAATTTGTCACTGTCGCGGATCTTTCATCCGGGCGAGGGCAAGAGCCTCGAATTACGCGCCACCGCCAACAACGCCCTCAACATCGTTCAATATGCGGGAGTGAATACCCAGTTCGACTCGACTTCGAACGGCCAGGTCGACGCGTTCCAGCCCATGCGCCAGATCACATTCCTGGCCCGATTCAGCTTCTAAGGGTCTTAGAAATTGAAGACGGCCTGGAGAAAGACACTGCGGTTTCCAGCAGTCGGCGGTCCGAAAAAGCCACCGCCTGCGAGCGATTGCGATTCACCGAAAAACTGCGACGAGAGCGTACCGTTCGGTGGCCCCAGGTTCTCATGGTTGAACAGGTTAGTCGCGTACGCAGTCATGGTCAGGTTGTAGCGGCGTGAGGTCGTCTGGTCCAGCCTGCCTGGTCCGCCGCGGCTTCCGCTCAGACCACCCGGACCGATTCCGCCGCCCCCGCCGCGGCCACCTCCACCGCCTCCGCCGCCACCGCCGCCACCTCTTGCGGCCCGGCCGCCTTCCACCTTCGGCCCAATCCCAATCACTTTACTCACACGCATGTTCAGGCTGACATTCGTAGGGCCAGTACCGATACCGTAAGGAATGATCTTTTCGTTGGTGCCGAAGGGATTTGTGTTGAGACAGCCATAAGGGGTCGAATAATACACCCGCTGCGCACCGGGAGCGACCGGAATGGCGCAATTGGCCGAAGCAGAAAACGTAGGCCGGGCATTGAACTGGTTGTTTCTCGTCAGATCACTACCGGTGGTGACGTTATACGGCGCGCCGGAGTTGTAAGCGAAAAAGGGAGTGAGCGCGATACCGTACGGTACCGAGAAGTTGCCCAGGATCACAAAACGATTGTGAACATCGAAGCTCGATCGTCCGTAGTCGAGCCCTGGATTCTGGGCCACGGAAGGAGTGTAGGTGACTCCATTCGTATCCGCTTTGGCGACGTTATAGCTGTAGAAAGTAAAGAAACTGAAGTGTGGATAACTCGCCCTGCCCGAAACGATAAGCTGATTTTGCCGGTACACGCCTCCGGACTGGTATTGCAAGTTGTTCTCCTGCGCGGAGGGGAGCGGCGTGTCAGGATAGATGCCGGAATCAGCAGTAGCAAACTCTGGAGCGCCGATGTTGTTGGTAAAGTATTCGTGCACCCCACGTCCGTAGAGATAGGTCACATTCCCGGTGATCCTCTTGGCCAGTTGACGATCGATGCCGACAGCCGCTTGCAGATCCGTAGCGGCGTGGAAATGCGGATCGATGCTATAGAGGGTTTGCGCCGTATTCGAGGTCGCTACCGCGGCCGGGTTGACGGGAAATGTGGGATCGGTGATCGTTGACACCGTCTGATTGATTCCGTTCTGATGGATAGCCTGGATCACATACGGAGTGCCTGCGTTGGAGCCGAAACTATTAGGCACGGT
>Ga0302324_100005979_pt1 | contig 26429 bp, 21 predicted proteins | sample Palsa_T0_1_FD_201949 | JGI IMG/M metagenome (GOLD analysis project Ga0302324, IMG submission 201949) | Peat permafrost microbial communities from Stordalen Mire near Abisko, Sweden - Palsa_T0_1 | ecosystem: Environmental > Terrestrial > Soil > Palsa > Peat permafrost | place: Sweden: Abisko... | reverse complement strand
ACAGTGACGGCATGGGGACAATTGGTGGCGGGCAGGGCGCAGGTGGCCTCGGCGCAGTCGCAGGTGACGGCGTCCGAGATCGCGCTCAACGGCGTGCGCGAAGAGGCCAAGGCCGGACAGCGAACCACGCTCGACGTGCTCAACGCCCAGCAGGCGCTGGTCAACGCCCGCGTCGCGCTGGTAACGGCACAGCACGATCGCGTGGTCGCGTCATACGCGGTCCTGAACGCCGTGGGACGGTTGTCGCCCCAGGTGCTCAATCTTGCCACCAGCGTCTATGATCCGAGCGTGCACTATCAGCAGGTGCGCGACAGCTGGTTCGGTGTGCGGACGCCCGACGGCCGCTGATCGCCTGATATCGTCTGCGTTCAGAGCATGATCTCCGGGCAAACGCTTCGCGTTTGTCCCGAGGGAAAAGTGGGAACCGGTTTTCCCTCGCGACAAACGCCAAAAGGCGTTTGCGCGGCGGACGCCGCGCGATGGCGTTGCTTGCAATCATTTGTTGCCATGACGTACCTTTCTCGCAGGCAGCAGAGCGATTCGCACCGCGTTTGGCACCTTAAGCCGCGACGCTTCGATGTCCTGGGCAGGGGCGGAAATCCGCACAATGCATTGGGCGGCGTTTGATCTGGGGACAAGTCGGGCTTGCGCGATGAAAATCCCAGCCCGCATATCCGGAACCGGCAAATCCTGTCTGGCTTGGTGTAAAACGCACACGAGGGCGTTGATGAGGTGGATTCGGAGATGACGCAGCCTGCAAAGGTCCAAGAGCCCTCGATGGAGGAGATTCTGGCGTCGATCCGGCGTATCATTGCCGACGACGAAGCCAAGCCCGCGACTGCCGAGAAGCCGTCGAGCCCCGCGCCGCCGGCCGCCAAGCCGGAAAAAGCTGCCGCGCCGGCACCGGCGCCGAAGCCGCCCGCGATGAAGGACATTCCGCCGTCAGCCATTCCTGCCGCAGCGAAGACGGCGCCGCCGCCCGTCGCCCCCGCACCGCCTCCGGCAGCCCCGGCGCCCGCGCCGGCTGTGAGCAATAGCCAGGACGATATCGATGCCTTGCTGAACGGTCTCGATGAAGCGACCACCCCCGAGGAGATACGGGCGCCCGCGCCTGACCCTGAGGTGTTCGAGCTCACCGACGAGATGGCGGTAGCGCCCCCCGAGCCGCCTTTGTTCCACAAGGTCGAACCGGCGGACGATCTGGAATTTACCGAAGCCGCCGCGGCCAAGGCGGCGTATCGGCCGCCGGCGTTCGAGCAACCCTCGTTTGACAGCCCCGCAGCTCCGCCGCAGCAGATTCTGTCGCACTCGACCGTGTCCGCCGTCGAATCCGCCTTCAACAGCCTTGCCCATACGGTGCTGAGCAACAACGCGCGGACGCTGGAGGATCTCGTCAAGGAGATGCTGCGGCCGATGTTGAAGTCCTGGCTGGACGATAATCTGCCCGGGCTGGTGGAGCGCATCGTCAAGGCGGAAATCGAACGGGTCTCGCGCGGCCGCTGACCGCCCTGATTCAGCCACCCCATCGGGTTCTATCTTGGCGTTCGGCCTGACCTGCCGGGTTGACCTCGCGGGTTGACTTGGCGTGCGCCGGCGGCTTTCTAGCCCTCTCAACAGCCCCGATTGCATCATCATGATTGAGAAAAACTACCAGCCCGCCGATATCGAAGGCCGCATGTCCCGCCTCTGGGAGGACTCTGGCGCGTTCAAGGCCGGGCGGCCGGAGCGGCGCGATGCCAAGCCCTTCACCATCGTGATTCCGCCGCCGAATGTGACGGGTTCGCTGCATATGGGGCACGCCCTCAACAACACCTTGCAGGACATTCTTTGCCGCTTCGAGCGGATGCGCGGGCGCGACGTGCTGTGGCAGCCCGGTACCGATCACGCCGGGATCGCGACCCAGATGGTGGTCGAGCGGCAATTGATGGAACGGCAGGAGCCGGGCCGGCGCGATATCGGGCGGGCTAAATTTCTCGAGCGGGTCTGGCAGTGGAAGGCCGAGAGCGGCGGCATCATCGTCAATCAGCTGAAGCGGCTGGGGGCGTCCTGCGACTGGTCGCGCGAACGTTTCACCATGGACGAAGGGCTGTCGCGCGCGGTCGTCAAGGTATTCGTCGAACTGCATCGCCAGGGCCTGATCTACAAGGACAAGCGGCTGGTGAATTGGGATCCGGCGCTGCTGACGGCGATTTCCGATCTCGAGGTGCAGCAGGTCGAGGTCAAAGGCAGCCTGTGGTATTTGCGCTATCCGCTGGAAGGCAAGACGTTCAGTCCCGACGATCCCGCAAGCTTCATCGTCGTCGCCACCACGCGGCCGGAGACGATGCTCGGCGATACCGCGGTCGCGGTCAATCCGGACGATGAACGCTACACGCATCTGGTCGGCAAGCATGTGATCCTGCCGCTGGTCGGACGCAGAATCCCTGTTGTCGCCGACGAATATTCCGATCCGGAAAAAGGCTCGGGCGCGGTCAAGGTGACGCCGGCGCACGACTTCAACGATTTCGAGGTCGGCAAACGGCACAATCTGCCGCAGATCAGCGTGCTCGATCAGGAAGGCGCCCTCGCGCTCGCCGGCAATGAAGACTATCTGCGCGGACTGCCCGAAGGGGCGGCGCAGCTTGCGGACGAATTGAACGGCATCGAGCGTTTCGCCGCGCGCAAGCTGATCGTGGCGCGGCTGGAAGATTTCGGCTTTCTGGAGCGGATCGAGCCCAACACGCACATGGTGCCGCATGGCGACCGCTCCGGCGTCGTGATCGAGCCTTACCTGACCGACCAATGGTACGTCGACGCCAAGACCATGGCGCAGCCGGCGATCGCCGCGGTGCGCAGCGGCGCGACGGCATTCGTGCCGAAAAATTGGGAAAAAACCTATTTCGAGTGGATGGAGAACATCCAGCCCTGGTGCATCTCCCGCCAGCTGTGGTGGGGCCATCAGATTCCGGCATGGTACGGGCCCGACGGCAAGGTGTTCGTCGCCGAAACCGAAGCGGAAGCGGTCGGCAACGCGCTCGGCTATTATGCCGAGCAGGAAGTCATCACGCCGGAGCAGGGCCGCCAGATGGCGCTCGATCCCGCCAAGCGCGAAGGCTTCATCACGCGTGACGAAGATGTGCTCGACACCTGGTTTTCCTCGGCGCTGTGGCCGTTCTCGACGCTGGGCTGGCCTGACGACGACACCGACGTCAAGCGCTATTACCCGACCGACGTCCTCGTCACCGGCTTCGACATCATCTTCTTCTGGGTCGCCCGAATGATGATGATGGGACTTCATTTCATGAAGCAAGCGCCGTTCCCGACGGTCTATATCCACGCGCTCGTTCGCGACGAGAAGGGCGCCAAGATGTCGAAGTCGAAAGGCAACGTCATCGACCCCCTGCATTTGATCGACGATTACGGCGCCGACGCGTTGCGCTTCACGCTGGCGGCGATGGCCGCGCAGGGCCGCGACATCAAGCTGGCGCCGCAGCGCGTCGAAGGCTACCGCAATTTCGCGACCAAGCTGTGGAATGCCTGCCGTTTCGCGGAAATGAACGGCTGCGTATTGCCGCCGGGATTCGATCCGACGCAGACGAAGCAGACGCTGAGCAGATGGATCGCGCACGAGACCGCGCGCGCCACCCGCGAGGTGACCGAGGCGATCGAAGCCTATCGCTTCAACGATGCCGCCGGCGCGATCTACCGTTTCGTCTGGAACGTCTATTGCGACTGGTATCTCGAACTCGCCAAGCCGGTGTTGCTCGGTGAGGACGGCGCCGCCAAGTCGGAGACCCGGGCCATGGTGGCCTGGGCGCGCGACGAAATCCTCAAACTGCTGCATCCGTTCATGCCGTTCATCACCGAGGAGCTCTGGGCGGTGACGGCAAAGCGCGACGGCCTGCTGGTGCTGGCGCCGTGGTCACGCAAGGCGGTCGGGCTGACGCCGGAACAACAACTCGCTTTGGCTTCATCCATCAGCCCGAACGATCTCCTGATTTCGCCCGTGCCGCTTGACTTCGATCCCGCCGATTTCAGCGATCCAGCCGCGGAAGCCGAGATCGGATGGGTGGTCGACCTCGTGACCGCGATCCGCTCGGTGCGGGCGGAAATGAATATTCCGCCGGCGACGCTGACGCCGCTGGTGCTTGCCGCGGCGTCCGCCGAGACCAAGGGGCGTGCGCAACGCTGGAACGACGTGGTCCGACGGATGGCCCGGCTTGGCGATATTTCCTTCGCCGATACCGCCCCGGAAGGCGCGGTGCAGCTGTTGGTGCGCGGCGAGGTCGCGGCCCTGCCGCTCAAAGGCGTGATCGATTTCTCCGCGGAGAAAGCGCGGCTCGACAAGGAGCTCGCCAAAGCCGACGCCGATATCAAACGGGTCGACGCCAAGCTCGGCAACGAGAAGTTTGTCGCCAACGCGCCGGAAGAGATCGTCGAAGAGGAAAAGGAAAAGCGCGAGGCCGCGGTGGCGCGAAAGGCGAAGATCCTGGAAGCGCTGGAGCGGCTCAAGAACGCCGCCTAACCGGGACGGCGGCTGCGGGCCTCAGAAGCTTCCGACCGGATCCAGCACCGCCTCTTTCTTCCTTACCGACACGCCAGCCTCGGGAACGGCGACCGGGACGGTCGCTGTTGCCCTTGCAACGGCAACGCTGCGCGCGCGCCACAGCGTGGTGCCGAGCAGAAAAAACGCGGCCGCGGTCCACAAGGCCTGCCAGTTGTGGGAGCCCTCATTGAAGCTGGTATAGAGCGCTGTGGCGGCGAACAGGGCGGCGAACACGGTCTCGGCGATCGGGCGGGTACCTGATTTTGGACGGGTGAGCAGCGTCAGCGTCCAGAACGGCACCACCGCCATGGTCAGGCTGGCGAACGGGAAATCGCGCCATCGCGGGTCGAACACCAGGCCGAGCGCGTTTTCGGCCGCGAGCAGAGTGGTCACGGTCAGCACGAACCCCAGAGCCATCGTTGGCAACGACAAGGTTCTGCCTTCGCGCGGGCCGATCAGTTCCAGAAACGTCGGCAGCGCGCGTCCCGACATCGCGGCGCTGGCGCACAGCAGGGGTGACGCGATCGCGGCCGCCAGCAGCGAACCCCATCCGAGCCAGCCACTGAGACCATAGCTTTCATAGTACATTTTGTCGGCGGCCAGCCCGAGCAGGATTCCGGCCGTGGTCGCGGAGATCCCGACCGCGATCCAGGAGGCCAGCCGGGGGCTCCAGGGTCTGCGGCGCAGCGTCAGCCACGCTGCGGCGAATACCGAGACGGCCAATACCATGCCGCTTGCCATCTGCAGCTTCCAGAGCGGATAGTTGCTGATGGCGACGCCGGGCGGATATTTCAGCTGGCGGTTGACCCCGTCGAACAGGCCCCAATTGCCGCCCACGGTGCCCTCCCATTCACGCTTCCATGACGCGTCATAGGCTTCGATCAGGTTGACGTGAAAGTTTTCGCGCCTGGCCTGATCGAGAATGTCCGCGACAACGCGGGCCTGGCCGGTGCGCGATGGAATAGCCCCTTCGCGCATCCGTCCGCGGCTTGGCCAGCCGGTTTCGCCGATCAGGATTTCCTTGCCGGGAAAGGCAACGGCCACCTGTTTGGCGATGGCCACCACATGCGCGGCCGCGTCTTCGGCGCGGACCGGAAAATCCTCCCAATAGGGCAGCACATGTATCGTCACGAAATCGACGTCGTTGCTGACTTCGCGGTAGCGCAGCCAGTATTCCCAGACATCGGCGTAGCTGACGGGAACGCTGACGCGCGTCTTGACCGAACGGATGGTTTCCCGAAGATCTGACGGCGTCATGTCGCCATGCAGCAGCACCTCGTTGCCGACGATGATCGCTTTGACTGCACCAGGATAATTTTTGGCCAGCGACACGGCGGTATCGATCAGCTGTGCGTTCTTGGCGCGACCGTTTCCGATCCAGATTCCGAGCAGAACTTTCAGTCCGACCTTGGCCGCAAGTTCGGGCACCTTGTCCAGGCCGTTGTCGACGGAATAGGTGCGGATACATTGCGATACCTTGGCGAGCTCGACGAGATCCTCCTCGATCTGGTCCGGGCTGACGATCAATTGCGGGTTCAGCGGAGTCTGGTCGCGCCGAAACGGCGCATAGGACACGCATTCCAGTTTTGCCGCGGGATCGATCGGCGCATGGGCCAGTGTGATCGGCGTGGCCAGCCACCACCAGACCGCGGCAATAACGGTCAGGGACAGGAGGAGAAGCGTCAGCGGCGCGCGAAGGGAAATTGGCTCTGTCCTCCGTGAGGCGCGTCGATTATGGTCAAGCGGTCCGCGCAGTTAGGTCGGAATGCCGAAGGCACAGTTTAAACCTGCATCAAAGGCCGAGTGCGAAAGGTAGACTGTGTTTCTGATAACAAATTTGTCGCGGCCCCAACAAGTCAAGTGATGTTGTTCAACAGACTTTCTCGACGCCATTTTGCCAGGATCGCGGGATGGTCGGCTCTCGGACTCTCGACGATTTCCGCGGAATCCGCTCAGGCCGACGCGAGCCGGAGCCTCCCTTCCGGCTTCCCGCGCAACTTTCTGTGGGGCACGGCTACATCGGCCTATCAGATCGAGGGCGCCGTCAATGAAGACGGGCGCGGTCCGTCGATCTGGGACCGTTTTGCGCACATCGACGGGAAAATCGGCGATCACAGTACGGCCGATGTCGCGAACGACCATTATCATCGCTACAAGGAGGACGTTCAGCTCATCAAGGCGCTGGGCGCCGGGGCCTATCGCTTTTCGATTGCGTGGCCGCGGGTTTTCCCGGAAGGGACGGGCTCGCCGAACCCGAAAGGCCTCGATTTCTACAGCCGGCTGGTGGACGAATTGCTGGCGAACGGCATCGAACCGTTTGCGACCCTGTACCACTGGGACTTGCCCGAGGCGCTTCAGGATCGCTTCGGCGGCTGGAGGTCGCGCGACACCTCAAAGGCCTTTGCGGACTATGCGGGCTATATCGCGGCGCATTTAAGCGATCGCGTGAAGAACATTTTCACGATCAATGAATGCCACCGGCTGGTCTATTCCGGTTATGGCGCGGGCGTCGACGCGCCGGGTCTCAGTCTGCCCCCGCAGGAATTGAACCAGGTGATGCACCACGTCGCGCTGGGGCACGGTCTGGCGGTGCAGGCGGTGCGGGCGCATGGCCGGGCAGGGACCAGGGTCGGTCCGGCCGAGAACCTCGTCGTCTGCATCCCGGCCATTGAGACGCCGGCGAACATCCGCGCCACCGAGATCGCCACGCGCGAACTCAATGCCGGTTACCTGACCGTGATCCTGGAGGGAAAGTACACCGATGGATTTCTGGCCTATGCCGGCAACAATGCCCCGAAATATACGCCCGAAGATCTGGAAATCATTTCATCCCCGATCGATTTTGTCGGACTGAATATCTACTTGCCGCACCACTATGTCGCTGCCGCCGATAACAACAGCGGCTTTGCGCTACTGCCGTTTCCCGAGGCGTTTCCGCACATGGATTCGGAGTGGCTCAAGATCGGCCCCGAGGCGATGTATTGGGCGCCGCGTCAGGTGGCGAAGCTCTGGAATGTGAAGTCGATCTACATCACCGAAAATGGGGCGTCGGCGACCGACAAGCCTGCCGCGGACGGCAATACCTACGACCTCGATCGGATCATGTATCTGCGCAACTATCTGACGCAGCTGCAGCGCGCGACATCCGACGGCGTGCCCGTGCGCGGGTATTTCCTGTGGAGCCTGATGGACAATTTCGAGTGGTCGGATGGCTTTGAAAAACGTTTCGGGCTTTACCGGGTCGACTTCAAGACCCAGCGCCGCACGCCAAAACTCTCCGCATCGTTCTATCGCGAGGTGATCGCGCGAAACAAGGTGGTTTGATGATTCGATACCGTTCGACGGCAGGGGTCTATTATTTCCTGAGTGTTCTCAGTAGGTCGACGGATCCGGCGAATCCGTTGGCTTCTCGAAGGCGCGCTTCATCGCCGGGCTCATCGGAATGTCCAGATTGACGCCCTTGGGCGGGATCGGCCGCGTGAACCATTTGTCGTAGAGCACCGCAAGCTCGGGGCTCTGATAGAGGCTTGCGGTCGCGGCATCGGCGATCGCCTTGAACGCCGTATCATCCTTGCGCAGCATGATTCCATACGGTTCGGGCCTCGAGAACGCGTCCTGCGAGATCACGTACGCCTTTGGATCTTTGGCGTTGGCAATCAGGCCCGCGAGCACGATATCGTCCTGGACAAAGGCCACGGCTCTGTCGGTCGCGACCATCAGGAACGCTTCGGCCTGGTCCTGAGCCGGGATGATCGTCATCCCCAGATTCAATCGGCTATTGAATTCGAGCGCCTGCTTGATGTTGGTCGAGCCGGCCGGAGAGACGATCGTCTTGCCCTTGAGGTCGCTGATCGAGCCGATCCTCGATTCGACCTTCGAGACGAAACGGCTCGCCGTCAGAAAATGCGTATTGGTGTACCAGACCTGCCGTTGCCGCTCGGCGTTGTTGGTGGTGTTGCCGCATTCGAGGTCGATGGTGCCGTTGGCCAACAGCGGAATGCGCGTCGAAGCCGTCACCAGCTGATACCGCACTTCGAGCTTGTCCAGCTTCAATTCGCGTTTCACCGCGTCGACGATCCTGGCGCAGATGTCGATGGCGAAGCCGACCGGCTGCCGCTTGTCGTCGAGATAGGAGAACGGCACCGACGCCTCGCGGTGCCCGATGGTGATATATCCGAGCTCCCTGACCTTCGCGAGCGTGCCTGTGAGTTCGTCCGCGGTCGCGGGGCCCGAAACAAGCGTTGCCAGCGTCAGCGCCACGAATAGGTCTTTCCGCACGGGGATTCTCCATCGTCGATTGCCGTTCGCGGCCATGCTTGGCGATATCGGATCATTTATCAAGTCGTCGAATGGAAGATCGGCGAGGCGATGTCGCCTTAATGGATTGCTTCGCGAAGCCTGTGATCGGGCCGCGCTTTGCGCCGACTCGTTGGCTGGCAATGACGGCTTCTCGGCTCCGGTCCTCAAAACGGCTTGCTGAGGAATTTCGACCCCTTCAGTCCGTATCGCCATGGCAGGTCGACCGCCTTGGTGAGGCCGATCCGGATGCCGGTCAACACTTCCACCTTGTGCGGGCGCGCATGCAGCGCGATCGGCGGGGCGTCGAGCGCCAGTCCGTTATGCGCATGGGTGATCGCAAGCGCCTGCGTCAGCTTGCCCGGCCCCGAACACAGCGACCGCTCATCCTGCAAGCCGCGCCGACGCCGCATGGTTGCAATGCCGTGGGTCGGCTCCAGGGCACGGATCAGCACCGCGCTGGCCGAACCTTCCTTCTCGCAGACGAAATTGACGCACCAGTGGATGCCGTAGGAGCGATAGACATAGATGAAGCCGGGCGGGCCGAACATCACCAGATTGCGCGGTGTCGGCCCGCGATAGGAGTGCGCGGCCGGTTCGGTGTGGTGATAGGCCTCGACCTCGACGATCACGCCGCCGACGCCGTTCACCAGCAGCGTCGCGCCGATCAGATCCGGCGCCACCTCATGCACGCTGCGGGCAAAGAAAGCGCGTTTCAGCGGCTTGCCGAGCGCTTGCGGGGTCAAGGTGGCATGTTGCGATGTGCGATTTTGAGCCATTCCAGCCGATATGCTAAGAACGCCAGAACCGATGGGGCTCCAAAGCGGTTGCGATTCCCGGTCCAGCGGACTAGCTAAAGCTCTAACAACGGACAGTCCATGGTCGTCGTCGTCGATACCGTTTCAGCCACACAACTGCGCCCGCGTCACCCCGAAAAGGTGAACCGGCCGGACGCGCTGTCGCCGCCCAAGCCGGACTGGATCCGGGTGCGCGCGCCGAATACGCGCGGCTATGCCGATACCCATAAAATCGTCAAGGAAAACGGCCTCGTCACCGTGTGCGAGGAGGCGGGCTGCCCGAATATCGGCGAGTGCTGGGACAAGAAGCACGCCACCTTCATGATCATGGGCGACACCTGCACCCGCGCCTGCGCGTTCTGCAACGTCAAGACCGGGATACCGGGCGCGCTCGATGCCAAGGAACCGGAACACGTCGCGGAGGCGACCTTCAAGCTCGGGCTCGCCCATATCGTCATCACTTCGGTGGATCGCGACGATCTCGCCGACGGCGGCGCGGAGCATTTCGCGCAAACCATTCGAGCGATCCGGGCGCGCTGCCCGACCACGACCATCGAGATCCTGACCCCGGATTTCCTGCGCAAGGACGGCGCGCTCGAAGTCGTGGCCGCGGCCAAACCCGACGTGTTCAATCATAATCTGGAGACGGTGCCGTCGCGTTATCTGAGCGTGCGCCCGGGCGCGCGCTATTTCCATTCGATCCGGCTGTTGCAGCGGGTCAAGGAAATCGACCCGACGATCTTCACCAAATCCGGCATCATGGTCGGATTGGGCGAAGAACGTCACGAGGTGCTGCAGGTGATGGACGATCTGCGCTCGGCGGATGTGGATTTCCTGACCATCGGGCAATATCTGCAGCCGACCCGCAAGCATCACGCCGTGATGCGATATGTGCCGCCGGACGAGTTCCAGGGCTTTGAGAAGGTCGCCTATACCAAGGGCTTCCTGATGGTGTCGGCGAGCCCGCTGACCCGCTCGTCGCATCACGCCGGGGATGATTTCGCGAAGTTGCAGGCGGCGCGCGCCGCGAAATCCCGCTGAGCGTCAGGCGATGCCCAAATTCTCCAGCAAGCGCCGCCTTCACCACAGCGCGCCGCAGATGTTCGACCTCGTCGCCGATATCGAGCGCTATCCTGAATTCGTGCCGCTGTGCCGCTCGCTGAAGATACGTCAGCGCACGCCAAAGCCCGATGGCACCGAAATCGTGATCGCCGACATGACGGTGTCGTTCAAGCTGGTGCGCGAAGCCTTCACCAGCCGGGTGACGCTGGACCGTCCCAACCTGAAAATCCTGGTCGAGTACCTGCAGGGGCCGTTCAGCAACCTCGAGAACCGCTGGTCGTTCGAGCCGAAGCCGGACGATGGCTGCGATGTCGGATTTTTCCTGACCTACGAATTCAAGAGCCGGATGCTGGCGATGCTGATGGGCACGATGTTCGACACGGCGTTTCAGCGCTTCGCGGCGGCGTTCGAGAAGCGCGCGGATGCGATTTACGGAAAAGCGTCTTAGTTCGTCACCCGCGAGAGGGGAATCACGCCCGCGGCGGCCGCCGCCGCTTGACCGGGCTGCGCCGTGCGGTTCGCGCCACGCGGGGACGCAACCGGCTGGTGGCGTCGCGGCGCGGCTTGGCCGGCGCCTGCGGCCCGCGGGCCAGCTCCGTCAGCATGCGCAGGGCTTCGACGACGGAGCGCTGGCGCACCGCGCTGCGGCCGATGGCGCCGAAACGGCATTCGCGATGCAGAATTCTGCCGTCACGGGCGGCGACGGCGAAGTGGACGAGACCCACCGGCTTGCCCGGCGTGGCCCCTCCCGGACCGGCAATGCCGGTTATCGAGACCGCCAGATCGACGCCGGCCTTTTCCAAAGCGCCGATCGCCATCGCGGTCGCGGTTTCCTTGCTGACCGCGCCGAAGGTCGCGAGCGTAGTCGCCTTGACCCCGAGCATCATGCGCTTGGCGTCGTTGGAGTAGGTGACAAAGCCGCGGTCGATGACATCGGACGAGCCGGGAATATCGGTGAGCGCGCCGGCGACCAGGCCCCCGGTGCAGGATTCCGCGGTCGCAATCGTCAGCTTGCGCATCCGGCAGAGATCGAGCAGCGAGCGGGAGAGGGCGCGGGCGTCGCTGCCGCTCATCTTAATCGCTCCAGGGCAGACGAATGGTGGCGCTCGCCGTGGCGGCGATGCCTTCCTCGCGGCCGGTGAATCCGAGCCGTTCGCTGGTGGTCGCTTTGACCGCCACCCGCGACATGCCGAGGCCGGTGATCTCGGCGATGCGCGTGCGCATGGTATCCCGCAGCGGTCCGATTTTCGGACGCTCGCAGATCAGCGTGACCTCGAGATGGGCGATACGTCCGCCGCGCGCGGCGACCCGTTCGATCGCATATTTGAGAAACTGGTCGGAGGAAGCACCCTTCCATTTGATGTCGCTCGGCGGAAAATGCGAGCCGATATCGCCATCCGCGAGCGCACCGAGAATGGCGTCGACCAGCGCATGGAGGCCGACATCGCCGTCGGAATGCGCGAGAAAGCCGCGGTGATGGGGTACGCGAACGCCGCAGATCATCAGGTGATCGCCGTCGCCGAAAGCGTGAACGTCGTAACCGGTGCCGGTCCTGACATCGCCGAGCATGGCGCCGAGGCGGGCTTCTTCGCGGACGAAATCTTCCGGTGTCGTCAGTTTCATGTTGGCAGGATCGCCTTCAAATGTCGCCACCGTCAATCCCGCCCATTCCGCCAGTGCGGCGTCGTCGGTGAAATCGTCGCGGCCCTCGCGCGCCGCGCGGCGATGGGCCTCGAGGATGACGTCGAAGCGGAATGCCTGCGGTGTCTGGGCGATGCGCAGCCGCGCCCGTTCCGGCGTGGCTTCGACGTTTCCGCTTGCGTCGACCAGCTTGATGGTATCGGCGACCGGGATCGCCGGCACCGCGGCACCGGTGCGGCCCGCCGCATCGATCGCACGCGAGATCAGTGCGGCCGTGACGAATGGTCGCGCCGCGTCATGGATGAGAACCACGTCGGGCTTTTGATCTGCGAGCGCTTCAAGCCCGGCATGCACCGAGGCCTGCCGCGTCGCTCCGCCATTTGCAGGCGGTTCGTGGCGCAACGCGCTGACGGCCTCGTTGAAGACGGCGGCGTCGTCAGGATTGAGCACCGGCTGCACGGCAAAAACCTGGGGATGACGGCAAAACGGCTCCATCGCCCGGAAAATCACGGTCTGGCCGCCGATCGAGCGGTATTGCTTCGGTCCACCCGAGCCGGCACGGAGACCGCGTCCGGCTGCGACGAGGATGGCTGCAGTCCGCTCAAGTTTGGGCATTCGACTCAATTACGGGCAAAACGGGGTTGGAAACATTCGCCGGCTGGCGCACTGCCCTTATCATGCTCACGTTGCAAAAACAGAACGATTCCCAATAGCTGTGGGGAAAAACATATTTTGTTGCAGTGCACTTGCAAGATTATCAGAACTGTCTAAAGTGTAGGCATGACGCTTGACTGCACAAGATTTGTGCGCAAAATGGATCCGGCAGCCGCGATGAGGCGCCTGTCAGAACAACGAGAAATCCGTGACCGGTCCGGAATCATCAGGCCTTAAGCCATTGAAAATAGGCGGCATTGAGGTCTCCAACCGGGTCCTTCTGGCGCCGATGTCTGGCGTCACGGATGCCCCGTTTCGGCGCTTGACCGCAGCCCTCGGCGCGGGACTCGTCGTTTCCGAGATGACCGCCAGCGATGATCTCGTCAACGGCCGTCCGATGTCGCGGCTGCGATGCGAGGCAACGGGCATCGGTCCGCATGTCGTTCAACTCGCAGGCTGCGAGACACGATGGATGGCGGAGGGAGCCCGCATCGCCGAAGCCGCAGGCGCCGACATTATCGATATCAACATGGGCTGTCCGGCGCGCCATGTGACCGGCGGTCAATCCGGTTCGGCGCTGATGCGCGATCTCGATCACGCGCTGAAACTGATCGAGGCGACGATATCGGCGGTGAAGGTGCCGGTGACGCTGAAGATGCGGCTCGGCTGGGACGATCGCTCCCTCAACGCGCCGGAATTGGCGCGCCGTGCCGAGGCTGCCGGCATCCAGCTGATCTCGGTGCATGGCCGCACCCGCTGCCAATTCTACAAAGGCGAAGCCGATTGGGGCGCGGTGCGCGCGGTCGGGGATGCCATTCGTATTCCGCTTGTCGTCAACGGCGATATCACGTCGTTCGAGAAGGCCGTGGCCGCGCTTGCGATGTCCGGCGCCGACGCGGTCATGGTCGGCCGCGGCGCGCAGGGACAGCCGTGGTTGCCCGGTCAGATCGGGCGGCGGATCGAAACCGGCATCGTCGAATCCGCGCCGACGCTGGCCGAGCAGCTCAAATATATCCGCGCACTCTATGACGAGGTGTGCAGCCATTACGGGCTGCGCATCGGCCTGCGTCATGCGCGCAAACATCTCGGCTGGGCGCTGGAAATCGCAGCCCAATGCAGCCGCGCGCCGGCGATCAAGCTGAAGAGCTGGCGACAAAACGTTCTGACATCGGACCAACCCGCCGGCGTTCATCGCGCGCTTCAGGATGCATTCGACGACTTTGCGTGGAGTGCTGCCGCATGACTTCAGCCGCAGAACATCGCCGGCCCGTGCCGTCCGACGGCGACGCCATCCTGAACGCGCTGCCCAATCCCGTGCTGCTGGTGGCGCCCGACGGCAAGATCGTCGACGCCAACATGGCAGCGGAATCGTTTTTCGAGATTTCCGCCCAGTTTCTGCAACGTCAGTCGTTGAAGGAACTGGTGCCGTTCGGCAGTCCGCTGCTGGCGCTGATCGATCAGGTGCGCTCCAGCGGCTCGCCGGTCAACGAGTACAAGGTCGATCTGGGCACGCCGCGGATGGGCGGCGATCGCCAGGTCGATCTTCACGTCGCGCCGCTCACCGAGCGGCCCGGCCATATCGTCGTGATGCTTCAGGAGCGCACCATCGCCGACAAGATGGACCGGCAACTGACACACCGCAGTGCCGCGCGTTCGGTGATCGCGCTGGCCGCGATGCTGGCGCATGAAATCAAGAACCCGCTGTCCGGCATCCGCGGTGCGGCGCAGTTGCTCGAGCAGGCGGCTTCGTCGGAAGACCGCATGCTGACGCGGTTGATCTGCGATGAAGCGGACCGCATCGTCACGCTGGTCGATCGCATGGAAGTGTTCGGCGACGACCGCCCGGTGGCGCGCGGTCCGGTCAACATCCATTCGGTGCTCGATCACGTCAAGCGGCTCGCCCAATCCGGCTTTGCCCGCAACATCCGGTTCGTCGAAGAGTACGATCCATCGCTGCCGCCGGTGCTCGCCAATCAGGATCAGTTGATCCAGGTATTTCTCAATCTGGTGAAGAACGCCGCGGAGGCCGTGGCCGATCTTGGCAGCGACGCGGAGATTCAGCTCACCACCGCATTTCGTCCGGGCGTGCGCCTGTCGGTGCCGGGGAAGAAATCGCGGGTGTCGTTGCCGCTCGAATTCTGCGTCAAGGATAACGGCCCCGGCGTGCCGGAGGATCTGTTGCCGAACCTGTTCGATCCCTTCGTCACGACCAAACCGACCGGCAGCGGGCTGGGCCTGGCGCTGGTGGCCAAGATCGTCGGCGATCACGGCGGCATCATCGAATGCGAATCCCAGCCGCGGAAGACCATTTTCCGCGTGCTGTTGCCGATGTTCAGTACCGCAAAACAGTTCGATCAAAGCAACCGCGATGACGTTTCGGGGACGTCGTTGCATGCCTCACAGGACTCAAGATGAGGAATAACAATGCCCGCAGGTAGTATACTCGTCGCCGACGACGACACAGCCATCCGTACCGTCCTCAATCAGGCGCTCTCGCGTGCCGGATATGAGGTGCGACTGACGGGAAACGCGGCTACGCTGTGGCGCTGGGTCAGCCAGGGCGAGGGCGATCTGGTCATCACCGACGTGGTGATGCCCGACGAGAACGCGTTCGATCTGTTGCCGCGAATCAAGAAGATGCGGCCCAATCTTCCCGTGATCGTGATGAGCGCGCAGAACACCTTCATGACGGCGATCCGGGCCTCCGAGCGGGGGGCGTATGAATATCTGCCCAAGCCGTTCGATCTGAAGGAACTGATCGCGATCGTCGGCCGCGCGCTGGCGGAGCCGAAGGAGCGGGTCGCCAACCACGCCGACGAGTCCGAATTCGATTCGATCCCGCTGGTCGGCCGCTCGCCGGCGATGCAGGAAATCTATCGGGTGCTGGCGCGTCTGATGCAGACCGACCTCACGGTGATGATTTCCGGGGAGTCCGGGACCGGCAAGGAGCTCGTGGCGCGGGCGCTGCACGACTACGGCAAGCGGCGCAACGGGCCGTTCGTCGCCGTCAACATGGCGGCGATTCCCCGCGATCTCATCGAGTCGGAACTGTTCGGTCATGAACGTGGCGCCTTCACCGGTGCCAATACCCGCGCTTCGGGCCGGTTCGAGCAGGCCGAAGGCGGCACGCTGTTTCTCGACGAGATCGGCGACATGCCGATGGAGGCGCAGACGCGTCTGCTGCGGGTACTCCAGCAGGGCGAATACACGACCGTTGGTGGCCGCACGCCGATCAAGACCGACGTGCGTATCGTCGCGGCGAGCAACAAGGATCTGCGCATCCTGATTCAGCAGGGCCTGTTCCGCGAGGATCTGTTCTTCCGCTTGAACGTCGTACCGTTGCGGCTGCCGCCATTGCGTGAGCGGATTGAGGATTTGCCCGATCTGATCCGGCATTTTTTCGCGCTGGCCGAGAAGGACGGATTGCCGCCCAAGAAGCTGGACACGCTGGCGCTGGAACGTTTGAAACAGCATCGCTGGCCCGGCAATGTGCGCGAGCTTGAAAATCTCGCTCGCCGGCTGGCGGCATTGTATCCGCAGGACGTGATCACGGGCTCCGTCATCGACGGTGAATTGGCGCCTCCGGCCGTGACCTCGGGCGGCAATACGCATCACGGCATCGATAATCTCGGCGGCGCCGTCGAAGCCTATCTGTCGTCGCATTTTTCGGGCTTCCCCAACGGCGTGCCGCCGCCGGGCCTCTACCACCGGATCCTCAAGGAAATCGAGGTGCCGCTGCTGACGGCCGCGCTGGCGGCGACCCGGGGCAATCAAATCCGGGCAGCGGACTTGCTGGGCCTCAATCGCAACACGCTGCGCAAGAAGATTCGCGATCTGGACATTCAGGTTTACCGCAGCGGCAATTGAGGTCGGAGCCGGTATCGCTCCACCCCGCCGTTGCGGGGCTGAATCCCCGGCACTTCGGCCGTCCGCATGGGCGTCGGGCGCCGTGGATTTGTCGCAATTCGGCAACATTGTGATATGATTGCATCAGTCTGCTGCTAGCGGACGCCATGCCCTCAGCTCACCTTTTGCCGGAATGACCAGCGTAGACACCTCGGCCGCACCGTTCGACCCGTCGCTCGCCGAACCCAGGGGGAGCACCCTGCGGAGATGGCTGGCGCCGTTTGCGGTTGGCCTGGCGCTGCTGACGGCGTTCCTGACATTCGTCGTGCTCACCGGCCTGACCCGGATCGAGCCGACGCGCGAAGTCGCCGTGTCCTTCATGCTGATGAACGGCGCCACCATCCTGGTGCTGGTCGGCATCATCGTCCGCGAAGTCTGGCAGCTGATGCAGGCCCGGCGCCGCGGCCGGGCGGCGGCCAGACTGCACGTCCAGATTGTCAGTTTGTTCTCCATCATCGCGGTGTTGCCGGCCGTGCTGGTGGCGGCCGTCGCCAATGTGACGATCGACCGCGGCTTCGACCGTTTGTTTTCCGGCCCGACGCGCGAGGTGATCCAGAACTCCCTGATCATCGCTCGCGCCTACATGCAGGACCACGCGCAGCTCATTCGCGGCGACATCCTGGGAATGGCCAACGACATCGCCCATGCCCGGCCGCTATACGACCAGGATCGCAAATCCTTTCGCGAACTGCTCACGGCGAATGCGGCTTCGCGCAACCTGCCGGGGGCAATGCTGATCGACAAGGATCGCAATATCCTGGAGACCGCGCAGACCGGCATTCAATTGGCCTTTGCGGCGCCGCCGGCAGAGTTCCTGCGCAACGTCAACGAAGCCGAACCCGAAATCGCGGTGTTGCCTGAACAGAACTATGTTGCGGCCGTGATCCGGCTGCGTGCCTTCAACGACACCTTCCTCTACGTCGCCCGTCAACTCGATCCCCGCGTCGTCGCGCAACTCAAGCAAACCGAGGCCACCGTCGCGGAATATGCCGAAATCGAATCGCGCCGGCTCGGCATCCAGGTGAATTTCGCGCTGATCTTCGCGGTGATCGCGCTGACCATTCTGATGGCCTCCATCCTGATCGGGCTGAATTTCGCCAACTGGCTGGTGGCCCCGATCCGGCGGCTGATGAGCGCCGCCCACATCGTATCGACCGGCGACCTGCATGTGCAGGTCCCGGTGCTCCGCTCGGAGGGCGACCTGGCGCAGCTCGGCGAGACCTTCAACAAGATGACGCAGGAGTTGCGCACCCAGCGCGACGAGCTGGTGAGCGCAAGCGATCTGATCGATAGCCGCCGCCGCTTCATCGAGGCGGTATTGTCGTCGGCGAGCGCCGGCATCATCGGCGTCGATGCCTCCGGCAGTGTCGGCATTCTCAATCGCTCCGCCGAAAAGCTCATCGGCCACGCGGAATCGGAGACGCTGGATCACCCGCTGTCGGACGTGCTGCCTGAACTCGACGACATGATGAAGTCGGCGCGGGAGGGCACCCAGCGGCTGGTGCAGGGCCAGATCACCATCAATCGCGATGGTCATGAGCGCAATCTTTCGGTGCGTGTCAGCGCCGAGCAAACCAGCCAGACGCGCGACAGCTACATCATCACGCTTGATGATATTACCGAGCTCGTTTCCGCGCAGCGGACCTCGGCATGGGCCGATGTCGCCCGCCGCATCGCCCATGAAATCAAGAATCCGCTGACGCCGATCCAGCTTTCGGCCGAGCGCATTCGCCGCAAGTTCGGCAAGGTCATCACCGAGGACAAGGCGATCTTCGAGCAATGCACGGACACGATCGTGCGGCAGGTCGACGACATCAGGCGGATGGTCGATGAATTCTCGCGTTTTGCGCGGATGCCGAAGCCCGTGATCGAGGGCGAGGACGTCGCCGACACGGTGCGTCAGGCGGTATTCCTGATGCGGGTCGGACATCCCGATATCGATATCGATGCCGAGATCAAGGCCGAACCGATGCGGGCGCAGTTCGACCGGCGGCTGATCTCGCAGGCCCTGACCAATATCATCAAGAACGCAACGGAAGCGATCGAGGCCGTCCCTGCGGCGGAACTCGGCAAGGGTCGTATCGATGTCATCGCCGCGCGCGAAAACGACGACATCGTGATCGACGTCATCGATAACGGGATCGGCCTGCCGAAGGTAAGCCGGGCGCGGCTGCTGGAGCCCTATGTTACGACCCGCGAGAAGGGCACCGGCCTTGGCCTCGCCATTGTCGGCCGCGTTCTGGAGGATCATGGCGGGCGAATCGAGCTCAACGATGCTGCCGACATCCGTCCGGGCGCGCGCGGCGCCTGGATGCGGTTGCGGTTTGCAGTATCGGGCCACGCTCCACAAGTCGAAGCCAAGGAGCCGGCGCCCGAAACAAAACAGCCGGCAGCCGAAACCATCGGGCCGGCAGCTACGACTAACAATCAAATAAAAATCGAAGCCGCAACAGGCAATTGAAAAGACAGGCGTGATCCATGGCGAATGATATTCTTATTGTCGATGACGAAGCCGATATTCGTGATCTGGTTGCGGGCATCCTTGACGATGAGGGCTTCACCACGCGGACCGCGCGCGACAGCGATTCGGCGCTGGCGGAAATTGCGAATCGCCGTCCGAATCTGGTGTTTCTCGACATCTGGCTGCAGGGCAGCAAACTCGACGGCCTGCAATTGCTGGAGCAGGTGAAACGGGATCATGCCGACGTACCCGTCGTGATGATTTCCGGGCATGGCAATATCGAGACCGCGGTCGCGGCGATCAAGCGCGGCGCCTACGATTTCATCGAAAAGCCGTTCAAGTCCGATCGGTTGATTCTGGTGGCGACCCGGGCGCTGGAGACGTCGCGGCTGAAACGCGAAGTGAAGGAGCTCAAGCAACTGGCGCCGGCCGCGAGCGTGCTGACCGGCCACTCGGCCTGCATGAACCAGCTGCGCCAGACCATCGACCGGGCCGCCAAGGCCAATAGCCGGATTCTGATCGTGGGTCCCTCCGGCTCCGGCAAGGAATTGGCGGCGCGCACGCTGCACAACGCATCGAGCCGGGCCGAGGGACCCTTCGTCGTCATCAACGCCGCGGCGATTACGCCCGAGCGCATGGAGATCGAACTGTTCGGTATCGAGCAATCCAACGGCGAGCATCAGCGCAAGGCCGGCGCGCTGGAAGAGGCCCATGGCGGAACCCTGTTTATCGATGAAATCGGCGATCTGCCGCGCGAAACCCAGAATAAAATCCTGCGGGTGCTGGTCGATCAGACCTTCCAGCGGGCAGGGGGAACCAGCAAGGTCAGCGTCGACGTTCGCATCATTTCCTCGACAGCCCGCAATCTGGAGGAGGAAATCGCCGAAGGCCGGTTCCGCGAGGACCTCTATCACCGGTTGTCGGTGGTGCCGATCCGCGTCCCGCCGCTGTCGGAGCGCCGCGAGGATATTCCGGAACTGATCGACTATTTTATGGACCAGATATCGATCGCGACCGGGTTGCCGAAACGCCAGATCGGCCAGGATGCGATGGCGGTGCTGCAGTCGCACATCTGGCCGGGAAATGTCCGGCAGCTTCGCAACAATGTCGAGCGGGTGATGATCCTGGCGGGCGGGGGTCCGGAAGTCATCATCACCGCCGATATGCTGCCGCAGGACGTGGGCTCGATGGTGCCGGCGATGCCGACCAGCAACAATGGCGAGCATATTATGGGCCTGCCGCTGCGCGAGGCGCGGGAAGTCTTTGAGCGCGATTACCTGATCGCCCAGATCAGCCGTTTTTCGGGCAACATCTCTCGCACAGCGGAATTCGTGGGCATGGAACGCTCGGCCCTGCACCGCAAGCTGAAGGCGCTGGGGGTCGGCTGACCGCCGACTTGCCCGCTTTTTCCGTTCATATCGGGAAATTTGACCTCATTTCCGGCTTTTTACGGAGAATGAGGCCTCCGTTCGGCACGGCTGACGCGCGAACTGGCTTGCCTAAAAACCAAGCCTGCCCTCTAATCGTACCGCCGCGCTCCCCGGAGGGGGATCTCAGGGAAGCCGGCAACCGGGGACGGCTCCGTTAGAGAGTCGCGATCGGTTCAATAAAAAGAAGCAAACAAGACTGCGGGACAAAAACAATGGCGGCAGACCGCGCACAAAATCTACAAGACACCTTCCTTAATCACGTTCGAAAAACAAAAACGCCACTGACGATCTTTCTGGTCAATGGAGTGAAGCTGCAGGGGATTGTCACCTGGTTCGACAATTTCTGCCTGCTGCTGCGGCGCGACGGTCACTCGCAGCTTGTCTACAAGCATGCGATTTCGACCATCATGCCCGGCGCTCCAATCCAGCTGTTCGAAGGCGGCGAGGATGCTCCGGCTTGAGAGTGAACTGATTGGAACCCCGAAATATTGAAGGGGGAGCCGACCGTCCGCGGTCGGTAGCGGGCCAACAAAGCGGGCGGGTGATTGTCATCGGCCCTTATCTGCGAATGCGCCGCGGCGACCCCGAAGCGCAAACGGAGAAGCACGCCATCCGTGGCTCCGAGGCCAGGCTCGAGGAAGCCGTGGGTCTGGCGCGCGCCATCGATCTTGTGATCGCGGAGGCGCTGATCGCTCCGGTCAGTCAGATCCGGCCCGCGACCTATCTCGGCAAGGGCAAGGTCGAGGAGATCGTCGGGCTGATCGCCGGGCATGAGATCGAACTCGTGGTGATGGATTGCGCGCTGTCGCCTATCCAGCAGCGCAATCTGGAGAAAGCCTGGAACACCAAGGTGCTCGACCGCACCGGGCTGATCCTTGAAATCTTCGGCCGCCGCGCCAAGACCAAGGAAGGCGCGCTGCAGGTCGAACTCGCGCATCTGAATTACCAGCGCAGCCGTCTGGTGCGGTCATGGACCCATCTGGAGCGCCAGCGCGGCGGTTTCGGGTTCATGGGCGGTCCCGGCGAAACCCAGATCGAAGCGGACCGCCGCCTGATCGGCGAGCGCATCACGCGCCTCGAGAACGAAATCAAGAAGGTTCAGGCGACGCGGCGGCTGCACCGGGCCGGCCGGCAGCGGGTGCCGTACCGCGTCGTGGCGCTGGTCGGCTACACCAACGCCGGAAAGTCGACCCTGTTCAACCGCCTGACCCGGGCCGACGTCCAGGCCGCGGACATGCTGTTTGCCACGCTCGATCCGACGCTGCGCGCGCTCACCCTGCCGCATGGCGGCAAGGCGATGCTGTCGGACACCGTCGGCTTCATCTCCAACCTGCCGACGCAACTGGTGGCCGCGTTTCGCGCGACGCTGGAGGAAGTGCTGGAAGCCGATATCATTCTCCATGTCCGCGATATCTCGCATGAGGATGCGGATGCCCAGGAGCGCGACGTCGATACCGTGCTGCGCCAGCTTGGCATCGATCCGGATGTCGGGCAGCGGATTCTCGAGATCTGGAACAAGATCGATCGTTTCGATCCGGAGGAGCGCGCCAACCTGCAAAATATCGCCACCCGTCGTCCGCCGGAGCGTCCGTGTTTTCTGGTTTCCGCCGAAACCGGGGAGGGGATCGACGCCCTGCTCGCCGCGATCGAAGCGCGGCTGGCCGCGACGCGCATGACGCTGGATTTGTCGATCGACGCCGCCGACGGCGCCGGCATCAGCTGGCTGCACCGCAATTCGGAAATCCTCAACAAGGAATTCCACGATGGCCGCTTCGCGATGACCGTCCGCGTCGACCAGACCAAGCGCGACATCGTGGTCAACCGCTTCGACGCCGTGCCTCACGCGATGTGAGCATCGCCGCGCGCACGCTGCCACGGCCTGCAGAAGAACTCATTCCGCGGTTTTCGCCTTATCCCACAGCGCGTCCATTTCCGCGAGCGATGCGCTCTCGAGCGTGCGTCCCTGCGCCGCCAGCGCCCGTTCGATGTAGCCAAACCGGCGCTCGAACTTGGCGTTGGTGCCGCGAAGCGCTGTTTCCGGATCGACGCCTGAGTGCCGCGCCAGATTGACCAGTGCGAACATGAGATCGCCGGTTTCGTCAGCCAGTTCGCCGGCATCGCCGCGATCGAGGGCGGCTTCGATCTCGTCGGCTTCCTCGCGAATTTTGTGCAGCACCGCGCGCGGGTCGTTCCAGTCGAAGCCGACACTTGCGGCCTTGCGCTGCAATTCCATCGCGCGCGTCAGGGCCGGCTGCCCTGACTTGACGCCCGACAACAGTGATTTTTCCGCCGGTTTTTCCAACGGCCGCCGGGCTGCACGTTCGGCCTTCTCCTCGGCCTTGATGCGGTCCCACGCGCCCTTGACGTCGGACGGCGTCAAGCGGCCGTCCCTGTCGGCGAAGACATGTGGATGTCTTCGGATCATCTTGCGACAGATCGCGTCGACCACGTCGCCGAACGCGAACGCATTCTGCTCTTCCGCCATGCGGGCATGAAACACCACCTGCAACAGGAGGTCGCCGAGTTCGTCCCGCAAATCGTCGAGATCGCCGCGCGCGATGGCGTCGACGACTTCGTAGGCTTCCTCGATGGTGTAGGGGGCGATGGTCGCAAAGTTCTGTTCGAGATCCCAGGGACAGCCGCTGCCGGGCGTTCGCAGTTGCGCCATGATATCGAGCAGACGAGAAATATCGCGGGAAGGAGTCATGATGCACCGCAGCCTGAAAAGTCGTCAGGCCTGTATGCCGCAAGACGCCGGTGTATCCCAGCGAAACCAAGGGAATGGCCGGTGATTTCCACCGATTGGCCGCACGCGATGGGCAGAAATCACCGTCGTCGGAGCGCGCGCATAGCCGCCTAATGACCTGGAATTACCTGACGTGGCGTGAATGCCGGTGCTTGCCGTGATGGCGCGGCTTCATCACGGCGTCGTCCGGTTGTGTCGACACGCCCTGGTTCTTTTGCGCGGCGCTCATCGGTCCCATGGCAAAGCTGAACGTCGGTCCGTTCCCGGCGGCCGCTGACGCAAATTGCGGAATGGCAACGGCTAACGCGCCGATGGCCGATAGCGGCAGAACATGTCGGAGCACGATGTTCATGATGTCATTCCTGCGGACATGGCGTTGCAGGGCAGTGTAATCCTGCGCCGACACAACTTGAAGACATCATGGGGATTAATTTAAAATAGCCCGGCGTGTCACGCGCGCGTTACAGCGTCGGCTGAAAATCTTCCGGCCTCAGTTCGATCGGCGCGCCATGCGGGGTGCGGTCGGCGGCGTGGTCCCAGGCATCGCGGTAACGATGCTGGGTTTCGGAAGACGCGACGCCTTTGGCGGCAATCAGTCGCTCCAGCGTCGCAAGCCAATGCCGGTAATAAGTGTCGCCATTGTCGGGATCGCCCTGCGCCTGCGCGCGCCCGATTTCATCGGCGAGCGCCGCCGCCCATTCGTTCCAGCTGAACAGGCCGCGCGCATGCAGCGCCAGTGCCATCGCAAAGGCCTGCGCTTCCCAGGGCTCGCGAAACACCGGTCCGTCGGTATCGCGGGGAATACCGGGGACGGCTTTGGTCGCGTTCGCCGCCGCGGCGTCCATCAGACCGCCTCCAGATACGGCTCGAACGCATCGATCGATATCTTCACGGTCGGATCGGCGTCCGGACCCCATAATTCGGATCCGTCGAACACCACGGTGTAAAGCCATTGCGGGTTCTCGCCGGCTTCCATCGCGGCCGAATCCGGAAATACGTTACAGCCGAGGTTGCGTTCGACCACGCCGACATGGCCGCGGGTATAACGCGGCAACCGCGTGTGCGTCGCCGGATGCATGTTCTTCGCGCGCACACGGTCGCCCGGCCTGAATTTGGCCGGCGCCGGCGCGGCGCGCCCAAACTTGCCGCGCACCATGATGCGCTCGACGTCATCGCGCTTGAATTTGCCGTGCTTGAGCGGCTTCGCCGGTTCCACGGCGTGGCCCGCAGCGACATCCGCGGGAGCGACGTATCCCTTGTCGATCAGCATATCCTCGAGACCGAGCAGCCATTTCTGGTAATAGGAACTGCTGAGGTAAACATCGGGCGGCAATGTCTCCCGATAAAAGCGTGAGGTATCGATGTTGAATGCGCCCGCCGCGCCCATCGCACGCACCATCGCCAGGACGCGGCCTTCCCATTCGGTATGAAACATCGGCTCGTTCGGTTCGGGCTCGACCTTGCCGAAGCCGTCCATGCCGCCCATGTCGTGCACGCCGTTCACGACGGCGCCCCCGGCGTTTTGGGAAAGCCCGTGCCAATCATCGAGTCACGCGTCACGAGTTCGGCCAGTTGCTGCTCGCTCCAGCCGTCGGTGCCCGCGGGGCGCATCGGCAGCACCAGGAAGCGGGTCTCTGCGGTCGAATCCCACACCCGAATCTCGGTTTGCTTCGGCAGACTGACGCCGAAATCGGCGAGCACGCCGCGCGGGTCCTTGACGGCACGGGAACGGTAGGGCGCGGCCTTGTACCAGACCGGGGGAAGCCCCAGCATTTCCCAGGGATAGCAGGAGCACAGCGTGCACACGACCATGTTGTGACGCTGCGGCGTGTTTTCGACCGCGACGAGATGATCGCCGACCCGGCTGACGTGCCCCAGCGTGCTCACGGCCTTGCTGGCGTCCTCCAGCAACGATCGCTTGAACGCCGGGTCGGACCAGGCTTTGGCAACCACCTGCGCGCCGTTGTGCGGGCCGATTTTGGTTTCATAGGCCTGGATAATGGCATCGAGCGCGGCCGGATCGACATAGCCTTTTTCGGTCAGGATGGTTTCGAGCGCACGCACGCGCAATTCGGTCTCGGACAGTTCCGAATGGTCGTGATCATGGTGATGGTGATCGTGGTCATGGCTGGTCATCGGCCGAGGATAAACGCAATGTTCGGTCGCTGTCGAGGGTGGTAGCCTGCGGCGCCGGTCTTAAATCCCGTGTCAGGAGCAGCGCCGTGGTCACAATCAATTGCGATATGGGCGAGGCGTTCGGCCTCTATCGGATCGGCGACGACACAGCGCTGATGCCGCTGATCTCGGTCGCCAACGTCGCGTGTGGATTCCATGCCTCGGATTTCAATCACATGCGCCAGACGGTACGGTTGGCCAAGCAGCATCGCGTCGCGGTTGGCGCCCACCCTTCGCTCCCCGATCTTCAGGGTTTCGGCCGCCGCGAAATGAAAATGTCGCGTGACGAACTGGCCAATTGCATCATTTATCAGGTGGGTGCGCTCAAGGGCTTCCTCGAAGCCGAGGGCATTGCGCTCAATCACATCAAACCCCATGGCGCGCTCTACGGCATGGCGGCACGGAGCGAAGCCGTGGCTCACGCCATCTGCGACGCGGCGGATATATTCAAAACCCCGCTGCTGGGCATGATCGGAACGCAACACGAGACGGTTTACCAGGCGCGCGGCCACGCCTTCATCGCGGAATATTATGCTGATCTCGACTATGACGACGACGGCAGCCTGATCATAACGCGCGAACATGAAGCCGTTGATCCCGGCGAAGCGGCATCCCGCTGTCTGCGCGCCATCGCAGAGGGCAAGACCAGGAGCATCCACGGGCGGGACGTTCCGGTACGCGCCGATTCAATCTGTGTCCATTCGGATACGCCCAATGCCGCTGCAGTCGCCCGCGC
>Ga0302324_100005976_pt1 | contig 26432 bp, 24 predicted proteins | sample Palsa_T0_1_FD_201949 | JGI IMG/M metagenome (GOLD analysis project Ga0302324, IMG submission 201949) | Peat permafrost microbial communities from Stordalen Mire near Abisko, Sweden - Palsa_T0_1 | ecosystem: Environmental > Terrestrial > Soil > Palsa > Peat permafrost | place: Sweden: Abisko... | reverse complement strand
TTGGATGGGTGTCATTTGGACGGCTTCCGCCAAGGGAACGCGCGCGGCCGCCCCAGCGGCACCCGCAGGGCGATGGTGGTGCCCTCGCCCGCCGCGGAAGCGATGCGCACCTCGCCGCCCAGGGTCCTGGCCCTGGCCTGCATATTCAAAAGGCCTTGGCCGGCGCCGGATGCGGTGGCGGGAAAGCCCTTGCCGTTGTCGCTCACGCGCAATGCCAGCCAGTCGCGGTCGCGGGAAAAATCGATCTCCGCCTGCGTGCAGTCCGCGTGGCGCATGATGTTGTTCACGGCTTCTTTGAACACCAGATAGATTTCGCGGCGCATGTCCGCGCCGAGCTTGAGGTCTTGATCCGCGGCCGGGGCGCGGAAGACGAAGTCGATATTGCGGGCGGCGAACAAGTCGCTGGCGAAGCGGCGCATGCGCTGCTGCAAATCGCGCAGGTGATCGTGGCGCGGATTGATGGCCCACACGATATCGCTCATGGAAGCCAGCAGTTCGCGCGCGGAACCGGCCATGCCCGAAAGCGGTCCGCTAAGAGCTTGATCGGCGCCGGAACGCTGGATGAGTACCTCGCTCAGAATGGCGATTTGGGAAAGGCCCGCGCCGATGTCGTCGTGCAGGTCGGTGGCGATGCGGATGCGCATGCGCTCCAGGTGGACGGCCTGCGCCACGCGGTAACGGTGGGTCGCCCAAATGAAGGAGGCCAGGCCGGCCAGCGCCAGAGCTTCAAACCACCAGCGTCTCCAAAACGGCGGCAAAACCTCGAAGTCGATTTCCGCCGGAGCCGCGCTCGCCCGATCTTCCGAATTCACGGCCTTCACCAGGAACGTGTAGCCTCCCGGTTCCAGCGCCGCGTAGTTGACCGTGTGATCGAGTGTGTCGTGCCAGCCCTCATCCGTCCCTCCCAGCTTGTACCTGTAGCGAAGACTCTCACCCGGCTCGTTGTTAAAGCCCACGAACGTGATCTGAAGTTGATTCCGCGACGGATCCAACTTAGGCGGCCGGAGGAGCGCTTCTCCGGCTTGCGAGACCGGATAGCGCCGGCCTCCGGTTTCGAGGTCGGTAATCAGCACGGATGGAATCGTAGGGGGCGGGTCCGCGGTGGGCGTGAGCCTGGCCACGCCTTGCGATGTGGCGAACCAAAGGTTGCCGAAGCGGTCCCGGAACGCCGACTTTATTTCTCCATTCGGCAATCCGTCGGCGGCGGAGAAATGCTTGACGCGGCCGGTCATGGGGTCCAGACGATCCACGCCCTTGCCCGTGCCGGCGTAGATCCGCCCCGCATTGTCCTCCACGATTGCGGTTACCTGGTTGCTCGCCAGCCCGCTGGAAGTGTCATACGTCCGCGGATGGAATGGCGCCTGGCCGGGGTTCTCCAGCATGGCGAGGCCCGCGCCATCGGAGGCGATCCACAATCGGCCGGCGTGGTCGACCAGCAACGCGAAGATGGTGGCCGGCGTGCCGGCGGGAAATTTATGCCGCGTGAATTGCCGGCCGTCGTAGCGGAGTAACTCGCCGCCGTCGGGGCCCCAGAAACCCATCCAGATGTTCCCGTTGCGGTCCTCGGCGAAGGCGCTGACCAACTGACCCGGTTTCGGACCCTCTATCCGGGAAATTGCCTTCCGCGCGGGATCCCAGCGCAGCAAGCGATTCCCATCCCCGTACTGCCCAGAGGCCCAGATACCACCCTTGGAATCCTCGAAGACGCGGAACACGTCAACGCCTTGCGCATAAATCGCTTTCGGCTGCCGCCCCGCCAGGGCCGCGGCGCTTGACGGCGCGAACCGGCAAAGCCCCGCCCTGGATGCCCCCCACCACTCGCCCGTGCGGCTCTGCAGCAGGATCTGGTGCTGCCCCCAACTTGGGTTATCGCCAAGTACTTTGGGCATCACGGCGCGGAACCTGCCGCCATCGAAAACAGCGACGGAACGGCCTGGCGGCGCTAGCGTTTCGGTCACCGCGACTACCCGTCCGGCCCGATCCCCAAAAACAGAGAAGACCCGATCGGTCGAGAGCCCATCCTGTTCGCGAAATGTGACGAACCCACCGGATCCAATCCGCATGACTCCGGCGCCTTCCGTTCCGGCCCACATGTTCCCCGCCTGGTCCACGGCCAGCGACACAATCTGGCGGTCGCTGAGGCCTTGGTTGCGGGTCAGATTTTGGAACACAGGATCGCCGCTTCCCGGAAGCAATCGGCTGATTCCAATTTGGGTGCCGATCCAGATGGCTCCGTCCGGTCCCTCCGCCAAGGCTAATACCTCCCTCCCCGGCAACCCGGCCTTGGCTGTGTAAGCTCGCTGGACGCCACACTGGCCGGCCGCGCCTCCATCGTGCAGCAAGACCAACCCACCGCGCGTTCCGGCCCACATTCTGCCGGCCCGGTCGAGCAGCAAAGCATTCACCCATTTATTCGGCAAGCCGTCCTCTTTGGCGATGCGTTGCGGGGCGCCGTCCTTTCCAAGGACGACGATCCCCTCAAACGTAGCTACCCATAACTTGCCGCCCGCATCCTCCACGATGTCCGTGACCAGGGTCCGGGGCAATCCGGGCAATGCTTGACGCCGAAACCGGCCGCCGCCCACCACTTCGAAGAGTCCCCCGCGCGTCCCGCACCAGATCGTGCCGGACGGAGATTTCTTCAGCGCGTGGATCGGCCTGTCGAAGCCGTCGGCTGCCGCCCCGTAAGCGGCGAATGCGGCGCCGCTCGCGCCCGTATGAAATTGGCTGAGGCCGCGATCCGTGCCGGCGAAGTATGCGCCGGCAGGCGCTTCCAAAAAGGATTCTAGCGAGCGGCCAGGGAGCCCACCGGACGCGCCGTAGCTGACGATGCGGTAGCCGTCGAATCGGGACAGTCCTTCTGGCGTACAGAACCAGATGAACCCGCGGGAGTCTGGGACGATGCAATCGACGCGGTTGGCTGCCAGCCCGTCCGCCGTGGTGTAAGAGCGGATGGGCAGCACTTCGCCTTCGAGACACATCGGTACGGCGATGGTCGCGATGAGAATTGCCTGCCACCCCATATTGGCTCCGATCCCTTCTAGTGTACGTTAGCAGGCCGAGCCCAAAACCGCTCGCTTACGGGGAGGCGACCGGGGACGGGAAGATAACCGGCGGCGAGTTGGACGCCTGGGTCGCCAGTTCCCCATCGTGACGGAGGGGGCATACGATCGAGGCCGTTGCCGCCGCCCTGAGGGAGAACGTTTCAGCGGTCGGATAACTGCATGGGCTTGCCGTCGGCGTCCCTTCCCGTGGCAAAGGCAAGGCGTCGCCCAAAATACCTATTCATTTGGATGGTGACTGGCTGGGGCTCCCGAGTTATAGTCGCATTTGTACGTGCGGCGGAGAGCAACTGCTACTTGCCGGGAAACAAACCAGAGGAGGAACAATGAATCACGTCCTGCGAATGCTGGGAAGCTTACAATTGCTTGGCCTGCTGGCTGCCAGCGTGGGCCCGGCGAACGCCGCGCAACTCCAGGTCAACGGGAACGCCCCCTACATCTGCGCAGCGGTCCAAGGCTCGAATATTGCCAACACGACACCGGTGATCGCCTACTCCTGTTCAGGGGGGCCGAACGATCACTGGCAATACATCGGGGGCCAATTTCAAGGGATTGGCACGTCAAGCGCGGGGGCTAAGTGCCTCGATGTACAGGGGCAGGGGACCACTCCCGGAACCCTGGTGGATCTGTACGACTGCGTTGGCCAGTTAAACCAGCAGTGGGAAGTCGTGGACGGCACGGATTACGGGCTTCCGTCCAGCACCTTGATTATGGGTGTCCAGAGCCTGCTTTGCCTGGACAGCGCTGGGGGACCTTCGGTCGGCGGCGGCACGCAACTGATCATGAACACGTGTACGGGGTCCGAGAGCCAGAATTGGATTCTGCGTGAAATGCAATTCCAACTGGTTCCAGCGATCCCTACTTGTGCGCGTCGGTCGGCAGTTCTGCTAACGGCTCACCCGTGATCTCGTACTCTTGCGACGGCGCCCCGTCGCAACTGTGGAACTACGTCAATGGGGAGATCTACGGTCTCGGCTCCGAGGGCACGGCAGATAAGTGTCTCACCAGCGCCAAGGCCAAAGCCGGAAGCCTCGTGGAGTTGGAAAAGTGTTCTGGCAAGGCAACCCAGCAATGGTTTATACTCGACTATTTCCTGGCTGACGGGGATATAACCAACGCCATTGGTATATCTGGTGGCCTGTGCCTGGATAACTCGGGAGGACCGCCGTCCGGCGGCGGTACGCAACTCGTGATCAACCCATGCAGCGGAGCCGCCAGCCAGAATTGGAATGTGCGTTAGTCCGGCACGCGGTAATCGCTGCTGTCGCGCTGCTTGAGGCCAATGGTCCCAACAAGGACTTCCGCGAGCCCATCGGACGCGCCCGTAGCTAACGATGCGGTAGCCGTCGAATCGGGACAGTCCTTCGGGCGTACAGAACCAGATGAACCCGCGGGAGTCGGGGACGATGCAATCGACGCGGTTGGCTGCCAGCCCGTCCGCTGTGGTGTAAGAGCGGATGGGCAGCACTTCGCCATCGAGGCCTAGCGGTACCGCGAGGGCCGCAATGAGGATCGTCTGCCATCCCTGAGGCGCGCGCATCCCCTCTAGTCTAAACGAACATACATTGTCCGGTCGGGCGCCCACGCACTCCCAGTTCACGACCCGCACCCGTGGTATCCTTCTGGGTATCCGGAGGACCACCGTGCGCATCTGGCCATCGCTTGCTCTGTTCCTCGCCGCGGCATCGCCGACTACGCTCGCGGAAAACTGGCCGCAATGGCGCGGCCCTTCCTTAAATGGCGTCAGCACCGAAAAAGATCTTCCGCTGCATTGGAGCGCCACGGAAGGCCTCGCCTGGAAACTGGAAATGCCCGCCAAATCCGGCGCCACGCCGATCGTCTGGGGCAACCGCGTGTTCCTCAACATCGCGGATGGCGACGACCTTCACCTGTGGTGCGTCGATAAGACCAAGCGGACGCCGGTCTGGAAGAAGTTCATCGCCTCGGGCAATTACAAGATCAACAAACAGAACATGTCGTCTCCGTCGCCCGTGACCGACGGCCAAAGCGTCTACGCCATGACCGGCATCGGTGTGCTGAAGGGCTTCGACTTCAAAGGCAACGAGCTCTGGACCCGCGACATCCAGAAAGACTACGGCAAGTTTGGCCTGAACTGGGGCTACGCTTCATCGCCCCTGCTCTACGACGAGGGGCTGTACGTGCAGGTGCTGCATGGGATGCACACGCACGATCCGTCGTACGTCCTGCGCATCGATAAGAAGACGGGCAAGACGGTGTGGCGCACCATCCGGCCCACCGACGCGGTGCGCGAATCGCCCGATTCCTACACCACACCCGCGCTGCTGCGCTACGGCGATCGCGTGGAGATCGTGATCACCGGCGGCGATTGCATCACCGGGCACGATCCGGCCACGGGCGCGGAACTGTGGCGCGCCACCGGCTTCAATCCGGACAAGAACCCGGCGTACCGCATCATCGCCTCGCCGGTGGTGTACGACGATGTGGTCTACGCGCCCACGCGGGTGAAGCCGCTGATTGCGTTTCGGGCCGGCGGGCGCGGCGACGTTTCCCACTCGCACAAGCTGTGGGAGTTCATGAACGGACCGGATGTGCCCACGCCGGTGACCGACGGCAAATACTTTTACTCGGTCAACGATCGCGGTATTATGTGGTGCCTGAACGCCAAGACGGGCGCAGAGATCTGGGGCGGCAAGAGGATCAAACCGGCGACCTATAGCGCGTCGCCCGTGCTGGCGGATGGGAAGATCTACATCACAAACGAAGAGGGCCTGACCACGGTCGTCAAGGCAGGGCCCCAGTTCGAGGTTCTGGCGGAGAACGATCTGAACGATTACACGCTCAGCTCGCCGGCAATTTCGGAGGGCCACATCCTGATTCGCACGGCCAGATTTCTGTACTCGATCGGCAAGGCCTACTGAGCCGCGACCGTCAGGGAGCGTTCTCCGGCGCTACGAGGGCTTGTAATACAGCACAATCCCGCCGCCCAGCGCCGCCAGCAAGAACCCGACATACAGCAGCGGATGCGGCGCATTCTTCGGCGGATGCATGGCCATGGAAACCAGCACATTCACCAAGGGCGCTCCTCCGAAAACCAGCGGCATCACGAAATTCGGGACCCCGCCCGACTTGAACGCCCAGATGATGCAGACCGCTCCCAAAGCACCCAACGCGCCGCCGATAATGGACCAGACGGTCCCCCCGGTGTTGAAGCCGCTGAGCCCGCCCTGCGACCCCAAGCCCACGACCGGCACCAGAACCCCGATCAGGAAATACGCGAATCCCACGCACAGCAGCGCCTTCAGCGGATTGCCGAGTTGGGTCTGCCCCTTATGCAATGCGGGTCCGTAGACACCCCACGACAGCACCGCGCCAATCACAAATACGATCCACATTTTGGAACGCTTCCCCCCTGTTTTCTTGTTTACCACCGCGCTTTGTTCCATCCGATGAAATCCTCTGCCCGACTATGCCATACTACCTGAAAATCAGGTAAACTCACAGGACGCCCAAAAATATGGCCCAATCGCTATCCGCCGGAACCGCGCAACGCCTCACCCCAGTGCAATGGGTGATCTGCGCCATGGCCGCCGTCGGCTTCGCCTTCGACACCTACGCTTTGCTCGTATTGCCGCTGATCGTGCGGCCCGCCCTGATGGAGATCGCCAAGGTCAAGCCAGGCACGCCGGATTTCAATCACTGGGTGGGCCTGCTCTTCTACATCCCCGCCGTGGCGGGCGGCATTTTCGGTTTGCTCGGAGGATACCTCACCGACCGCCTGGGGCGCCGCCGCGTGCTGGTATGGAGCATTCTGCTCTACGCCTTCTCGGCCCTGGCGTCGGGACTCGTCACGTCCGTCGGCGCGCTGCTGGTGCTGCGCTGCACCACCTTCATTGGAGTTTCGGTGGAATTCGTAGCCGCGGTGGCTTGGCTGGCCGAGCTATTCCCGGACGCCAAGCAGCGCGAGTCCGTGCTGGGTTATACGCAAGCGTTTTCGTCGATCGGGGGATTGCTGATCAGCGCCGCATACTACGTGGCGGTGACTTACTCGAAATCGCTGCCGGCGATTCATGGCGGGCACGAGGCCTGGCGCTACACGCTGATTTCGGGGGTAATCCCGGCGATTCCGTTGATCCTCATCCGGCCGTTCCTGCCGGAATCGCCCGCGTGGCAAGAGAAGAAACTGGCGGGCACGTTGAAGCGGCCCAGCTTCGCCGAGTTGTTCCGGCCGGAATATCGCAAGATCACGCTGCTGACGGCGTTGATGTTCGCGTGCAGTTACGGCGCGGCCTTCGGCGCGATTCAGCACATTCCGCGCATCGTGCCGGGCTTGCCGCAGGTGGTCCATCTGGCGCGCGCCGCGCAGGAACAGATCGTGAGCAAGGTGCAGTTCCTGCAGGAAATGGGCGGGCTGCTGGGCCGCGTGGTGCTCGCGTTCCTGGCGATCCGCATCGTCAGCCGCCGGAGGCTGCTGCGGGTCTTCCAGTTTCCGGGACTGTTCCTGGTGCCGTTCGTGTTCTTCTACCCGGCCACGCACGGCTTGGGCGCGACGGAGATCGGCATTTTTCTGGCCGGGCTGCTCACCGTGGCGCAGTTCAGTTTTTGGGGGAATTATCTGCCGCGGATGTATCCGATTCATCTGCGCGGCACCGGCGAGAGCTTCGCGGCCAACATCGGAGGCCGCATGATCGGCACCTCGGCCGCGCTGCTGACCACCACACTCGCCAACACAATGCCTGGGGCCACGCCGTTCACCAAGCTGGCTTATGCGGCGAGCGCCGTCGCGCTGCTGGTGTACGCGGTTGGATTCATTTCGAGCTTCTGGCTGCCGGAGCCGGGGCAGGATAAGCTGCCGGAGTGAGGCAGGAGGAAGCGACGCGCCAATAGGCTACCGCTGCTGTAGAGGCCACGAGACGGGTCGAACGCCCACTCGGCACTCGTGGCCTTCGGGTGCGAATAAGTGACTCTTCGCAGGCCACGTGATAAGCTATTCGGCTTAAGCGTGATTCCCGTTGCCGTGGAGATCTCGCGAATTAGTGGGTTGGCTGCCTTGGATTAGTTCGGGCACCAGCGGGACTTATTTTTCATCAGGAGGTGCGACAGCCGGATCTTCCCCCGGATTTCTTTGACAAACTGCGCCACGTTTACGAGTCCAGTCCTACGGCCCGCGACTATTGGCCTCCGAGGAATCGGTCCTCCGGCTGCTGATACCGAAGGTCGCGGAAAAGCTATCGTTCAATTATATAATCGGCTCTCCATTCGCCATCGGTGGCAGTGGCATTGTTATCTATGTCGAGGACATGAACCTCCAAGTCGTGCGAGCTCTAAAAATCTCACGACCCTCGCCAGGCAAGGAGCGGTATCTGGCGCGTGTTTTGATTCAGGAGACACAAACACTGCGCCGCCTGGCACACCAGAACCTCATCAGAATATTTGCCCAAGGCGTCGTGACGCTCGGAATCGTTCACTCGGTCACAGACGACCCCGGAACCGCTGACGCGCGTCCAGTTTCCTCTGGATCGCCCGACCCCCAGGACTTCCCATTCTACGTCATGGAGTATGTCGAAGGGGCAATTGATTCCGATAAGTTTCTGACGAAATCAAGGACACAGCCGGTCGTGCTGGGTGTTTTTTCGGGGATTCTCTCCGCTGTCGAGTACCTTCATTCCCAGGATCAGATTCACATGGACATCAAGCCGGGCAATGTGCTTGTTACGCCCGCTGGCCTGCCAATCCTATCCGATCTGGGCTTTGCGAAGAAGCTAAAGGCTGACGATAACGCCACCTTCATTGGAGGTACAGAGGGCTACATACACCCGGAGGCCCGCAAATTCGTTACGCGCGCTGTGTCGGATCCCAACCGGGTACAGGGGGAAACGCCACACAGCGCTCTAAAGCCGGCCTGGGGCCTCTACTCCCTTGGCAAGACTTTCTCGGTCCTCTTGAAGGAGGTTGAAGACCACAACGCCGGAGTGCTGAGCACATATCAGACGCGCTACCTTAAACTCTTATCGGCAAGACTTCTCGACGGTCAGGCGAGCAATGGTTTCCGTCCCAACGGCATCACTGACGCAACCATGGAGGAGATTAAGTACACGAGCGTACAGGAGGCGCGCGTAGACTTCGACAAGCTCGTAGGCGTCTACAGTCTCGAAAACAGCATTCCAGAACTCAACGAGCATACCCAAGAAACAATCCAGGCGTCGCCAACCTCTGTCACGCCTTTTACGAAGCGGGTGAAGGAGCTTGTAGAGACGCCTGCGGTACTCCGGCTAGGCGTGATTACGCAGCTTGGGCTTTTGAATTTGATATACCCAACTGCAAACCATACACGGCTGGAGCACTCGGTAGGCGCATTTTCCCTCTGCTGCCGGTATGTGCTCGCCCTTTACTATGATGCTTACAACCCCCTATTTAGACAATTGATGAATGAGGCCGACATTAAGGCTGTGTTACTTGCGGCGCTGTTGCACGACTTGGGTCAATGTCCGTTGGCACACGACCTTGAGGAAGCGGATCCCGAGTCTTATTCGCACGAGTCTGTCGCAGCGGGGATATTACGAGATGAGCCCAGCGCCCTGGCGAATGTCATAGCTGCACCAGAAGGTTGGGGGATATCGCCAGAACAGGTCGTTAGGATTTTAGAGGCAAGTGCGAAGCCGTATAAGGGCGGCCTAAGAGAACGAATGTTGCGCACCCTGATCAGCGGCTGCATCGACTGCGATAAACTGGCCTATCTCATTCGCGATAGCGTTAAGCTGGGCGTGCCGTTCGGGAAGGGGATCGATTTGGAGAGATTGTTGCGCTGCCTGACGGTTGTCTTTAGGGAAGACGGGGATAAGACTACGCTGCGTTGGGAATTCATGAGAAGGGCAAGGTGCCCGCTGAGTCGGTGGCATTTGCGCGCTATGCGATGTTCGGGCAAGTGTACTGGCACCATGCCTACCGGTCAATTAAGGCGATGTTGCACAGGATGATGTTAGAGATGCTCAACCTGTGCACATATGATGGCGCTCGGGCCGGCTGAGGAACGACTTTCGACGGTTCGTCAAGCTCACCAAGTCGGGGGCAGTTGGACAACAGAGCCTATTCGAAGTTTCTGAAAATGTTGCAGGTGCGCCTTTGGCTGCTAACATTATTCATCAGGGCGACTTCGCTGTTTTGGAATGGATTGCCACGCGGAGCGGCGACTACGGCGCGGAACTGTTGGAGCTCTTGCGGACCCGAAAACTGTACAAGAGGGTACTGCTCCTCTCCCGCGAGAAGAATGCGGACGGTGATCTAATCGGTCCGCTATACGAGTTTCAAAAAACCAACCGGAAACATTGGGAGAGGCGTCGTCGTTTACAAGTGGAGCTTCAGAAAAGGGTCGTTGAGTCGTTGGAAGAAAAAGGCGCAAAGCCGTTGTCGGCTCCCCTGACGGCGGACGACCGAAACAAGTTTCTTTCAGCCTGCCAGTCAAGGCCCATAATGCTTGTTGACGTACCGCTGGAAAGGAGCTCGGATCAAGCGCTCGAATACTTGCTTGAGGAGGATCGGAAGAAATATAAGGGTCAAGAACTCAGAACCGGCAATCTTGAGACCTCCGTGGTTTGGAAGTCGATCCAACGCAGCTTTCGAGAGTCGATAGGGAAGATCCGCGTATTTTGCCACCCAGATCACTGCCAGTATTTAGCTGCAGCCGTTTCGCATGAAGATCTCGAAGGTGCCTTGGGCGTGGCGCTGGGTCGAGCCGAACAGTGATCTGGTTGGGCCGCATCTGCGCGGCACAGGCGAGAGCTTCGCGGCCAATATCGGGGGCCGCATGATCGGCACTTCGGCCGCGCTGCTGACCACCACGCTCGCCAACACCATGCCGGGCGCCACGCCGTTCACCAAGCTGGCTTACGCGGCGAGCGCGGTCGCACTGCTGGTATACGCGGTGGGGTTCATTTCGAGCTTCTGGCTGCCGGAGCCGGGGCAGGATACATTACCGGAGTGAGCGAGGCGCCTGGCGCGGCGGCGGGAGATCAGTAGCTATCTTCTCGCCGTAAAGAGCACGCCTTCAGATACACAGCTTCAGATACACAGACTGGCCCTCGATATCGTACCGGAATCGAAAACGCCCCGACCGGATACGGTATTGGCCCTCATCGGCCTGTACGCCCTGGAGTTTCTTGATGAGAGACCGGCGGCTGCGATTATAGGGGTCCTGCTTCAGAGCGAGCACGACATCTTTGTAGTGCTCCGGCAGCTCCGGATGGCGGGCCGCCAGCTTTTTCAGCTCGCGATCAAAATGGCTGGTCGCGAGGACCAGGAATTCCACTGTCATTTGGCGCGGCGCAAAGGTTTGGCGGAACTCGCCGCCAACTCGTGCAACAGCGCTTCGGCCGGCCTCGTACGCCCAGAGCGGACATCCCGGTTGCTGTGGCTGATTTGCGCCCTAATACTTGGGTCGCGCAGCTCAAGGTAGTCCTCCAGTTCATCGGCGTCCATAATGCCGATCACAGGAATACCGTCTTTCTCCAGGATGAAATACTCATTATTCAAGTGTGCCCGCTTCGCCAGTTCGCCGAGATTAATGCGGGCTTTGGTAATCGGCATGTGGTTGAGGATGGCGGTGGCAGGCTTTCTCAAGCGGTAACTCCTTCGATTGATCAACGCCGATTAAGTATAGCAGGCGCGCGCCAGAACGGGCGGGCGACTGCCGGCTGGCGCGGGCGCCATCTCCTTTACAAACGATCGGTCACCAATATCTTTCCCTTCGCGCCCAAGGCCGTATCGCCGCTCTGATTCCGAATGCGTCCGCGCAGCTCGACGACGTCTCCCGCGAGCTTCGGGTTCGGCGTCACCTTCACCACCAGCCACTCCAGGCGGATTGTCTCGTCGGCGTAAATCGGCCGGCGGAAGCGCACCCAGAATTCCAGCCCAACCATCGCTGCGGTTTTGGAGTAGTGCGATGCCATCAGGCCCAGCAGCAGCGCGGTGGTGAACGTTCCACTGGCAATGGGCCGGCCGTACCGTGTGGCTGCCGCGAACGTGGAATCGCGGTGCACCGGGTTAGTGTCGCCCGCCGCGCTGGCATATGCCGCGACCATTGCCGGCGTGAGCGTCACATCCGAGGAGAACCGTTCTCTTGGAAAAGCCTTCATATTGGTGCTCGACGTTGGTGTTCGCCGTCGCGCGGAAAGCACCTTACGAAACCGGATGGGATGTCCGAGACTTCGCCTTTGGGCGGCCACTAGCCCCAGCGCTGCCCACCTTCCGTAACTGAATTACCAGCCGCAAGGCGTCATTCACGGCCCTTTCGCTGCGAAAAACCTTCCGAACGTCGGGGTCCAGCAGAACAAGATTCGTGCCGGCGTGGTACTGTTTCGCCTGCTTCCCGCGCACAGCGCCTTTGAGCAATTGGCGGAGGTCGTATTCAGGACGCAACTCGTCGCTCAATTTGTCACTGCGCTTTTTCATAGGCTCTCTTTTCACTTGGGCTCAACGTTCGTGCACTGATGATCCGGACCCGTTCGACCCGGCTGTGTACCGGATCCACTCCAACTCCCTGTGCCCAGTGTAGCGGAATGATAGAGCAGGTTTTGGAAAAACGTTCATCCGATCCCGCCCGCCTTGCGCGCCCGCCACTCCTCCGCCGTGATCTCCCACACTTCGGTAAGTAGACGCCCCGAAACATAATCGCGCTCCTGCGTAGCGACGACGTGCATGCCCTGCCTCTCCGAAATGCGCCTTGACGCCGTATTCGCCGCCGCCTTAGGAACGCGCAGCAGCGGAAAGCCCAGCGTCTCGAACCAATAGTCCGTCACCGCGTCGCAAGCTTCGCTCATCAAGCCCTGCCCATGCCACGGCATGCCCAGCCAGAAGCCGCGGTTGATCTCCTCGCCTTTCATCAGACTGATGCAGCCTATGAGGCAGTCCGGGGCGCTCTTCAGGCGCAGCGTCCAGTGCCAGGCTTCGCCGCGTTCGGTCTGCGGCAGCGCCACGTCGCGATAGAACGTGTAAGCCCCATCCGGCGGAAAGGGCCGCGGGACCCGATTCGCCAGATACCGCACTACCTCCCATTGCGGAAACAGCACCTGGGCTTGCTCCGCATCGGCCAATTCCAACGGGCGCAACCTGAGGCGCGGCGTCTCCAGTTGTGGCGTCACGGCGCCACCTTGACGATTGCCGCGAGCCGCGCGGCGAGACGCTTGGGCGCCACCAACTGGTAACTGCATGCGACGAGTTCCGCGACTTCATCCCAGTCCACCTCGCCCACGTCCAGGCGTAGCGCCACCCACCCGTTGGGCGCGAGATACGCGGGCAGATAGAACCTTTCGGGCTGTGCGGCGGCGAGCGGTTTGTTATCGCCCGGCAACACCTTGCAGGTGACCGCTACGATGCCATCGCCGTGGTGATCGTTCAGGAAATAGGCGAAAGTTTTCTTGCGGACGAGAAACCCCGCGTGCGACGCCTGACGACACGTCGTGGCTTCCGGCAGCTTCAGGCAGATTTTCGTCAGCCGGACCAGACGTTTGTCATCTTTAGCGGGTTTCGGCATGCGGTCACGCTCCGAAGCAGTAAAGCTTGCCATCCTGCGAGCCGATCACGATGCGGCCTCCGGCAATGGCGGGAGAGGCGGAGAGCGGCGCGCCGGCCTCGAAGTCCCAAACCTTTTTTCCGGTGGCAAGGTCGAGCACATAGAAACGTCCGTCGTTCGACCCCACGTAGACGCGCTCGCCGGCGATGGCCGGCGACGAATCCACGCGCGCCCGTGTCGCGAACGTCCAGATTGCTTTACCGGTCTTGGCGTGGAGGCAATGCACCACCTTGTCGCGCCCGCCCACCACCACGCGATCGCCCGCCACGGCCGCCGAAGAGTAGAACGGAAACTGGCGGGCGGGGTTTTCGTAACGCCAGACGACGCGTTTGCGGTTTAGATCGGCGCCTGCTACATCGTTGTTGAACGTGCCGAAATAGGCCCACTGCCCCTGCATCGCAGGCGACGCGCCGGTATATCCGCCGGAATCGAATTGGAACATCTCCTTGCCATCGGCGATACGCAGCCCGCGAAAGATCTCGTCGCAGCCGGCGATGTAGATCAGGCCGCCCGCGATGGCCGGCGTGGCGTGTACATAGCTGCTGGTGGTGAACTTCCACAGCACCTTGCCATCTTTCACCGAAAGGCAGTACAGGTTGCCGTCGTAAGAGCCAATGAATAAGCGGTCGCCGGCAATGACGGGCGACGAGCGGATCTCGCTATTGGTCTTGAAGGTCCACACCGCCTTGCCGTCCGCCGCGCGCACCGCGTGCAGAGTGCCCGCGATATCGCCCACGTAGACCACGCCATCGTGTACCAGCGGCGACGATTCGTCGATGCCGTCCTGGGCGCGATACTTCCAGCGCAGTTTGCCGGTGGCGAGGTCGATCGCCAGCAGATCGGCGGATTCCACGCCGACGTACACGCTGCCATCGGCAATAGCCGCCGACGATTGGATGCCATCGCCGGCGTCATAGGTCCAGAGCAGCTTGAGCGTGGCGGGAACCGCGCCGGAGGCCACGCCCGTCAATTGGGGATTGCCGCGGAACTGCGGCCACTCGTCCGCGGCGTGCAGGCACCCGGCCAGCAGGATGGCGGTCAACAACCGCATGGCTACTTCGCTTTCTCGATGCGGTACAGTTTCGAGGCCGTGCGCACGATCAGGCTCGAACGGTAGACGGCGGGCGTCGCGAGGGCCATCTCGTCGAGGGAGTTCTTGCCAAGCACCCTGAACGCCGGTCCGGCCTGGATCACGTAGGTGTCGCCGTCTTCGCTCAGCGCGAAAATCTTGCCATTGTACGCCCACGGTGAAGCGGTGAAAGCGGCGCCCTCCGCATTGATGCGCTGCTTGCCGTAGATTTCCTTGCCGGTGCGCGCGTCGCGGCAAGTCAGGAAGCCGAAGTCCAGCAAGGTATAGTAATAATCGCCGTAAACCAGCGGCGACGGATTGTAAGGACCACCCTGCCGCTGATACCATGCGACGAATTCGTTGCTGGTCTCGTCGCCCTTCAGGCTGATATCGCCGGAGGCGCCCGGCCGCACCGCGAACACCGGGCGCACCTGATCGCCCACGTAGCCCGACGTCACATATAACAGGCCGAATTTGGCGAACGGCGTGGGAATGGAGATTGACGACATGCCCCCCAGTTCCCACAGCAGCTTGCCGTCGAGGTCGTAGGCGCGGACGCGCCGCGTGCCCGCCGTCACGATCTCGGTGCGCTTGCCGCTCTCCCAGATGAACGGCGTGGCCCAGTTGCTGCCCTCGTCGCGCGCCACGCGCCAGATCTGCTTGCCGGTTTTGGCGTCGAGCGATTCCAGGAAGGATTGATCGTCGTTGTCGTTGACGATGTAGAGCCGCCCCTGGTAGAGCACGGGCGAGGACGCCGCGCCCCATCCATAGCGCATGCGAAATGGACCGAGCGGCTGCGACCAGATAGGCTTGCCTTCGCGGTCGAGGCAGAACACGCCCACGCTGCCGAAATAGGCATAGACACGCTCGCCATCGGTCACCGGCGTCTCGGACGCGTAACTGTTCTTCAGATGCCGCGCGGGCGCTTTGCCGCGGTGTACTTCGCGCTCCCAGAGCAGCTTGCCGGTTTTCCAGTCGACGCAATAGACCATCCAACGGTGCTCATCGGGCGGCGGCGCTTCGCGGTTGCCGCCGAAATACAGGCCTTTCTTGGGCGGCTCTTCGGGCTGCGCGGCGATTACGGAAGTGAGGAAGATGCGGCCGCCTGCGACGACGGGTGACGACCAACCGCGGCCGGGTATGTCCAGCTTCCAGACGACGTTGGATGTGGCGCTCCAGGTTTCCGGCAGAGCGGCATCTTCGGCGACTCCGGCCGCGGGTCCGCGGAATTGCGGCCAGCCCTGTTCGGCGGCGGTTCCGACACAAACGAAGACCAGCGCCGCGTACCGAGCCGCGCGCGACAGCAAGCGGTTCCGCATATTCACTTCTTTACGTTGTAGCAAAACAAATTGTCCTGTTCGCGCAAATAAAGCTTCCCATTCGCGATTACCGGCTGGCTCCACGTCGGGTAACCGCCCTTGGGAATCTCGAATCGAGATATCTCGTGGTAACCTGCCGGGCTGGCGTCCACCAGCCCCACGATGCCGTCTTCGCCCAGAGCGTACAAGTGGCGGTCCGCGTAAATCAGCGAGCCTTTGCCGACGCTACGGTCGCGCCACGCCACGTCGCCGGTCTCGAATTTCATGGCGGTTAGAATGCTACTCGAAAACCCGTACAAGTAGCCGTCCACCAGCACCGAGGTGCTGTAGTGGTTCTGCATGTTGCGATTGAAATACACCTCCGCAGCGTCGCTTCCGCCGGTTTTGAGCAGCACGCAGCCGGTGCCGTAGTTCGACGAAAGGAAGATCTCGCCGCCAGACACGATCGGGGTAGCGATATTGGCCGTGCCATTCGCCACCCGCTCGTAACGCCACTGCAGCTTGCCGCTCGCCAGGTCCAGCCCCAGGGCCGCGTCGGCCGTGAAAACCACCACTCTGCGGGAGCCTCCTGCGTCGTAAATCATCGGCGACGAATAGGCCGCCGAATCGCTTTGCGACTGCCACAGCAGCTTGCCGGTGGTCTTGTCGAGAGCCACCACGCCGGCACCGGGTCCGCCCGGTGTCACGACGACGCGGTTTCCATCCACCAGCGGCGATTCGCTGATGCCCCAGTGCGGGACGCGGCCGTGGAAGTGGTCGACGATGTTGTAGCCCCAGATGGTTTTGCCCGTGGCCGTCTCCAGGCACACCAGCATGCCGTCGGCGGCCAGGGCGTACAGGCGGTCGCCATCCACGGTGGGGGTGCTGCGTGGCCCGTGCCCGCGCGATTCGTTAAACGGGATGCCTGTGTGGACGCGCCACAATTGCTTGCCGGTGTCGGCGTCGAATGCCAGCACGTACTCTTCGTCGCCGTGCTGGCCTTGAATGAAAAGGCGCCCGTTGGCAATTGCGGCGGACGAGTAGCCCTCGCCGAGGCCCTGGGTTTTCCAGACCAGCGGCGGCCCGCCCTTGGGCCAAACGTCGAGCAGGCCCGTTTCGGCGGAGATGCCGTCGCGGTTCGGGCCGCGCCATTGGGGCCAGTCGGCAGCCCAGGCCAGAGTGCCCAGAAAGGGGCAGAGGAGAATAGCGATTGTGCGACCCAGCATGTGGAAAGGTTACCACGCCAGGGTACGCGTCGTCGGTGCGACCCGGGCGCCCAAGGTTATGATATGGCGAATGCGGGCGAACTTCCGGCTTGTGCGGCCGATGGTTTTCGAATGGGCCGCGTTAAGGCTCGATCGCGATCTGCGCGACTGCGTTTTCCGGCCGGATGGGCATGACGTTTGCGCGCGCCGCTCCATTTCGTAGCGGCGGCCGAGGCCTCCGCTAACGAGTTGCGCTCCAGGGGATGTGTTCCTGGCCGCCACCGGCGCGGTCTTGTGCCTGACCTTACCGACTGCGGGCGGCTGCCGATTGGCGATCCGCCGCGCGCGCCGGCCGTCAATCCGCGGCCGGAGGCTTAAGACTGGCGGATGAACTCAAAAGCATCTGCCGCGCGGTGCCGATTCGCGCCGCGAGTGCAGCTTTGTCGGGCAGATTTAGATCGTATTCTCGCGCCAGTATCTGGTTGGACAGGCCGCCAAGGGCATAATAGGCGACAGCCTCGTCTTTTTCGGAGCAGAGAATCAAACCCACCGGCAGGTTCTCATCCTTATTTGTCCAATGTTCACGCGCGTAGTTGAGGTACAGGTTCATCTGGCCGGCATCGTCATGCGTAAATTTTCCGAGTTTCAAGTCCACAACGACGAGGCATCGAAGGCGGCGGTGGAAGAAGAGCAGATCCACTCGATACCATTCGGTCCCTACGCGCAGGCGTTTTTGCCGGGCGACGAAAGTGAAATCGCTGCCCAGCTCCAGCAGGAACTGCTCAAGGCACCGGATCAGCGCGTCTTCGAGGTCGGTTTCCGAATACTCGTCCTTCAGATTCAAGAATTCGAGAACGAACGGATCCCGCAAGTGCGCATCGGCTGGCAGGATGCCGTCTTTCGCGGACTTGGGGGACGCGGTTCTGGCACGGCGGGTCCGCCGATAGGCAAGCGTGGCGATCTGTCGATCGAGTTGGCGCACCGACCAACCGCCTTGCGCCGCCTCGCGCTCATAGTACTCTCGAGCCTTGGGATCCGCGACGGAAAGAAGGCGGACATAGTGCGACCAGGGCAGGGGAAACAGGGGCCACGAGCCAGATTCCGCAGACAACGTCTGCGGAATTGACCGCGCCGTGAATTCCGCAGACACTGTCTGCGGTTTTGGCCAACCCAGGTAAGACAGGCGCATCGCCTCGAGGTTCCGTGCGGAGAACCCTCGGCCCAGTTGCGCCGTGAGATCCTGGGCCAGCTGCCCGATCAACGCTTGCCCATACGCGGCACGCTCCGAACCGGACTGTTCGTGCTCGACGATCCTTTGCCCCACCAGCCAATAGGTCGATGTGAGCACGACATTGACGGACCGGACGGCGGTGAGCCGCGCTTGCTCAATCAAACGCACGACACCGCTCAGCAGTCCACGGTAAGGACGGTGCCGGGCCTTCGGCTTTGGCCGTGCCACCTTGCCGGAATGCTTTACGATCTTGCTCATGAGCGAGCGGCCAATCCCGCCGCAACATCAACATGACACGATGCGATACGGAGCGATGTACCCGAGCCCCATGTCCATCTTGCCGCTAACGCCGGCGCCTGCCCGGTCACCTGTTCATTCATGTCCAAATCCGGTTATCCTATTAGGTATCTCTTATGATGTGGCGCTTCGCACCGTTTCTTCTCTGTTTTTCATCCGCCACCCTCGCCCAGCAAACCGGCGCGGTGGGCGACTGGCCGGACTGGCGCGGGCCGGACCGCGACGGCATCTCCCGCGAAAAAGGCCTGCCCGAGAAATGGTCGCTCGACGGCCAAGGCCTGGCCTGGAAGGCGCCCTACGGCGGCCGTTCCACACCTGTCGTGCTAGGCGACCACCTCTATCTCGAAAACACGGCCGGCGCGCGCGAGACCGAGCAGGAGCGCCTCATGTGCTTCAATGCCGACACGGGCAAGCTGCTCTGGGAATATAAATTCAACCTGTATCAAAGCGACGTGCCCGCGCACCGCGTAGGCTGGGCTTCGCCCGTTGCCGATCCGGAAACCGGCAACGTCTACAGCTTCGGCGTCAATAACCTGGTGACCGCGCTCACCAAAGACGGCCGGAAGCTGTGGGAGCATTCCATCACCGAAGAGTTCGCGCCCTTCACCACGCATGGCGGGCGCACGGTTTCGCCCATGATCGACGGCAACCTGGTGATCGTCTCGACGCCTACATCCACCTGGGGCACGCAGGCCAATCGCACGCAACGCTTCATCGCCCTCGATAAGCGAACAGGCGCCATTGTGTGGATCAGCACACCGGGCGGGCGCCCGTACGACACCAGCTACGGTCCGATGAACATCGCTGCGATCGACGGAACGCGCCTGCTGCTGGCCGGCGGGTCCGACGGCTCCGTCATGGCCATGAAGCCGCAGACGGGCGAGCCGGTCTTCAACCTGGTGATCGCCAAGCGCGGGCTCAACACGGGCATTGTGGTGAATGGCAAATACGCCTTCGCCTCGCACGGCGACGAAAACCTGGATACCAATGAAATGGGGAATCTCCTGGCTTTCGACGCCACGCGCAAAGGCAAGCTCGGCAAGGACGCCATCAAGTGGTCGATCCCCGGATTTCTGGGCGGCTTCTCGTCGCCGGTGATCGATGGCGACCGCATCTACCAGGCCGACAACAATGGGAATCTGTTCGCCTTCGATGTCGAAACGGGTCACGAGCTTTGGAAGCAGACCATCGGCACCGTGCAGAAAGCGTCGACCGTGTTCGCGGATGGCAAGATCTATATTGGCAGCGAGAGCGGCAAATTCTACATCGTGCGCCCGCATGCGGACCGCTGCGAAATCTTGAGCGAGGTCGAACTGCCGCTCAGCGAGACCGGGATTACCTCGCAAAAAATTCCGGAGCCGGTAGTGGCCGCGGCGGCGGTGGCGCGCGGGCGCGTCTATTTCGTTTCGAGCGACACGCTGTATGCCATCGGTCCGAAGAAAACGGCGGGGCATCCGTGGACGCCGGTGGTGCAGACCATGGAGCCTGGGCAGGGCGATCCGGCCTGGGTGCAAGTGGAGCCTACCGAGTTGGTGCTGAAGCCCGGACAAACCGTCGAACTGCACGCGCGCCTGTTCGACGCGGCGGGCCGCTTCCTGCGCGAAGACCCGTCCGCGACGTGGTCCCTCGATGGCCTGAAGGGAACCGTTGCCGATGGCAAGTTTGAAGTGGCGGCCGATCCCGCCGGCCAGGCCGGACTGATCAAAGCCACGGTGGGCAGTCTGACCGGCGAAGCCCGTGCGCGTGTGATCCCGCCGCTGCCGTGGAACGAGACCTTCGATTCCTACGCGGTAGGCAGTCTGCCGCCGCACTGGGTAAGCGCCCAGGCCGGCCAGTTCCAGGTGACCGAACTCGATGGCCGGAAAGTGCTCGAAAAGAAACCCACCGAGACGCTGTTCAAGCGCATCCGCGTATTCATGGGACCGTCCGATTGGTCCAACTACACCGTGCAGGCCGACATCCGCATCCCCGAAAAACGCCGCCAGATGGGCGATGCCGGTATCGTCGCGCAGCGTTACACGCTGGTGGCTTTCGGCAACAATCAGCGGCTCGAGATGAACTCATGGCAGCCGGAAGTCGCGCGCGCCGCGGCCGCGCAGTTCGCCTGGAAGCCGGACACCTGGTACCGCCTGAAGCTGCGCGTGGAGAACACCGCCGACGGCAAGACGCGCATTCGCGGCAAAGCTTGGGCCGCCGCCGATCCGGAGCCGGACGCCTGGCTCATCGACCGCATCGATCCAATTCCCAACAAACAGGGCAGCCCCGGCCTCTTCGCCGACGCCCAGTTTGGAGTATATTTCGCTAACCTTAAAGTGACCCCAAATCAATGAAACGCGCCATCCTGCTCGCTCTGATCTGTCTCCCGATTTCGCTGTGGCTGTTGCTCGCGTCCGATCCAGGCACGGGAGACTGGCCCATGTGGGGCGGCACGCCCGACCGCAACATGCTGTCGCCGATGAAGGGCATTCCCACCACTTGGGACATCAAGACCAAGAAGAACGTGAAGTGGATGGCGCAGCTTGGCTCGCAGAGTTACGGCAACCCAGTGGTCGCCGGCGGCCAGGTCTACGTGGGCACCAACAATGAACTGGTCCGCAATCCGAAAGAGACCGGCGACCGTGGCGTGCTGATGTGCTTTCGCGAATCGGACGGCAAATTCCTGTGGCAGCAAGCCAACGTGAAGCTGGCCGCCGGCCGCGCCCTCGATTGGCCGTTCCAGGGCGTGTGTTCGTCGCCGCTGGTGGAAGGCGACCGCCTGTACTACGTGACCAACCGCTGCGAAGTGATGTGCCTGGATACGCACGGCGACGGCAATGGCGGACCGAAGGTGATCTGGAAATTCGACATGATCGAAGAAGTGGGATCGTCACCGCACAACATGTCGAACTCGTCGCCGGTTTCGTATGGCAACTTGTTGTTCGCGGGCACGGCCAACGGGCAGGACGAGAGCCACGTCCACATTCCTTCGCCGCGCGCGCCGTCGATGATCGCGCTGAATAAAAACACCGGCAAGGAGGTTTGGGAAGTAAACAACGTGGGCGAGCGCATCCTGCATGGGCAGTGGTCGTCGCCCGCGGTGGGCAAAGTCGGCGACAGCGTGCAGGTGGTGATGGGCGAGGGCGATGGCTGGGTGCGCGGCTATGAAGCGGAGACCGGGAAGAAGCTGTGGGAGTTCGACCTGAATCCCAAGGATTCCGTGTGGCCCAAGACGCGCAACGAAGTGATCGCCACGCCGGTGATTTGGGAGAACAAAGTATTCATCGCCAACGGTCAGGACCCGGAGCACGGCGAAGGCGTAGGGCACCTCTATGGGATCGACGCCACCAAGCGCGGCGATATCACCGAGTCCGGACGCCTCTGGCAATACGACAAAATCCGCCGCTCGATCTCGACGGGCGCGATTTACAACGGGCTGCTGTTCTATTCCGATTTCAGCGGCTTCCTGCATTGCCTGGATGTGAACACGGGCAAGCTGTATTGGACGCACGATCTGTTGTCGGCGGTCTGGGGATCGCCGATGGTGATCAACGGCAAGGTGTACATCGGCGATGAAGACGGCGACGTCCTGGTAATGGAGGCGGCCAAGGAGAAGAAGCTGATTTCGACGATCAATATGGGCAGTTCGGTGTATGCGACGGTAGTGCCGGCGAATGGCGCGCTGTTCGTGATGAACCGGAACGAACTCTGGGCATTGAGCGAGAAGTGACGTGGCGCACGCACTCATGCGTGCCGCGTCGAGACTCGACGCAAACTAAATGGGTTTCAGCCTAGACATCCGGACCAAGTTCCTTTTCGGCGAGTCCCGCTTTCAGGACCTGGCCAACCTAGCCCACGACCTGGGCTTCACGCGCACGCTTCTGGTTTCCGATCCGGGCCTCGAATCTACCGGCTACCCCGCGCAAGCCATCGCGCTGCTCTCGGAAGCCGGCATCGCAGGCCACGCTTTCCAGGACTTCTCGCCAAATCCCGATACTGAAATGGTGGAAGCGGGCCGTGTCTTCGCCGCGGCGCGTGGCATCGACTCGCTGGTCGCGCTTGGCGGCGGCAGTTCGCTCGACTGCGCAAAGGGCATCAACTTCGTTCTCACCAACGGTGGCAACATGCGCGATTATTGGGGTTTCGGCAAAGCCGCGCGGCCCCTGTTGCCCATGATTGCGATCCCGACTACCGCCGGTACGGGCAGCGAAGCGCAAAGCTACGCGCTGATCTCCGACGCCGGCACGCACGTGAAGATGGCCTGCGGCGATCCCAAAGCTGCCTTCCGCGCGGCGATTCTCGATCCGCTGCTCACCCGCTCGCAGCCGCGCGCGGTGACCGCTACCGCGGGGTACGATGCCATCTCGCACGCGGTCGAAAGTTACGTCACCACGCGGCGCACGCCGGCATCGGTCGTGTTCGCGCGGGAAGCATGGCAACTGCTGGCGGCGAATTTCGAGCGCGTGCTGCGCGATCCGGGCGACCTGGAAGCGCGCGGCGCCATGCTGCTGGGCGCGCATTACGCCGGCATCGCCATCGAAAATTCCATGCTGGGCGCGACGCATGCATGCGCTAATCCGCTGACGGCGCATTACGGCACGACGCACGGCGTGGCCATCGCCGCGCTGCTGCCGCACGTGGTGCGCTGGAACTGGACCGCGGCTAAATCGCTGTACCACGAGCTGGCCGGCGCCGATCTCGCCGACCGCCTCGCGGAGATGGCCGCAGCCGCCGGCTTATCCAGCCGCTTGCACGACCTCGGCGTACCGCAAGATGCGCTGCCAACGCTGGCCGAAGAAGCCGCCACCCAGTGGACCGGCAGATTCAATCCCCGCCCATTTGGTTCCGCCGCGGCCCTGGAGATCTACCAGTCGGCGTATTGAATGCCGCCGATTACCGACAGTTTTACGCTAAACTTGCATCCATGAAGATGTGTACCATCTACCTGCTGGCTTTCGCCGCTCTAGCGGCCAACTCCACCGACGCCAACTGGCCCCAATTTCGCGGACCATCAGCCGGCGGCGTGGGCGCCGGCGCTCCCCCCACCGAATGGAACGTCGAGTCCGGCAAGAACATCCGCTGGAAAACCGAAATACCCGGCTTGGGCCACTCCAGCCCGGTGGTTTGGGGCGATCGCCTCTTTGTCACCAGTGCCGTGCCTGCCAGTGGCGAGTCGAAATTGAGGGTCGGCCTCTATGGCGATATCGCGCCGGTGAAGGGCGAACCCGCGCAGAGCTTCAACGTGTATTGCCTGGACCGCAAGTCCGGCAAGATTCTGTGGCAACGCGTCGCGGTGAGCGAGCAGCCCAAGATCATGCGCCATCCGAAATCGACGCACGCCAACCCGACGCCCGCCACCGACGGCAAGCATCTGGTGGTCTTCTTCGGCTCGGAGGGACTCTTCACTTACGACCTGCATGGCAAGCTGCTATGGAAGAAAGATTTCGGAGTGCTGGATGCCGGCTTCTACATGGTGCCCTCGGCGCAGTGGGGATTTGCCAGCTCGCCCGTGATTCACGGCAACATGGTGATTGTCGAGGCCGACGTGCAGAAGGATTCGTTCCTGGCCGCGCTCGACATCAAAACCGGGAAAGAAATATGGCGCACGCCGCGCACCGATGTCCCCACGTTCGGATCGCCTGCCGTGGTGCCCTACACCGCGGGCGGTGTCCAATCGTGGCAGGTGGTGGTGAACGGATTGAAACATATCGGCGGCTACGATCTGAAGACCGGCAAGGAGCTTTGGAGCCTCAAAGGCGGCGGCGATATCCCCGTTCCCACGCCGGTTTTCGCGGACGGGCTGGTGGTCGTGACCAACGCGCACGGCAAGGGGCGACCCATTTACGCGATACGCGCGGACGCAGCCGGCGACATCACAGACAGCAAGTCCGCCATTGCCTGGACCGAACCGCGCGGCGGCAACTACATGCAGACTCCGCTGCTGGACAATGGCCTGGGCTATTTCTGCTACGACACGGGGGTACTGAGCGTTTATAAGCTGGTCACCGGAGAGCGGCAATATCAGCTACGGCTGGGCGGCGGGACCTCCGGCTTTACCAGTTCGCCGGTGGCCGCCGGCGGCCGTCTCTACATCACCAACGAGGAAGGCCACAGCTATGTGCTGTCGCTCGGCGCCGAGTATAAACTGCTAGCCGAAAACGAGATCGGCGAGACCGTGATGGCCACGCCCGCAATTTCAGATGGCGTGCTCTACGTGCGCGGCGGCAAGCACCTGTTCGCCATCGGCGCCAAGCAGTAGGTGAGGAGTAGAATTGTTCCATGATCACGGGCGCCCACGTTATTCTGTTTAGCACCGATTCGGAAGCGGACCGCGCATTCTTCCGCGACGTGCTGGAATTTCCCTCGGTGGATGCCGGCCATGGCTGGCTGATCTTCAAGTTGCCTACGGCGGAGGCCGCTGTGCACCCTATCGATGGCGATGTTCAGACCGGGATGCTGGGCGCGGAGTTATACCTGATGACCGACGATTTGCAGGCCCTGATCAAATCCCTGGCGGCGAAGAACGTCACTTGCACGGCCATCGATCGGGTGCGATGGGGGATCAAGACCACGATTCGCTTGCCCAGCGGCGGCGCCATCGGGTTGTACCAGCCCACGCATCCGACGGCGCTTGGGCTTTGAGTCACCCGGATGGGTGCACCCCGCGCTCGGGAACCTCTGGCGGCATCCGTTCGGTCTATTTAAGGTATTGGATAGCATCCCCCGTCAGCCTCTCCAGGATTCACATGCGGCCGCCACCACCGTCGGGGCTACCGCTTCGCGGGTGCCGGATCTCGCGGCCCGGGTACGGACCGGCGGGTCCGCTCCAAAATTTAATGGGGGCCGCTATAATGTACCTATGTTCTTTCGCCGGCACCGCCCCACCGAGCTCACGTTTCAGGACAGGCTCAACAGCCTGATGCGGGCGGGCTTCAGCGTCGCGCCACGGCCCGATGGCACGGTGCTGGTGAGTAAGGGCGAATGCGCGGTCGCGCTGCGCGAGACGGGCGGTCAAGTCCGGCGCGCGGAACTGGCCGGCATCCTGATGGGCGGCGAGATCGGTTCCCTGGTAGATGGCGGTTATCAGAAATTCTTCCGTACGCCTTCGGGGAAGAGCAAGCCGGCGCTGGCAGACGACTTGAATGCCTTGCACGATTTCGAAGAGGATCTCAAACAGGGCTTGGGATTGGAGACGCTTTACAACGAAGCGCTCGGCACCGTTTCGACGTACTACCTCTACGACCGCGTGAAGGACCGGGACCATGGGGTACCCAAGCGAGCCTGGGAGTAGACGAAGCACCTCCGGACGTATTATTCCATACAGCAAGAGACCGCCGAAAACCGGAAAATGGGCAATTTTGAGTTGACCCAGTACCGGGAATTCCTGCAAAACGGATTGACCTCAGGAAATTCGGTGTATACTGTTCCCGACCGAGAGAAATTTCCGGTCGATAGACCACTCTGACTTGGAGGGCACATGAACCCACTCCGCAAGAGCCAGTTACTCGCTGCATCTATCCTATGCCTCGCGGCTGCCGCCAACGGGCAGCAAACGCAGGGTGCCGGCGCTGTTACCGCCGTTCCAAGACTCGTACATTTCGCCGGGACGTTGCATCTTCCCGTGAATCAGCCTACCGGGCTGGTAGGCGCCACATTCGCGATATACGGCGAACAGGAGGGCGGCACGCCGCTGTGGAGCGAAGACCAGAACGTAGAGCTGGACGCCAATGGCAATTACACAGTGTTGC
>Ga0302324_100005974_pt1 | contig 26433 bp, 22 predicted proteins | sample Palsa_T0_1_FD_201949 | JGI IMG/M metagenome (GOLD analysis project Ga0302324, IMG submission 201949) | Peat permafrost microbial communities from Stordalen Mire near Abisko, Sweden - Palsa_T0_1 | ecosystem: Environmental > Terrestrial > Soil > Palsa > Peat permafrost | place: Sweden: Abisko... | reverse complement strand
GTCTCCAGATCGCGGTGGCCGAGCAGAAGCTGGATGCTGCGCAGATCGGTGCCGGCGTCGAGCAGATGAGAAGCGAAGGAGTGCCGCAGCACATGCGGGCTGAGCGGTTTAGAGATGCCCAGTTGCTTGCGCACCTCCGCACAAGCGATGCGCACCCCGCTTGCCACCATGGGCTGATCGGGCCATCGTCCGCATACGTCCATGTGCCATCGGAGGTGGTCCTAGTTAACCCAGCTGTGCTGCCATCGCTCTCGATGCCATTTGTTCCCCCGCTGTATGCGTAGTCGATCGTTCCACCGGTTGGGAGCGTAACAGAAGCAATCCTTCCTGTTACGCAGTTTGGGCTATACGTCCCCGACAACGGCGAACAGCCCCCAGCCGAAGGCGTCGCCTCGTAAGTAAAGGTGTATGTACGCCCATCCGGAAGGCCTATGCTGCTAACCAGCGGATTAACTCGTGGCAGCATATTCTCCGATCCCAGAAACATTGAAATATGTTGCCACCGTATAAGACGCGTCCGGGTAACTGCCAGTTTTACTACTTAAGCAATAACTACTTCTGGACGGGTCCGCGGGCTTCCTGCACATGGAGAAAGAGTTAATTCACTGAACCTCCGTTGTGATCTAGTCAGCCAGATTTCACGACGCGACAACCAGCATGGCTGTTCTTTGGGTTGAACTTGGATGTGTGATGAGCCAAAGGTTCCGCACAGATCTAGGCCTGCCAACGGGGAAAAGCAAAATCTTGATAATCAAATTGTGAGGGAGAATGTTGGGCCTCTGCAGTTAGAGGAGCCCTTGGCGGCCATTTCGTCTCTGAACGACGACGAGTTGATCCATGCGTGTGCCCAATCAAATGACGGCGCGATCTGGCAGGAGTTTGTTTCCAGCTTTCGCAGGCCCATAGCTCTCTTTATCGTTCGAATTGCATGCCAGTGGGGGGCTATCCCACAAGAAGTCGTGGATGACTTGGTACTGCGAATTGCCGCGAAGGCGTTGTCCTGCGTGCGGCGAAGAGTCGGCGGCACATCTCTTTTGCGAGCTATCGTCGCCGAGATGATGCTCGAAGCAGGAGCTTAGGCGACCAGGTCGTAGCGATGATGTAGGCCGCCGAGACTTGGCATCGATACAACCCGATGTTGGCCTTCGGAATTCTTCTCCGCTTCACGACCGCCAGGCGTTCTCTTTGCGAGCCCAAGATGTGTTCGGTCCTCGTGATAGTAGCTGTGCCTCGTCAAAATTCCACCCGGACGCAAATCGCGCATGACCTCAAACATTAAGAGCAAAGATGCGGATCCTCTGGCTCAGTTTTCGGTCGGGAAATTGGTGTTTGCTGGAGTCGAGAAACAAAAAGCATGGCGCATGGCCGCAGCAGACACTCTACCTCTGTCGGCTATCTTCAGTTCCCGGAGGTTAATCGCAGATGCGGCTCAGGCGGCAAGTTGGTAGCGATGGTGCAATCCACCAAGTTTCGGCATAGATATGACCCTACCGCCAGCATCGGAGCTTTTCACGGCTTCCCGACCAGCGGGCGTCTCCTTCGCCAGCGCGAGTTGCGTCCGGTCATCATGGTAGTACTGGACGTACTCAGCCACGAGCCGCTTCAATTGGCGTTCGTTAAGCACGATGACGTGGTCCAACAGATCGCGGCGGCAGTTGCCGATGAAGCGCTCGGCGACGCCGTTCTGCCACGGACTTCTGAAACTTGTTCGCTTGGGGTGAATGCCGAAACTCTTCACAGTGTCAATCACTTCGAGTTTGAACTGATGCCCACGATCAAAGATCAGGTAACCTGCTGCTGAGTCGAAAGGAAATGTCTCGCGCAGTTGCTGAATAACCCAGGCGCTGGTCGGATGTCTGGTTACATTGAAGTGAAGGATTCGCCGCCTGTCATGCGCAAGGACGAAGAAGCAATAGAGCATGCCGAACGTGAGCGTCGGTACGTTCTCAAGACTGGCAATTGCGGAAAAATTTGCAGTTCCATGCATTTTTCGTGTTTGTAATAGCGACCGGATGCATAGCAGCGGATTGGTGTTGCGAAAGGCGCGTAAAAAATGAGATAACTTGGCAGATCCTTATCTTTGAAAGTTTTCGGGTTAGCTTTGAATCCCCAGAGGCTAAGGCCTTGTCGAGCTCAAGTCAATCTTCATTTCAACGATCGAAATGGCGGCGATGCGCTCTTCTGGCCGCGTTCGCTATGTCCGGCTTTTTCCCACTCACTGCCTGCCGGCCGGGGGAGACGGTTTATCCACCGGCACAAGAGTCGACTGCAGGTCTCTACAGCTATCTGACGAATGCCGATCCGGACTTCAGTTCCCTAGTCAAGTTTGGAAACCAGGTACTCGCAAGCTCAGCGAACGGCGATTTGTGGAGATCGAGGGACGACGGCAAGAGCTGGGCGTTCGATTACTTGTTCCCGGGCCGGTCGATTGCCGCAATGATCACGGACGGCAAACGAATCTGGGCGGTAGGAAGCCGGGGGGAAATCTTTACATCCGCAGACGTCGGCGTGACCTGGCAGAAATCGATATCGGGGACCGATGCGAATCTATCCTCGGTCGTGCTGACTCCGGGTCAGCACGATTTGTGGGCCGCGGGCCAGAGTGGGACGGTGCTCTATAGCAGCGGAGACGGCGAGGAGTGGAGTGCAAAGAAAACCGGAGACCCGAACAATCTCATGGATATATGGGCTGCTCCCGATGTGCGGCACATCTGGGCATGCGGGGTCAATGGCACGATTTTACGCAGCTCCGACGACGGCAAGAACTGGAAACGACTGGTATCGAATACCCGTCAGGACATCGCGTCGATAGCTGGGAATGAGGATGGAAGTCTTCTGCTGGCGGCCGGTGCCCCCCACGAGACGATGTGGTCCACCGACGGGGGAGATTCCTGGCATACAGTCGACCTCCCCCAAGACAGCCAGATCACGCGGGTCCGCTATAGCCCGAGCGAGAAGCGCTTTTACCTGTCGGGTCTGGACGGATTCCTGGCAACCACGGCCAACGGTCGGGATTTCCAGTTGGAGGCCACTTCGACCAACCGTGCACTGTTAGGCTTGAACGTGGAGCAATCCATGCCGTGGGCCGTAGGGCGCGGCGGCACTTTGCTGCACAGAGAGGCTGGGCGGTGGATTCCGAGCGATAAGAATTCGCACACGATTATTGGACTGCACGATTTGAGCGTCGCTGAATTCGTTGAAACAGGCGATGCGGGCTTTGTCGGAATTTGCGCCAAGGACAAGCCGGCGGCTTGCACGTTTGCGCCCGTGGGCACGAACAAGGATATTTACTGTTCCACATCGACCGCGGACGGAAGCAGGCTGTGGGTGGCGGGTTCGCGTGGGCTATTGGCCGTAAGAGAAAAAGAGTCATGGACGATCGTTCCAATGGACGAAAACCTTAATATTCAAGCTGTGGCGTGGAACGATCCTTATCTCTTTATTGCCACCTACGGCAGTACCGCTGGAAGTGGAAACCTTTCGCCCGAGATCCGGCGTTCGCGCGATGGGGGGCACACTTGGGAGACGGTGCTCACCAGCGGTAAACCGCTTCGAGCTATCGTAATGCATGGGCTGCTTGGAGCGGCCGGAGGCGAAAGAGGCGCAGTTTTTCTGACCGACGATGGGGGCAAAAGCTGGACGGAGTCCGTTACCGGCAATCCAAGCGCCGTATACACGATCCAGCGCCAGGGCGGGATCACAGCAGCGATGGGGGCCAACGGCGACCTGATGGTTCTGGATGAGAAGACACATTCTTGGCAGAACAAGGGATCGGACGACGATTACACGAGCTATTTCGCATCGTACTGCCTGGATGCGTGCAAGACGATCGTGGCGGTGGGCAGTGGCGGCGGTCGGGCCATTTCGGCGAATCATGGAATCAACTTCGATGTCGCGAAGGTGACCGCGGGACCTCTGGAGGGCATTGTTCCGCTGGGCGACAAGCGCGCGGCTGTGTTGACGAATCGGAACGAGACGCGAGCGGTGGAGGACGTTACCGAGGAATGGTGGGACAATTCGTTGAAGACGCCCTTCACCGAGGACGTAACCAATCAGGCGCTTCTGCTCGACCCGGCGAAGAGCCTGATGCTGATCGCGGGGGCAAACGGTAGGCTGGTGCTGAGCGAGCACGGAGGCCTCAATCCGCAGAGGGTGGCGCCGGATGGTCTCGGAGACGATCTGCTGGCGCTGGCTCTATCGGCAGACGGAAAGAGCATGGTTACGGTTGGAGGCGAAGGGACCGTCCTTCGCTCGACGGACGGACACAAATGGGTTCGAGATCGGCTGACAACGATCAAAGGTGCCGCGATGACGGATACGCTGGACACCGTTATCAGCTGCCAGGGCAAAATCTGGGCGGCCGGAAGAGGCGGCGAAATGTTTGTGGAAGAGAGCGCGAATGGGCCATGGCGCGCCATCGCTCCGGCAGAAGACACGCCGGAGACCATCTCAGAGCTGGCGTGCGCTGGCCCTGCGATATGGGCGGCACGGATGAACGGCACGGTTACGAAATTCGACACGCGGGCGAACGAATGGCAGCATTCGGGGCAACCGATTTCCGACGACAGCCTGGTCTCGATAGCCGCGGCGTCGGGAGTTCCCGACGAGATGGCCGTGTTGACGACCGGAGGGATGTTGTTCTTGACCAAGGACTCCTGGAGTAACTCTACCTACCATTACTTGGGGGAAAAGGGCTACGACATCGGCATAAGCCCGGATGGAACTGCGATCTGGGCGGTTGGCGCGAATGGGAGAATCACACGATCAAACGACGGCGGATTGAGCTGGTCGGACAGTCGGGGGCCGACATCGGCCGATCTTCACTCGATTGCGATGAGCAACTACAACGTGTTTATCACCGGAGACGACAGCACTATTTTCTGGGGCCGACCGAACAGTTCTCCTCCTACTTTATCGTCGTCGTCACGGCACCTCGATCCCGGTAGGGGGAACCTGACGCGATGGTCGGCTAGTTTTAGCTTCGCGGTGCCGGCTCGCGCCGCGGTGCCGGCTCGCGCAGCAACGCCGAACGTGGTGGGGACGACTCAGAGCCCGAGCGAAGCACAGACGGCAACATTGCGCGGGGCCACGGCCGATTTTGCGAACAACGGCGTGTACGCCACGCTGGCGAGCAAGAAAGAGAACTTTTACGACGGAAAACCACACACGCTGGATTTCAAGCCTCCCATTCTGGAAGGAACGGGCGACATCGTGCTGCAACTTTGCGTCGATGACCCAAGCACAGGTAAGACATGTTGGCCTTTCGCCATTCAACCCCTACCCACCTTCCTTTCTTCGCCGATTGCATACGGCCTGTTCAGCGCCACGGGCGTGCTGGCGGTGGCGATCCTGTTGTTTATTTTTCGACCAATCACCTACATTCAGATTTATCAAGCGCCGTACCTTTCTGCGGTGTTGGAGTTCAAGGTTGCAGGCTTGGAGGTCTTCCGGCCGCTGATAACGCTGATCGCATTGCCCTACCTGGCGTTTCATCGCCGGTCCCTCGGGGCTTGGATTGCGCGGTACTCCCAGAACCTGCGGGCAGCCACGTTTAAGCAGGAACTGATGACGCTAGGGGGGGAGTACATTTCTCTGCCAACGCGAGTGGCGAGTTCAAAATCCGATACGGTGATTCTGAGGCCGACGGATGATGTTTTGCTGAAGCTTTTCCGCCCGGAGGGAACGATCGTCCAGATCACGGGGCCCGGAGGCATTGGAAAGACATCTCTGTGCAAGCATCTTTGCCAGTTGTTTCTCGACGAGGAGATGCTTGGCTCGAGATCTTGCCCCTACCCGCTGATTCTAGATCGGGAGTTCACGGACCTAACGGCGTTGGTCCAGCAGCGGCTGGGAGTTATGTCGGGCGTCAAGGTGAGCTCGGATCTTGCGGAGGCAATGTTGCGGGAAGGCGTTGTGCGGGTTGTGATCGACGGAGTGAGCGAAAAGTCGGATGCGGTACGCGCCGCCGTGGTTGCGGCGATCGGATCGGCGAGCATTCGGCAGGTGATTCTGACTTCGCGATCGGCTTTGGCCGAGCTTGGGGGGCGAGGCGTGCAATGCGAGCCGCAACCGCTCGAGACCGATAACCTGCTGTTTTTCATGGGGAAGCTGGTGTCGGATGCTCGCGCGGAGCGGGGGGAGAGCATCGACGCGGAGCAGCAATTGGTTATCGCGACGAAGATCTCGAAAATGATTCGAAAGGGCGGCGAGACGTTGGCGCTGACTCCGCTACTGGCTAAGCTGATTGTAGAGAAGGCGCTGCGCACGAAATCCGTGGATCCGAACTTCGCGGAAATCCCGGCAACGGTGCCGGAGGCGTATCTGGAGTACATACGATTTGTGGGCTCGAAGAGCGACGATCTGACGGCGCAGGACCAAGTGTTGCGGGTAGCAATGATTCTTGCCAAGACCGTGCTGGGCGAGGATCTGGTTCCGGCAAAGGTGCGTATGACAGTAGCCCTGGCCATGATCGGCCAGAATTCCATCGCCAGCGGAGAATCCTTGCTGGAAGTGTTGCGCGATGCGGGTGTGATCGCTACGAGCGTGCTGCAGGGTTATACCTATGTGACTTACGTGCTCGATCCGCTGGCCGAATATCTGGCGGCCTATAGTTGGGCCGAGGATATCCAGAAAGATGCAACGGTTTTGCAGGGCCTGGAGAAGCGGTTTGCATCGCCGGGGTTCAAGGGAGACGGATTTCGTACGGCGCTGCAGCTCATACTTCAAACGCCATCCTAATCAACGGCGGGTTCAACATCGACTTGGTTAAAAACGAGCTTCAGTTAGGAAGTTGTTCAAGAACAGAGGCAACCCAAATCATCTGAAATGTCGATCTACTCACGTTGTCTTCGGCGCATGATGGAACCTCGCTGAAGCTTTAATCCCCCGGAAAGCTCGCGATTCGGGAACTGGAGACATTTGCCCATCGCGTTTCAAATGGTTCATGATAAGGTCCTTTATCATGGACTGCTGGATTGAGAAATCGGCAGCGATTTTTTTTGCGCTTCTGTGAAGGAAACTAGTTCAACGAAATCGGTTATCGTTCCCTGTATTTGCAGGCGCCCAACATTTCGGCGGCTCTCGACGTCGTTGAGCGAGCGCCGGGCGAGACAAGGCAGACCTGAAAGAGCGCCCGGAAGCTGCCGTGAAGTCGAACACTGAGGTCTGAATGTGCTCAAATTCCCTCACCAAGCTGAACCGTGTGTTGAGCATCTGCGTGACGATTCTGTCAGGGACAGTGTCACGCTAGTACCCGGCACCTGGGGGCATGGGCAGTGGAACGTTATTGTACGGAACAGGCTGCCGGTAAGTGGAAACAGGGTTCCGTTGCCTCATACCGGCCACTGGTTTGACCACCAGGGAAAGATTGCGGAGGCAATCGGTTTGGAAGGATTTAATGTACACATCCTCGGATGGAGTGAAAGGAACTCCGTTTCGGACCGAAGAAAGGCAGCAGATGTTCTCCGAGTTCATTTGGACGAATGTCTCAAGTCAAGCCCCGATGCTGAGCATTTCGTTGTAGCCCATAGCCACGGCGGAAACATCGCTTCAATGGCCTTTTCACAAATGGAGGAAGCCGACAGCCTTAGAAGAATTCACTTTGCCGCCATAAGTACACCTTTCATTTGGTTCCACATTCGTGATTTACCGGATGCAATGAAGCAGTCTGTCTTGCTGGTCCTATTTATAGGATACTGTATTGCATTGGGATTCAGCATTTTGACAGGTAAGGCGGTTGGTTTTCTGCTTCCCGACGAGCTTTCTTTCCTGTCAGCGGGTGTATGGCATTTCTTGCGAACAGCGTCCAAGTGGGTTGCCGGGATCATTTCATTCTTCATTTTTTCTCTGCCTCTCAGCCCGGTGATGATGCTGGATGAAAAGCTTCCATCTTTTCTCACGGGAGCAGAGAAGGTCTCATCATCGCGAATAATGGCGCGGCTTGGGTCGGTCTTGATCCTGCAGCCACCGGCAGATGAGGCGTGGCTCGGTCTTACAATCCCGGCATTGGGGATGTGGATCAATAGAGGAATTGGGTGGATTCTGTCACGGGCTTGGAAATCAATCGCGATATGCGGCGTAATCGCGCTTTTGGCGATGGAAGGGATGGCTGCCACCATAGTGCACCTTTCAAGAGACCCGCGGTTTGACCCGTCGGATGCGCTTCTCAATTGGAGCGGAATATTCTTCAAACTTTCAGCGTGGCTTCTGGTCATGGTGCCCGCCCAGGGGATCCTATGGTTCGCTCTTGCCGTGCTCGGCGGCCTTACATTGCGATTTCTCGGCTATGGATTCTTTGAAGGTGTGGCTCTTTCGATTTCGACTGACGTCCATGTCGAGCACTATCCGGCCGGAGGCCCATGGAAGATATTTTGCCCATCCCAACGTATTGTCGGCTTACATCATGCTCTTTACGAATCTCCAGAGGTTCAGGTCGAGTTGGCGAAATGGCTCAAGAAAAAATGAATTGAGGTTTGACTCCGCAACTGTGCCTCGCCAAAACTCCATCCCGGGTCCAAAATGAACTTGGTTTTGTGTCCAGGGATGGTTTTGAAGGGGATTTCAATTGAGGGAGTAGGTGTTCGGTAACGACCGGGAGTCGAGAATGCAGCGCCGAAGGAGCCGCAGGAGGTCGGCGAGCATGCCTCTCCCGACGTTCATCTTCAGCCCTGAAGCAAAATGTTCGAAGCCGCAGCTCAGGCAGCTAGATCGTAGCGATGGTGCAAGCCACTGAGCCTTGGCATCGCGATAACCCTGGCACCCGAGCCGCACTCGCTCACTGCTTCACGACCGCCTGGCGTCTCCTGAGCCAAAGCGAGATGTGTGCGGTCCTCGTGATAGTAACGGATGTATTCATTCATGATGCGCTTCAGATGCCGTTCATTCAGTACGATCACATGGTCGAGCAGATCTCTACGGCAACTCCCAACCCATCGTTCTGCAACGCCATTCTGCCAAGGACTTCTATAGCTGGTCCGCTTAGGCTCGATGCCGAAGGCCTTCACAGTTTCGATCACTTCGTGGTTGAACTGTGGCCCTCGATCAAAGATCAGGTAGCTGGGAGCCGAGTCGAAGGGGAACGCCTCGCGCAATTGCTGAATGACCCACGAACTGGTCGGATGCTCGGTTACGTTGAAATGGAGATTCCGCCGACGGTCATGCGCAATGGCAAAGAAGCAGTAGAGGACACCAAATGTGAGCGTCGGGACCGTAAAGAAATCAATCCCGGCGATGGCCTCACGATGATTACTCAAGAACGCCGCCCATCGCTTTGCCGGCTCTGGATTCTTCGGTGCTTTCCTCATCCACCGCGAAACGGTTCGCTCGGAGAGATCGAAACCGAGCATCTCCAATTCGCCATGAATGCGCGGCGCTCCCCACGTCGGGTTCTCGGCTACCATGTGAAAAATAAGTTCTTGCAATTCCCTGCTTACGCATTTTCTTCCTGTTCGGGAGCGATGATGCGACAGCCAAGTCCAATACAACTTGAAACCTGCGCGATGCCAGCGAACAACCGTCTCCGGCTGGACGAGAATCAATCCTCGCTTCCATCCGCGCCAAATCCGCTGCAACGCCACCCAGAACAATCGGTCGGCAGCAGCAAACCGCGACTGCGGATGCCGCCGTTTCAAAACGGTCAGCTGTTGCCGAAGCGCCAGGTTTTCAAGGATTAGATCGCGGCGAGAACGAAATAATCGAGCGAAGAGAACAGCCAGTAGCCTCAAATGGTGCAGCATTTGGCCAGTTTGACACGTCAAAAAGAGGAAAACGGGGCTTTATCTATATATTTGATTCGACGGCAGATCGGAATTTTGGCGAGGCACAGCTCAGGAATGCCGCCCAACGCTTTGCCGGCTCCGGATTCCTCGGCGCTTTCTGCCTCCACCGCAATACAGTTCGTTCCGAAATATCGAATCCGAGCATCTTCAATTCGCCATGAATGCGCGGCGCGCCCCAGCTCGGGTTCTCGGCCACCATCTTAGAGATGAGCTCCCGCAATTCTTTGCCCGTGCTTCGCCAAAATACCGATCTTCCGTCAAATCAAGTACATAAACCGGACGTTCAAATCTGGTCTTTTACATGTAAATTGGATTCCTCTTCAAAACGGCGAGTTGATGACGAAGCGCAAGATTTTCCAAGACCAGATCGCGATGAAAACAAAAACATCGACCAAAGAGAAAGACCAAGAGCCTCAGCTGGCGAAGCATGAACCCAGTCTTGCACGGAAAAGATCAAATTCCAGGCGCGGTTCATGTACCTGATTTGACGGCAGATCGTTAACTTGGCGAGGCACGACTGGGCGGTCGAGCAAGTGCTGAAGTAAGCCTCGCCCATTGCCGATCATTCCAAATATACTGTGCGAGATCTTTTGGAACTAGGGACTTTGTGTGTTTCTCACGAGGACATTAGTTGGGGGGGCCTAAAACCGCGCCGCTTATAGAGCGGAACAGAGAGATCAAAGCATCGACAAAAACTGCTAAACATCCTGGGCGCAGTTTCAAGAGCTCGAAAAAAAGGTTGGTCCCGTTCAAGACGCCCCAACCCGTGCAAGCGTTCCATCCTGCTGTGGAAGCATAACCGGGAGCATCATTGAAGGCGTTAATCACGCCGTCACTTATGTTCCGGATAGTAGTTTGTCCGCTCGTCTGACCAATCGAATAAAGAGTCGGATTAAGGTATCCGACGGACTGGCCCAGTCCCGCATTAATAATCGCCATGAGGGCAGCGTAAAGCGGAGCCACGGCGCTGGTCCCACCGATCGCTCCATTAGGCCCGACAGGGGTCGGGTTACCAAGTCCTGGAGAGGTGACCATGTCTGTTGAGACGCCATAGATCTGTAACACATAGCCGCTGAAGTGACTTGCATTGCCGGCGATGTCCGGCACTCCCCTCCCTGTAAAGCTACTTGCATTCACGGAAGTCTGTTTGTCAATGATCGGCTGTTGCCATGTCGGCACGGGGAAGAGGGCACTGATCCCGCCGCCCGTCGCACCCGCATATGGCGGATACAGTTCATCGTTCCAGGTCCCTTCCCTCCAGGGTACTTCCGTCCAGTTACTCTCCGTCAGGGGTTGATTGCTTTGGATGATGGTCCCACCGCATGCCGTCACCCAGGGATCCGACGATGGGTACTGCACGTGCGCCGAGCCATCGCCTACCAACGCGTCTGCCCCTGCGTCTCCGCTGGCGGCAAACACAGTTACGCCCAAGGCAGCAGCATGGCTGAAACAACCGTCCGGCGATCCGGGAGTCGAGCCGGATGACAGAGCATTTACCGCCCCCTGAGTCCATTCGAATGGCCAGATTTCTCCTTCGTTACTGCTGGATTCATTCTCCGGCCAGCCCCAACTGCACGATAAAACGGATGGGGCGGGCCAGCCCGACGGCAAGCCATTGCCGCTGAGCGCGAGAGTTATTGCATCGATCCAGCCTTTTTCGGTAGGTGGCGCGAAGTAAACTGCTATGTTCGCGCCTAAAGCAACGGCAGCGACAATCTCCAGATCGAGCGCGACCTCAATTTCTGAATTGATCGGATCAGTGGCACTGCCCACGAGGTTCGTTGGGGTGGAGTCAACAGGAACGGGGAACACGTTGGGGTGGGAGAGTCTCAGAATGTTGCAGAATTGATTGATGTCAGAGGGGTCATAGCCACCGCCAAACTCGAGGATGCCAATGGTTTGACCAACTGCAGTTCTTGGAACAACTGCCGTTTGTTTCGCGTTCATCGTCTGCGGAAAGTTATAGAGTTGCGCAACCAGGGGTGGGGTTAGCGAGTTTGCGCCGGCAGGACCACCATTGCCGGCATGCCGCGCCATTTTCCGGTTGTCAAGTCCGAAGACGCCTTCCACAATGTCGGCGATCTCGCCTGGTAAGTGTAGGTGGCCTTCACGGCCACGATAGGTTTCGGCAGGAGACTCGTAACGGCCAAGTTCCACCGCGAATGCCCGGCTGACTTGTGCGACAGTTCCCGAAACGATGACCAGCCGCCGGCTGATGCTCTTTTCCGTTATCGAGAGTTCGTGGCTGCTGGCGAACTCCGCTACCCGGTCGAGGTCCGCCTGCGCGGCGCCGCAGCGCTCGGCGAATTCTGCGCGAGAGAGGAATTTGCGCTTCCCGGGAGGCGTTTTGACCCAGTAGTCCTGGTCAGGCAATGGCGGGGCTCCGGGTTTTCGTCGCACTCGAATCGAGACGGACAGTTTCTCGTTTCCGTCCGCCGGACCTGCCAGCCGCGCGCCGCGCCGTGCACGCCGTTCGCTTCCCTCCAGACGCCTATATCCAGTGGGAATCTCAGCCATATTGTCATCCTTGTCTTCGAAAGAAATCCAGACTTTCCGAGGAAACCAATTTCGGAATGTTAATCGGGCCCACATTCATCGAGGCCAAAAGTTTAGCGCACTTGAATCCTTAGTTGGTAAGAAAGCAACAAAAAGCAATGGCGCCATTAAGTAAGAGTGAAGGTTTGTTCATGCGCAGTTGGCAATGTTGGCAGCGATTATACCAATTGTTTGGTGCTTGTGCCTCGTAAGAATGCTAGCCGAGTGGAAAGTTGGCTCAGTTTTGATTTCAGGCTGTCCCTCGTCAAATTGCTATCCGCAGGTTAAGTGAGCGTGGTTTGCGAATTTGGCAGCAGTTTTCAAAGTAGCCTTCGAATGGGCCAAAACTGCTCAGTGGATTCAGAACAAGGCGAGAATTCGGCGAGGCGACGCCCGCGCGCCCAGCTCTCCTGGGCTTCGTTTTCAGCATCAACAAATGATCCTTGCAGCGGCAGTTCAGGCGGCCAGATGGTAGCGATGATGCAGACGGCCAAGCCTTGGCATCCTTACGATCCTGGCACTCGAAACTGACCTGGTCACTGCTTCACGACCGGCGTGCGTCTCCTTTGCGAGCCCAAGATGTGTTCGGTGATCGTGATGGTAGTCATCGTGGTAGTAATGGACGTACTCGCTAATCAGTCTTCTCAGATGCCGTTCGTTGAGAACAATCACACGGTCGAGCAAGTCTCGACGACAACGGCCGACCAATCGTTCTGCAACACGATTCTGCCATGGAATTCGGAAGCTCGTACGCTTGGGTCGGACGCCCGGCTTATGTATTCGATTTGACAGAGGATCTGCATTTTGGCGTTGCGCAGGGCTGAAATCTTCTCATGAAGGATGCGAACCGCCTCGTCTGTCATCTTCAGCGACCATGCTACCGATTCCCGAAACCATTGGCGTCCAGTTCCGCCTGGCCCTGTTGTAGAACCGAACTAGACCAGTCCATAAAAGCGTCAACAAATGCGCGACCGGCTTCATCGGTCTTGACATGACGGGCAACCTCTTTATACCCCTGCTGCATGCGAGCAACGTTGCGCGAAAGCAGCATCAGAATGTACTGCCGTTCCCGTCCCGGCTTCGAATTGTCGAGCATGTGCAGATCGAGGGCCGTCACATAGATGAACGAGTATTGAGCATGGAAGACCGCTGTCATCGGCCGCGCCTGGTCTTTGCGGATCGGGCTTTCAAATCGCTCCGACGGATCGTTCAGAATAAGACGGTCTGCGGCCTCGATCGAAACGCCCAGCGCACGCAGCTTTTGATGCGCCATTTCATGGACCATTGCCTGCGCAAAGCCGAGAGCATTATCCACCGTCGCGTGCACACTTCCAAAGTCCTCCTCGTAAGAATGGCTGGACGATCCCAGAGCTAATTCACCCAAGCGAGCCTGTACAGGGTCCGTGTAGGGATAGACGGAATCAATAACCCGGATGAACTGCCCGTACGCGGCGGGCCATCTTGCCAGCAAGGCTGCTCCGGCCTCCAGATTCGGATGATCGACTCTCGCAGGCAAAAGCGCATCAGTCATCATGCCGCGTTCAGCCGCCTCCCGGACTGCAACTTTGCCTTCGCAAAAAGTCGCGGATCCATCAATGGGGCGACGGCGGTATGGTAACGGCCGCAAGGGCGAGCCGCCATTCTCCGCCAGCAGCAACGTCATGTCAGTGTCATAGCCGTCTTCCTGGGGCTCGGCCATGCGGCGCCATTCTACATTTTGCAGGATCTCGTGGAACATCAAAGCACTCCACCAATTTCAACCAGGTCGGACTGGCGTACCAGAGGGGCATAAGGAAAACTCAGCCCCTTGACGCTGCCTTCCACCTCAACTGCGGTCGCGATGCGCCGAATGAGAGGTGCGCGAGAACGTGGCCCCGTCTGAAAGCACATCTTGAACAGCGGTGTCTTGACTTCCGTCACCCCGTGGAGTTCCGACCATGAAATAGCCCAGGAAAAGCACTCTCGCAGCCAGTCAGCCTCAGTGGCATAGCCCGAACTCGTTGCGAGCGTCAGCCATTCGCCAGCGGTCTCAAGAGCCAAAGGGCAGTCAAGGCGACAGGGCTCGATCGGTAGGGTTGAGATTCCCAGCGGCGCCAGCAATGGGTGGGCCAAAATTTGTTCCGGCAGATCGATGACTCTCGCATTTGCCAGCGACACATTTGCAGCGATGTCCGGCAGGTAGCCAATACAGCAAGCTGGTGCGTCGAGGAGTGCCCGAAACTTCCGGAGGTCTCGATTGGCCCAGGCTGACTGCGCACTCGCGACAGCGAATGACGCGCCAGCCAAAAAAACACAGTTAGGCTCCTCTCCCGGCCTCGTGCAAATGCCCTGCGGCACGGACTCAGGGGGGAGGATAGCCGCGGAGAGACCTTGTTCCGCCGCGAGTGCGAGCAGATGTTCGGACTTCGAAATCGGAACGAGCCTAACGGCGCATCGTTCCCCGCTCACGCGGCCGGCATGCACGGTCATCTCCTCGATGGCGATTTGCAACCTGTCAAACCGGCCCTCCCACTTCTCGCGCGCCCGTTCACTCACCCAGCTGATCGTTGCCTGGAGCTTCGGGGCTTGGGGTTTCGCGCGATCTGCAACACAGAGCTCGACAGACTCTCCATTGGAGTCGCCCGCACTCCCGTGTTCCTTGTACCACGTTGCCAGAGTCCGGCTGATCGACGGGTTTTCTCCGCGTTCCCAAGCCGCGACCTGACGTTCCTCCAGTTCAATGCGAAGGGGTTGAATCGTGAGCGGGACCTTGCCAGCCGATATCATCCTCCGCTCGATCGTGCGAAACAGATGCTTCCATTCTTCGCAGTGTTCCGTCCGATTCCGCCAGTCGCCGTCAACGGAGGTTCCCGGGCACTGTCCTTTGCACATCAGAAAAAAACGGCAACCGGCGCAGCCGTTCTCTGACTCTGGCGTTCGGTGGAGAGCCACATAGCGTTCGTAACCAGCCTTCTTCGCCTTGATAAAACCTACGCCTTCCTTATTGGTGCGGCCACAATTGCTCGACTGCCCGTTACCCTCGACGCCCTGCACTGCTTCGGTTGTGTAAGGGTCGCATGCTCGCCAGGTGCAGCCAACGTTCCCGTCCTGCCCGCTGAGCAACGCCTCCATTTCTTCAAACAGGTCGAAATGCATCCCGGCCAGGCTCTCTTGCAACTCAGCGAATGCCAGCAGCGCATCAATATTCTCTTTTGCAGACAGCGCCAGACTTTCGCGCACGGAGTCATGATCGACTTCCAGCAGATGCAAGCGCACACTTCTAATTCCGATATCATGCAGTCGTCGCATCCAGCCCGCCATGACCGGCAGCTTATCCGTGGTGGCATTTCCCTTGTGCAGAGTGATGATTAGGCCAGGGGCCCGGTATTCGCGGCACAGGCGATCGATTACGGACTCCACCGCCGCAGTGGATTGCCGTGTCTTTTCGAGTCCCCGGTGCCAGCGTGCGTCATTCAGTTCACCAGGACCATCGATCGAGATTCCGACAGAAACCTTATAACGGCGAAACAATTCAATATGACGGTCTTCGATCAGGACGCCATTGGTTTGAATTGAGCTCCTTCCGGAGGTCTCAAGGCCCCAGGCAAACAGGTGCTCCAGGTCTTCAAACCGCATGAGCAGTGGCTCCCCGCCGAACAAGACAAAGGGGCCGCCAATGCGGGTGGCAGCCGCCTTCATTTTCTCCAGATCGTAGGTCATCAGCTGATTCCCGGCGTCGCGCTGCGGATTCTGGTAGCAGTAGTGACAAGCCAGATTGCAGGCGACCCCCAGAGGCCGCAGTTCGATGCTCATCTTAGAACCCCGGTGTGTAAACCTTGCACGATAATTGCACGCGCGCTACTGGTGTGGTTTGTCGACGACGTCGGTACGGACCGGTTGGGGCGTCGACATGGATTTTCTTTTCGTTGGTATACACCCAGGGGCATATCGAAATGCGGAACCGTAATCGTGGCGGTAAGCCCGGGCTTGGTTGTATCGATGTGCGGAATAACAGAATCAGTGTGCCACGGCGATTTGACCGGCATGGTTAAATATCCTCCCAGCCTGTTCGTTCAATGCTTCATGTGTCTTGCTGCTCTTGCCAGTTATCCACGGGCTACCCGGTTCCACATAACTCTCGACCTCACTCGTAATCCGAATGCATAGCAGGCGAGTCGAATGCCATGCATTATGCACATTACTTAGGATCAAGCGAGCGCCTCAATAATTGCCGCGTTATGTCTTTGGTGGTTCGTTAGGGTTCGGTGGAATATGTACGTCTCCATGGCCGGTAACGACAGGCGTTGCGACATCGTCATGATGCGGCGGAACATCGGTGTGCGACGTTAAGTCGTTATGGATCGGCGTATCGCTGTGGGGGGTTCTTAAGTCGGTATGCAGATGGGCGTCTATGTGCGGAGTGGTTGTATCGATGTGCGTCATTTCTGAATCTCCCCTTCCTTGGAATTGATAGCGTGGGCAACCAAATGGCGATTGCCTCCGCCGTCCGATCAGACGAGCGATGCTGTTCGAAGTTTTGGAAACCTGCCGTCTGCCGATTCCCCATTATGCTGCAAATCACAGGATATAGATGGGCGAAAATCGTTTTTTGCATTTTAGAGGTAGATATCCGGTGCTCATGTGCGCCGTTTTGTGGTGTCCCTCGCCAAAACTCCATCCGGGCGCGAAATGAACCCGGTTTGGAGTTCACGGACAGTTTTGAAAGGGAATTCGATTGATGGAATAGAGTTTTGTGATGACATAAAGTCGAGAAAGTCGCGTCAAAAGGATCACGAGGGCCTGGCGGACACACCTCCCTCGATGTTCATCTTCATCCCTGAAGGAAAATGTTCGAAGCAGCAGCTCAGGCAGCCAGTTCATAGCGATGATGTAGACCTGTGCCTCGCCAAAATTCCATCCGGGAGAAGGGTGGCCTCGTTCCTTCCATGAGACCCCCGATTCCGATCGCCAACATAATTCGCTGGACTGACCCCCCAAAATGACACAGAGTTCTTTGCAACACTTGGCAGGGAAAGGAATTTCGAGTGGCAATGAAGCGAGTCGGCAAATATCCCCTGTCTTTCCGACAGATGGCGATGGAGCGAATGAAGGACTGCCCCAGCGTGTCGGCGCTGGCGGACGAGCTAGGCATCCATCGCACAGTCTTGTACAACCGGCAGCGTCAGGTTCAGGCCGTCGGCGGGCCGAGCGCCAGGGTTACGTCTCCGGTCCGAGAACTCCGCAAGCAGGTGCGCGAGCTGAAGAGCGTTGTGGCTGAGAAGACGTTGGAGGTGGATTTTTTCAGAGGTGCCTTGCAAAAAGTCGAGGCTCGGCGCCGGAGCAACAAGAACTCTGGCGGAACGGCATCTACGACCAGATCCGAGAGGTGATGCCGATGCAAGGTAGCTAAGTCTTGAGCGCATGCGCCAGTTGGCAAGGGTCAGCAGGGCGGGTTTCTATCGGTGTCTGCAAGAGCGCCTGCCGCGCGAAGAGGAGACGGGAGGTCCGATCAGCGGTCCAGCAGGTCGCTCTTGAGCACCGCAGAAGGTACGGGTACCGCCGGGTCACCAGAGAACTGAAGCGGCGCGGCTTTCTGGTGAACCATAAGCGCGTGGCTCGGATCATGCGAGAAGATGACCTGCTTGGCATTCAACCGAGGAGGTTCGTCGCCACCACCGATTCCGATCATGCTCTGGAGGTCTATTTGAACCTGGCCCGGCGCATGCATTTAAGCGGGATTGATCAGCTGTGGGTGGCCGACATCACCTACATTCGGTTGCGGACAGAGTTCGTCTATCTGGCCGTAATTCTGGACGGCTTTTCGCGCAAGGTGGTGGGCTGGAAGCTGGATCGCACCCTCGCGGCACGTCTGGCCGTTGAGGCGTTGCAGCAGGCTATCGAACTGCGACGTCCACTGCCGGGTCTTGTGCATCATTCCGATCGCGGAATTCAGTACGCCTCGGCCGACTTCGTCGGCATTCTAAAACAGCGCGGGATCATCCCGAGCATGAGCCGGCCAGCGAGCCGATTCGCACAGAGCCTGCTAATAGCCGGTGCCCCCGGTCATACCCGTGGAGAGTCTGGTCGAGCGCAAGTCCCTCAGTCATTCTTGTTTGTCACCCACATGACAACTCTTGTAAGGTCGTGCCCTTTATACTCGTCCATAATCACAATGACGCGCTCGGAGGGCGTATCGACGTTCTGCAGTTTGATCGCATCCTTTTCGGGGTCACCTCCTTGCGCGCTCACGCCAAATATTCCGACATCAAATGACTCGGGATTGCTATTCAGGTATTGGCGGAGAAGTGGCGTATTCCGTTCGATCCATGCTCTGGGAGTCACGTTCGGCGTAGAGTTAAGGACGATATCCCAAGCTGAAACGACAATGCCAAGCCTCCACTTTCTCTCAGGTGCATAGTCCGCAAGCGCCTGAAGAATGTCGACGACCTTTGCTTGTTCATCAGCCTTCGCTGGTTCCCAGAGTGTTGGGTCATCAACCTTCGTCCCGTTGGCCTCGGATGCAGGAGTCGTCTTCCCATTAGCCACCGCAACTTCGACTTGCCGAAGTAAGCTCACAATCTGCTCTGGCGTAAAGAAGCAGGCTCACTGGAGCGAACAATCGGAATGGAGCTCGAATCGCTTCGGACCCGGCTAAGAGAGTGTGAGGCCTACTTCGCACAAACGGAGATTCTTCGCTTTATCGAGAGCAATCGCCGCAAGTTCACCCCGCGGAACATCGCGTTTGCAATGGCGGGACTCCCGCGCATTACAGCGCGCGTCTCTCGTGAGCAGTGTGCGAAACTAGCAATCGATCCCCCAGACGGCATTGCGTTTGAGGTTTTCCGGGCCATCGCACGCTCGATCCGGGAACCGATCCGAGACCTGAGACATTCAGTCTACGAAATGCGGAAACGTCTTCTTAACGGCCCCCAAAGTGATCTGCCCCAAGCCGCTCAGCTCCGGGAGAATTGGTATTTTCTGGAATCGGCTATCCGAACAGCTGCCCGCGATACAGGTGCGCTACCCGGCTCCCTTGCGTTCCGCATATTCGCAAGATACACAGAGAACTGCACTTCGCAAACTGCCGCTGACGCGGTGCTCGCAAGTGTTCACCGGCTCCTGATAGACGGTGAACACCCGAAAAGGGGTCCACTCCGCAAAAGCAATACCGAACGTGGGGGAGGCCTTAAAGACTAGGCAAACCTAATGCAGGTTTTCACGTCTTAGCTGCGGGAAGGCGCTGCCGAATTATGTGATCGGGCTGCTCATTGTCAAGTCGTCCCTTTGAGGGCTGCGGCCAGTTCCGCTGTCGTATATTCCCGGCGGGCGTTGTAATCTTTGACGATTTTGGAAAGGTCAAGATACCGCAGACCCCAGATGCCCTGCGGCGAGGTCTTCCTGGAGTCGGTCGGGGCGAAGGAATCCACAAGATAGAAGCGATGAGGACTCGCCTTCAGGTCGTAATAGGGCGTCTGCTCTATCGCGCGCGAGATACGCTCACGGTGCTTGTCGGTGAGGTGCCCAGCCTCCTCGGTGAAGCTGATTTTGCCGTCCAGAAAGGTTGCCACCGCTATGGCCTCGACTGTGCCCACGTATGCGACAGCCTTCATGTTATAGACGCCGATAAAGCGGTAGTTCCGCTTGCATGGGCGGGATGACGATTCATAGTAGAGGTCAAAGCGCGCATTTTCTGCGATTGAAGTGCCGCAGGGAAAGACCACGAGCCACTGGTTCCGTTCCTCAAGTAATCCTTCCTCCGCTAGATAGTTGTCATAGTCTTCGACGATGGAGAGAAGCTCCCGTTCGAAATCCGCACACTGTGCTCGAAGTGCCTCCGATACTTGTGAGAAAGTCACCGCTGCAAAAGCAGTGCCCTTCGCGGCAGCCTCGGCAGCGAGCGCCCTACGTTCCGAATCTGCAATCGGCTCTTTGGTGAGGCCGATGAGGATCGTACCATCCCCACGCGCTGCCTCGCCCTTCCGGGCAATGCTTTTGAGGTGACGGCGGATCTGATCCGGGTCCAGGACGCCGCCACGCTTTGTCTCGATGTATATGCGCATCTGTTCCTGAGTAATGAGAGCATCCGGAATGCTGGCGTCTCCTCTGATCTGCTGCTCGAAAGCAAGACCGATGGAAAGGTCGATCTCAAGCAGGGACGTGAGGACACTCTGAATCTTGAACGGAGAAGACTGGTAAAAATAGCGCAGCAAAAGAAGCGTGTTGTTGGTGGCGTGGTTCTCGGGCTGCGAGAAGCGTTGGAAATGGGAAACACGGGACAAGGCTCAGCTCCCTTCGATGGCTGATAATTATTCACATTTGCAACCGATTGCTACATCTTGCCGCGACAGCAACTCATAAGAATCCGGGTCGGAGTTAAATTGCGCTTCGGCACGAGTGCTTATCCATTTCAGAGCCAGTTGATGCTGTATCCGGTTTAGGCGACCTTCATTCGCGCGCAAAATTTCCAGCGCATCAGGGAGGTAATCTGTGATGACGCCGCCGCCCCTCTCATATATGAATCTTTGGTCCGATCCCATGGCTTGCGGATCGTAATCCCCAAAGGAAAAAGTCTCGCTGGCAGTTCCTGCGGCGAGGAAAACATAACGCTGTTCTGGCGTTCTGTCCGGAGCGTCAAAATCGGATACAGATGTGAGGGGCAGGCGGTTGATCACCGCTATCCCAGCAATGTCGAAGCCAAAATGCATGCCGATTACAGCGTGTCCGGCCTCATGAATCATCGCGCGTTTCATAACCACTCTATTCCTTGAGGAGCTGATGAGCCTTGATGATCGTGGCGTCGTCAGCTTTGAGCTCGTCGAGTGTCGGGGTAGTGCTCGTTTTAATCTGGGTTAACCAGCCCCATTTCCACGAGAAAACGTGACGGTTCTTTTTGCCATCCCCGGTAGCTTCTTCCACGGCTGAGCACAAGGCATTCCTTCGTGCGCGTTATCGCTACAAAGCAATTCCGCCTCTCTTCTTCCATCTCCGGGCTTTGGCCGCCCTTTTTCTTGCTCTGGAATGAAGGCATAATGTCCTCTGCCAGACCGATGACATAGACAAAATCAAACTCTCTGCCCTTCGCTCCGTGTATCGTCATTAGCGTCACGGTATCAGGCTTGGGCGTTGGCTCCTTTGACCGCAGTTGTAGCTCCTGCAAAAACTGATCGAGCGGCACATTCCGTCCGAGATGGCTGGAGATGTCGCGGCTTATTTCCCGCCACGCGGCCATATCCTCGGCGAGGTCCGGGTCAGCGTCGGGAACGGCTAGCTCTCGTGCAATATCTGCAAGAATTCCGTCCAGCGCCGTCTTGACAAGCGAGGCATCGTTGGCAGCCCCGGCGATAAGCGTAAGAAGGTCAGCGACACTTTGCTTGAGGCTCTGCCTTCCGGCAGTTTCCAGCCATATAGCTATGTAACTACGCCCCGTCGTCTCAGCCTCGGTGATTACCTGCTGAACCGATACGGCAAGGCCCGTGAGCCGATTGAAGGCTTCAATCAACACGGCAAGGTCGCGGCGATCCAACGGACGCGCAAGTTGACGCAGGACGGCGACAAGCCAACGGAACTGAGCTGAAAGAAAGTCATCCCGTCTTTGCGCGATAACCGAGAGAACATTGTGCTCATGCAGCGCTTTGTTCATCTGTTCCAATAGAGCTTTCGTCCGGCCGAGCACGGCTGTTGATCCCCATCTGGCTCTGCCCCGCTCTGCAATTTCCTTGGCGATCTCGGATGCCTCTTCTGCGTCCGATTCAAAAACCACAAGGCGAATGTGCTCCGATGCAGGATACTTCAGATCGGTCTTGCCAGCGATAAGCGGCTTCTTGCTGGTTGTCCGTTGCGCGTTGTATACGACCAGCCTGTTCGCGGCTTCCACGATGGCGGCAGGACACCGATAGTTAGTCGGGAGCTGAATTACCTGCGCGGCAAAGTCGGCAAGGAAAGATTGTATTTGCTTGAAGTTCGCGCCGTTCCATTCATAAATAATCTGATCGTCGTCGGCCACGGCGAAGAGGCTACGGAAATCATTACCGGCAAGAGTGCGCACGAGCCTGAACTGCGCGCTGTTGGTGTCCTGGAATTCGTCGATGAGCCAATGAGGATATGACTTCCGATAACGCGCCGCAATCGCAGGAAAGGTGCTAATCAGACGGTAGGCTTCGAATATCAAAGAATTGAAATCAAGCGCATTGACGCGCCGCAGCTCCTGCTCATAGAGCTGATAAATCTCGGCGACTCTATCGCGGTCCACTACACCCGCGAGCGCATGCAGGCACACAGAAGGTTCGATGAGCTTTGATTTAAGCCGGTCGATGATGGCTAGGTATTTAACATCGTCGAGGCTGACACGTTTGCCTTCCGTTTGAGCGGTTCGCAAGGCGTCTTCCAGAACAGCCTTTCGATCATCATCCGAAGAATAAATCGCAAAATCCGGATTGATCCCGAGGTGGACCCCATGCTGGCGTAAAATCTGCGCGCAGAAGCTGTGAAAGGTGCCAATAGTAGCCCGTTCTTCGAGGCCTGGAACAAAGACAGCAACGCGGCATTTCATTTCATCAGCGGCCTTATTCGTGAATGTGAGGGCTAATACACGGAAGTTCTGATCCCTGGAGGCATCGAGCAGTTGTCCAATACGGCATGTGAGTACCTGAGTCTTGCCCGAACCGGGGCCCGCGAGTACCATCAGCGGCCCTTGATCCCAAAGCACGGCCTGGCGCTGGATGTCGGTTAGTTTCGCGAGTGCAGTCTCAAGGGCGATTTCCATCAGGCCAATCCTCTCAAACTCATCACGGCATCACGAAGTGCTTGCGGCATCCGCAGCGCCATCGAAGGATCGGCGGCAATGCGATGTGCAAGTTCAGCTGCATAACGCGTCTTATGGGCTCTCAGACACCTTTCGAGTGCTGGTTGGTCCATAGTAAGAGCATCGACCTGACCGATAGCCTGAAGGACTTGCCGCAGATCGGGCTCCAGTCCATCCGTCAAGAGCTGTTGCTCCAGATTCCCGGCTGGTAATGTCTTACACCGGGCGGCAACGAAAGCCGCTTCAAAGTCACGAGCGGCAATCTTAGTCACGTAGCTACGACCCGCATCATCGCCGTCAAATACAGCACACCACGGAATGCCCAGCGCTCTTGCCACTGCCGCAAAGGTATCAGGGCTTCCGTTATTCTGGGCATCAATCACAGACACCCCATGCTCATCAAGGTCGTAACCTAGCCCTTGGCCTAGACCATGAAGCAGCAGGTATTCCGCCTGCCCTTCAACGATCATCCAGCGCGCCGCAAAGAAAATCTCGCCGCGAACGCGCCTGGCGAATGTCTCCAGGGCGCGCAGTTCCTCATCTGGAATGAACAGAAGAGATCTATCCCGCAGTTGCCGCAGGACACCATGAATCATGGCTCTGTCAGCATTATTTCCAAAGCAGGTGAGCAGATTGCGGTATAGGGCCTCTTCGAGTTTTCCGGCGACCGTGAGGGTCTGTGAGGCACGTTCATAGGTGAGCAGTCCGCCTGAATTCGCGACTGTCGCATCGAGTGCGGGCACATGTGGGATCATGGCGGAAAAGCTGGGAGGAAGCCATTGTATTTCCGTGCCGTTTTCTGTGAGGCGAACAATCCGCAGATCGCGGAAAGGAACATGCTGCACAAAGTACGGAGAATGCGTTGTAATTATCTTCTGTCCCGGCAATTTGCTTACATGACTCCACAGGGTACGCGCTGCCTGCGGATGCAAATGCGTTTCGGGTTCTTCCAGCGCCAGTACAGGCACGCTCTCGGGCTCATAAAGCTCAGCCAGAAGATGCTTCACGAACGCCTGAAACAGGAAGATCACAGAGAGGCTCTGCATGCCCTGTCCATGACGCTGCAAGGGCAGCCACGGCCAATCCGGCTCATTGCGCAGAATGATTTCCGCTTTTGACAGAAGATCCCATGATTTAAGCGGAACGAGTCGGAGATTAACGCCACCCTCGCGGTCCCGCGCAGCTACGCGGGTTGCTCCGGACAGTGTGTCGGCAATCTCTGCCAGACGGGGATCGGCTTTGAGCAGCCTGGTATTGAGGCGATCAAGAACCTGCTGCACTCTGCCCTCCAGTTTCGGAGGTATTTCCATGGCTTTCAGCAACCGTCCCCAGAATTGCGAACGTGACGTGAATTCATCATCGGCGTCGCGCAGCGCGCCCAAATAAAAGACGGGAACATACTGCCAAAAGCGCTCGATGTTTACTCGCCTCGCGGAGCCGCCTACGAGCGGCTTACGCGCAGCATTAAGAAATGTCCATACCGGCTGAAAACATCCATCCGGTTCGCTCCAGGCGCACTGCACATTGAGGGTGATGAAGCTTTTGCCTGTCACTGGGTCGGTCTGAGAAATATTATCGAGTGACTGTTGCATTCCGTCCGGCCACTCGTCGGCGACGGTTTCTTCTGTGCGGAGCTCGATGACTACACCCGGAGACGATTTCGGATCGTCGTTTTCCTTCGCAAGATGCACGTCATACTCTGTGAAGCCTGTACCACGCTGGCCCCAGCGGCGGGTTAGCGCGATGCGGACGGCATCAAGAATCGCAGTCTTTCCGGAATTATTGGGGCCAATGAAAACAGTGGTCTCTCCAAGCTCCAGATCAAGTGCTTTTATCGACCGAAAATTTTCGATTCGCAGGGACGCGATTCTCATGGCATCACTGAGACGTTGTCTTTCTCCGTCTGGATTTTGGCATTACTCACAATTTTGAGCGTTCGGCTGTTCCGAATGTCCCTCTAAATGATACGGTCGCGAGTGCTCTGCGTAGACATATGCATTGATCCGGCTATTTTACTGGATCGGGGCACATGCGAATTCCTGGTGGATTGTCGCCAACCCAGAACCCTGCTGAGGCCTTGAAAACAAATTGATAAGCCAACTTATGAGGACCGATCCATCTGCAATATTCGGTTTGCCATGGCTGGCAGACCCACGTCGATAAAGCCGCCGACATCCTGCGCGGCAATACCGATTACTCCGAGTTCCGCGGCTACGTCTTTGCTTTGCCCATTGATGAGAAGATACAATTCAAGACCACATGACTGTGCACGAGTTCTGTGAAGAAGATCCTCTCGAGAAAAACCATCGTGATCGCTCCAACTTCGTCCGCAAGTTAGTCCAACGTCCCAATGAGCCGGCCCAGCTGCCCTTAGGGCACTTAGCCCCTCCACCCAGACGCATAGTGCAATTTTGGGACGATCTTGATCGATTGCCCGAGGATGTTAGGGAGTGCATGGAGTCGTGGAGGACACTCGAACGGTCCGGATTCGAGCTTCACGTTTTCGACGAGAGTTCCGCGAGGAGCTTTATCCGGATCCACTTGGGTTCGAGATATGAGAAAGCCTTTGACAGGTGCTATCACCCTTCAATGAAGTCAGACTACTTCCGTTACTCCTACGTTTTAGTAGAGGGAGGATTTTATGTTGACGCTGACGATGTCTATCACGGAACGACAATCGATTACCTCTTTACAGATGGGCGATTGAAGCTTCAACCTTTCTGCTACGATATTGCGACAGGTCAGATGGTTCCTCCCTCACTTTTCGTCAATCCTGGGGCAAGCCAGTTAAGTTGGATTTTCTACTTCAACACAACGCCGTTGATCGCGGGTCGCAATCATCCCATCATAGAGCGCGCATTGCTGAATGCTACAACATCGCTTGAGCAAGAATCGAAAGGCGGGTTGCCCGAAGTCCAGGCAACCACGGGCCCCGGCAACCTCACCAGATCCGTATTTGAAGTGATTACTAATGAAGGCCGCCCGGAGGAAGTGCTGCTCGTTGTGCACGATTGGGAGAAGACTTCCACCAGTAAGTGGCCACTTAGTTACCGGAGTGATAAGAGAAACTGGAGGATTTCGAATCAGCAAGCGTATCGGGCCTCATGGCGCGCGGAGGAGCAATGAACCTGGTGCGCCCCCCACTGGCCGCTGTCAGTCAAGCTTTCCGATTCTGGCTGGCTCTTCGGAGGCTCCTACCGAGGCGGAAGTGTCAAACATTCGGTGTTCATGGACCGGAGAAAGGCCCTGGGGTTGAGAAGATTTATGTCATCAATCTCGATCGTGAACCGGGCCGCTGGTCCAAGATTGAACAAGAGCTCAGGCACATATTGGACACGTCGG
>Ga0302324_100005971_pt1 | contig 26439 bp, 24 predicted proteins | sample Palsa_T0_1_FD_201949 | JGI IMG/M metagenome (GOLD analysis project Ga0302324, IMG submission 201949) | Peat permafrost microbial communities from Stordalen Mire near Abisko, Sweden - Palsa_T0_1 | ecosystem: Environmental > Terrestrial > Soil > Palsa > Peat permafrost | place: Sweden: Abisko... | reverse complement strand
CTCCGGCACGCCGCCGTTCCCCCGAAACGCAAAACCGTAGCGAGCCTGACCATGTTTCAGCGACCATCGTCCCTTTTTCTTTCGCTTCTTCTCGGCCTAGCCAGCGCCGTGTCAGCAGGGCTTGCCGGCTGCGCCAACGTGCCGGCCGCCGCAGCCAGCGCGCCAGCGGGCGCCTCGACCGACGCCGCGCCTGGTGCCGCCGCCGCTCCTCCTGCCGCGGGCCAGCCGCGTCCGTTCGCCGAGATCATCAAGGATGCGAAAGAGACACCGGGCCTGTTCCAGGTCTGGCAGAAGGATGAGAAGGTGTGGATCGAGATCGCACCCGAGCAGTTCGGGGTTCCCTACCTCTTCACGGCGAATCTCAGTCGCGGTGTGGGCGAACAGGGCGTGTACGGCGGCATGATGCTCATCGACCAGATCGTCGTGTTCAAGCGCATCGGCAACAGCGTGCAGCTGATTGCCAAAAACTATGCCTTCACCGGCGGCAACGACGTGGCGCTCGCCCAAGGCGTGAAGGAAGGTTTTACCGACAGCCTGCTCGGCTCAACCACGGTGGTGAGCCAGCCGCACCCGGAACGCAAGACGGTGTTGATCGACGCGAACGCGCTGTTGCTGACCGACATCCCGGTCGGCGAGAGTTTCACGACCGGCATCCATATGCGCAGCTACACGTTCGACGCGAAGAACTCGAGCTTCGATGGCGTGCAGAACTCCGCTGAGCAGTCGTCGTTCACTGTTTCGGCGCATTATTCCAATCCGAGAGCGACGCTGCCGCCAGCGCCCACGCCCACGCCGCAGCCAATGCCGTTCCCGCCGTTCAACACGCTGCCCGACGGCCGCAGCCTGTTTCTCGGCTATACGTACAATTTTGCGCAGTTGCCCGAGCCGATGACCCCGCGCCGAGCGGATCCCCGCGTCGGCCATTTTCAGAGCGAGGTATGGGACTTTTCCACCGATACGAACTTCACCGCCCAGGTGCACTACGTCGATCGCTGGCGGCTGGAAAAGAAGGACCCGGACGCGGCGCTGTCGGAGCCGAAGCAGCCCATCGTCTTCTGGATCGATCGCACGGTGCCCGAGAAATATCGCGCATCGGTGCGCGAGGGCATCCTCGAATGGAACAAAGCGTTCGAGAGGATCGGCTTCAAAGACGCGATCGTCGTGCGGCAACAGGAGCAGAACACCCCGTTCGACACCTACGACGCACGGCATTCGACCGTTCGCTGGTTTGTCTCCAAGGATGCCGCGTTCGCGATCGGGCCATCGACGGTCGACCCCCGCACCGGCGAGATCCTGGACGCCCAGGTTGCCATCCCTGAAACGTGGTCGCGCGTCAACCGCACGTTCATCTCCGAGCAGGTGGCGGCGGCGTCACCCGCGTTCGATACATTGCAGGCGTCGCCCGGTGTCGACGGCGACCAATGCAACTACGCGTCGGAGGCGCTCGAGGAAATGCAGTTCGGTCTGGACCTGCTCATCGAACGCGGTGAAATCGAGCCGGGCAGCCCGCAGGCCGACGCGTTCGTTGCCGCAGCGCTCAAAGCGGTAGTGATGCACGAAGTCGGTCACACGCTGGGTCTGCGACACAACTTCCGCGGGTCCACCGTGTATTCGCTGGCGCAGATCCAGGATCCGGCGTTTACCCGCGAACACGGCATCTCCGGCTCGGTAATGGATTACAACCCGCTCAATATTGCGGTCAAGGGAGAAGCGCAGGGCGCTTACGTCGACCCGACCATCGGTCCCTACGATTACTGGGCGATCGAGTACGCGTACCGGCCGCTGCCGCCGGCAACGGAGACCGAGGAACTGGCCAAGATCGCCGCCCGGGGTGCAACCGATCCGCTGCTCGCCTTCTCGTCCGACGAGGAATCGATCGCCGGCCTGGACCCCGACGCGAGCCAGTTCGACCTGGGCTCCGATCCGCTGCTCTACCTTTCGAAGCGGCTCGTTATCTCACAGGAACTGTGGCAGCGTCTGCAGGACCGTCCGCTCAAACCGGGAGAATCCTACGACGTCCTACGCCGCACCTTTGACGCCGGCTTCCGCCAGATCACGCGCGCCGCAGGACTTACGGTGAAATACGTTGGCGGCGTTTACTACGTGCGCGACTTTGCCGGCACCGCGAACCTGCCACTGACACCTGTCTCACCCGATCAGCAACGTGCGGCGCTCAACCTCATCGCAACCGGGATCTTCTCGGCCGACAGCTTCCGCTTCAAGCCCGAATTCCTGCGCAGCATGGGGATCGATTATCTCAACATCGGCATTCGCGGCGGCGCCGGCACAATCCGGTTCAACCCCGATTTCAGCCTGAGGAACCGCGTGCTGGGGCTGCAGACCGCCATCCTGAGCCAGCTCCTGAGCGACGCCGTGCTCGCACGGTTGCTCGACTCCGAGGTCAAGGTGCGCAAGTCAGACCAGGCGCTGACTCTCAACGAGCTTGTATCCGCCCTGCGTGCCTCGATCTGGAGCGAATTGAAGACCGGCGGATCGATTCCGGCTCCGCGTCGCGACCTGCAGCGCGAGTACATTCGCCACATCGCGACCGTCATTACCCGTCCTTCGCCGGGGACGCCGGCGGACGCGGCGGCACTCTTCCGCGAAGAGGCCAAGGCGCTCACAGCGCAAATCAAGACCGCCGCCGGCAGCGGCAACCGTGACGCCGTGACGCGCGCGCACCTCAGCGAATCGGCGGGGACGCTCGACGAGGCGCTTAAGGCCCCGCTGCTGCGCCAGGGCGTCTAGCGCGGCTAGAGTCGCCCTTGCCCGACGCTGCCCGCTTGAAGCCGCACAGTTCCGAGCTTACGCTCGCGCCGGTCGACAACCGGGCACTCGCGAACCTCTGCGGGTCGCTCGATGCCAACCTGCGGCAGATCGAGGCCGCCCTGGATGTGACGATTGCGCGCCGTGGGGCAACCTTCACGGTGCATGGCGCGCGCGCCGGCGTGGAGCGGGCCTCCGCGGCGTTGCATCGCTTCTATGCCCAGGCGCAGGAACCGCTCACCGTCGACGACGTCCAGCTCGGCCTGGTCGAGTTGCGCGCTGCCGCGCAAGACGCCCCGCCGGGCGAAGGCACGGAACGCGGCATGCCCGTCTTGCGTACGCGCCGGGCCGACCTGCACGGACGCACGCCTAACCAGATCGCGTATCTGCAGCACATTCAGGATCACGACATCACCTTCGGCATCGGGCCTGCGGGCACCGGCAAGACGTATCTGGCCGTCGCTTGCGCGGTCGACGCACTCGAGCGCGATGGGGTCAAGCGCATCGTGCTCGTGCGGCCCGCGGTCGAGGCCGGCGAGCGCTTGGGCTTTCTGCCGGGAGACTTCGCGCAAAAGGTCGATCCTTATCTGCGCCCACTCTACGACGCGCTGTTCGACCTGATGGGGTTCGACAAGACGGCAAAAAGCTTTGAGCGAAACACGATCGAGATTGCGCCGCTCGCGTACATGCGTGGACGCACGCTTAATCACTCGTTCATTATCCTCGACGAGGCGCAGAACACGACGCCCGAGCAGATGAAGATGTTTCTTACCCGCATCGGTTTTGGCACCCGGGCGGTCATCACCGGCGATGTCACCCAGATCGACCTAGCGCGCGGCCAGAAGAGTGGCCTGATCGAGGCGCGTCGTGTGCTCGCCGACGTGCGCGGCATCGCCTTCACGGATTTCACCAGCGCTGACGTGGTACGCCATCCGTTGGTGCAGAAGATCATCAGCGCGTACGAGAAGCACACCCGCAGCGAGCGCATCGACGCGCCTGCCGACGACCGACGTCGCGAGCGATGATGGAACGCCCTGCCGCGCTGCTTGGGTGCGCGCGGGCGGCGCGATGACTTCGCCGCGACCGCGGGCCGCAGTGGCGGTGCAATATGCTGCCGTCGGCGACGATTTGCCGGCACGTCCCTTGCTTCGGCGCTGGGTGCGAGCGGCGACGGGCGCCGATGTCGCGGCGCTCTCCGTCGTACTGCGTTTCGTCGAGGAAACCGAAAGCCGCGACCTCAACCGGCGCTACCGCGACCGCGACTGCCCCACCAACGTGCTGGCGTTCGTGTACGATGATGTGGGGGGCGCCGAAGGTCCGATGTTGAGCGGCGATATCATTCTCTGTGCGCCGGTGCTGCGACGCGAGGCCACGAAGCAGGGCAAATTGCTGGCGGCACATTGCGCGCACCTGGTCGTCCACGGCATGCTGCATCTGCAGGGCCACGATCACGCTCGTGCCGACACGGCTGCGCAGATGGAGGTGCGTGAGACCGCTATCCTTGCGCGGCTGGGCTTTGACGATCCGTACCTCGTGAGCCCGCGAAGGCACACGAGATCCTTCAGGCGCGCTTCGCAATGAGCGGCTACGCTGCCAGCAAAGATCCGCAGCGACCCACGCTGCTCGAGCGACTTTCCGCGTTCCTGATCCGCGAGCCGGAGGACCGCGAAGAATTGCTCTCGCTGCTTCACGGCGCCTTCGAGCACAAGTTGCTCGACGCCGATGCGCTGTCAATCATCGAAGGCGCGCTGCAGGTCTCCGAAATGACGGTGCGCGACATCATGATTCCACGCGCACAGATGGACGTGGTGTCGATCGACGACGAGCCGGACCAATTCATCCCCTTCGTCCTGGAGACTCGCCACTCGCGCTTCCCGGTCGTCGGCGAGAACAAGGACGATATCGTCGGCATCCTGCTCGCCAAGGAATTGCTCAACTACTACGCCAACCCGGAATCGTTCAACCTGCGCGACACGCTGCGTCCCGCGGTTTTCGTGCCCGAGTCCAAACGGCTCAACGTATTGCTGCGCGACTTTCGCGCCAATCGCAATCATATCGCCATCGTCGTGGACGAATATGGCGGCGTGTCGGGCCTGGTGACCATCGAGGACGTGCTCGAGCAAATCGTCGGCGACATCGAGGATGAGTATGACTTCGACGAAGCCGAGGACAACATTATTCCTGAGGCCGGCGGCCGCTATCGTGTGAAGGCGCAGACCGAAATCGCCGATTTCAACGAAACCCTGGGTGTCCACTTCAGCGACCAGGAATTTCATACGATCGGCGGCCTGGTCGTGCAGGCGTTTGGCCGGCTGCCGAAGCGCGGCGAGGCGACGACGATCGCCAACTTCCGCTTCAAGGTGGTGCGCGCCGACAGCCGCCGAATCTATACCTTGCAAGTCGAGCGAGTCGCCCCGGAGCCGGAAGAGAAATCGAGCGCGGGCGCTGCTTGATGCGCGCGCTTGCAACCCTTGTCGCCGCCGTGCTGCTCGGTGTCGCGACGGTGTTCGGCTTCGCGCCATTCGGCCTGTCCGCGCTGCCGGTATTCACGCTCGCCGCCCTGTTTTTCCTGTGGCGGCGCGCGCGCTCCCCGCGCGCCGCATCGGCCATCGGATTTGCCTTCGGCCTGGGCCTGTTCGGCTTCGGTGCGTCGTGGGTGTACATCGCCCTGGCACAGTTCGGCGGTATGGAAGGTGCGCTCGCCGCGCTCGGCACTGCCGGTTTCTGCGTCTACCTCGCGATCCTTCCGGCGCTTGCCGGGTGGGCCACCGCCCGCCTGGCCCCGGTGGGCACCGGCGCTCGTCTCGTCGCTGCGGCCGCATGCTGGACCCTGACCGAATGGTTGCGGCTCTGGTCCGGCTTTCCATACCTGTCGGTTGGATACGCGCAGACGCGCGCCGCGCTCGGCGCCTATGCGCCCATCGGCGGCGTATTCCTGGTCAGCCTCGCTGTCGCGACGACAGCCGCCTTGGTGGCCTACGCGCCGCAAGCACTTCGCAACGGGCGCCGCGGCGCAGCAGCCGCGGCGGTGCTGCTCGCCGTGTGGGGCGCTGCGTGGGGCCTGCGCAGCATCGAGTGGAGCCATGCGGCCGGCGACCCGGTTGCCGTGAGCTTGATCCAAGGCAACATCCCCGAAGACGTCAAATTCGAGGCCGCCTATCGCGACGCCTCGCTTGCCGCCTATGCGGAGCTGGTTGCGCAATCCAAAGGACGATTGATCGTACTGCCCGAATCGGCACTGCCGATGTTTGCCGACGAAGTACCTCCCGACTACGTTGCGAAGCTGCGCGAGGCCGCGCGGCAACGCAACGGCGACCTGCTCGTCGGCCTCTTTTTTTTCGAGCCACGCGCCGCAGGTTACGACGAAGACCGCTACTTCAACAGCGTGATCAGCGTTGGCACGGCGCGTACACAGGTGTACCAGAAACGCCATCTGGTTCCGTTTGGCGAGACCATTCCGGCCAAGCCGATCGTGGGCTGGTTCATCCGCAGCGTGTTGCACATTCCACTGGCCGATCAGACGCCGGGAGCGGCCGACCAGGCGCCGTTCGACGTCGCGGGCCAGCGCGTTGCCGTCAACATCTGTTACGAGGACGCATTCGGTGGCGAACTCATCCGCCAGCTGCCGGAAGCGACGTTGCTCGTCAACGTCACCAACGACGCCTGGTATGGGCGCTCGCTGGCAGCCGAACAGCACGACGAGATCGCTGCCATGCGCGCGATCGAGACCGCGCGACCGATGCTGCGCGCGACCAACACGGGCATCACTTCGATCATCGATCACCACGGCGTGGAGCTCTCGCGCCTTCCCTGGTTCACGCGCGGGATCCTGGAAGGGACCATCGCCGGGCGCAGTGGCGAGACACCCTACGTTCGCTGCGGGGACGCGCTCGCGATCGCCATTGCCACCCTGCTCACCGGCGCATCCTTCGCCATCGGCAGGCGACGCAAACGCGATTCGCGATAGCCGGTGGCGTGGCGCCGCATTCATCCACTAGAATCAAGCCCTTCATGCCCGCCGCGATGCGTTGATGCTCACCTTCCAGCAGTTCATCGGCAAGCTCCAGGACTACTGGGGCGCGCAGGGATGCGCTCTGCTGCAACCCTACGACATGGAGGTCGGCGCGGGCACATCGCACACCGCGACGTTTCTGCGCGCGCTCGGTCCGGAACCGTGGCGCGCCGCCTACGTTCAGCCTTCGCGTCGCCCTAAAGACGGACGTTACGGCGAGAACCCGAACCGGTTGCAGCACTACTACCAGTACCAGGTGGTGCTCAAGCCCTCACCGCCGGATATCCTCGAGCTCTACCTGGGGTCGCTTGCGGCCCTCGGCCTCGACCTGACGAAGAACGACGTGCGCTTCGTCGAAGATGACTGGGAGAACCCGACCCTGGGGGCGTGGGGGCTTGGCTGGGAAGTGTGGCTCAACGGCATGGAGATCACGCAGTTCACCTACTTCCAGCAGGTCGGCGGTCTGGAATGCAACCCCGTCACCGGCGAGATCACCTACGGACTCGAGCGACTGGCGATGTACCTGCAGGGCAAGGAGAACGCGTTTGACTTGGTATGGACCACTTGGGAAGAAGGCGGTGAGCGGCGCACGCTGACTTACCGCGACGTGTACCACCAGAACGAAGTCGAGCAGTCAGCGTACAACTTCGAGCAGTCGAATGCCGCCAAACTGTTCGATCAGTTCACCTTCTTCGAGAGCGAGGCGAAGCGTCTGCTCGAGGCCAAGCTGGCCCTGCCGGGCTACGAGATGATCCTCAAGACCGCGCATACCTTCAACCTCCTCGACGCGCGGGGTGCCATCTCGGTGACAGAGCGCGCAGGCTACATCTTGCGCATCCGCGCGCTGTCGCGCCTGGTAGCCCAGGCTTATGTCGCGTCACGCCGGCGCCTCGGCTTTCCGATGCTCCCTGACGCCCACCGAACCCAACTACCCGCGCAGTACAAGGAAACCGCGGCATGAGCGCGGCGACGCTCGTGGTCGAGCTGCTCACCGAGGAATTGCCACCGAAGGCGCTCAAGGGGCTGGGCGAGGCCTTCGCGGCGACGCTGGCGGCGGGTCTGCAGGAGCGTGATTTTCTCGCGCCTGAGAGTGTCGCGACTGGCTATGCAACGCCACGCCGACTGGCGGTCTCGATTACGCAGGTTCGTGCCGTCGCCCCGGACAAGCCGTTCAAGGAGCGCCTGCTGCCGGTCAGCGTTGCATACGATGCGCAGGGGCAGCCAACGCCGGCACTGCGCGGAAAGCTCAAGGCAAAGCAGCTTGCGCACATCGACCCCGACCTGCTGCTGCGCGAATTCGACGGCAAGACCGAGGTACTTTGCTACGCCGGCATCGCCCGCGGCGGTCCGCTGGTCAGCGCATTGCAATCGGCGCTGGCCGATACCCTCGCCGGGCTGCCGATTCCCAAGGTGATGAGTTACGCGCGACCGGGTAGCTACTACAACGATGAGAAATTCGTTCGCCCGGCGCACCGACTGATCGCGCTGCATGGAACCGAGACGGTTGCCGTCAATGTGCTCGGTCTGGCCGCCGGCCGCAGCACCGCCGGCCATCGTTTTTTGAGCCGGCCGGACATCGACATCGCAGACGCCGAGGCCTATGCACCCACGCTGGAAGCCGAGGGCAAGGTGCTGCCGGCGTTCGCGACGCGCCGCGGCAAAATTGCGGCCGCCCTCGTCACCGCCGCAGGCGGGGCAATGGTGCTCATGCCCGATGCCTTGCTTGACGAAGTGACCGCGCTGGTCGAATGGCCGAAGGTCTACACCGGCGGTTTCGACGCGGCATTCCTCGAAGTGCCCAAGGAATGCCTCGTGCTGACCATGCAGCAAAACCAAAAATACTTCGCCCTGAGCGGTACCGACGGGCGGCTGCAAAACCGGTTCCTGCTGGTAAGCAATCTCGACCCGCGTGATCCGGAGGCGATCATCCGCGGTAACGAGCGCGTACTGCGCGCGCGGCTCGCCGACGCCAAGTTCTTCTACGACCGCGACCGTCATGTTCGGCTCGAATCCCGCGTGCCTGGCCTCGACGACGTCGTCTATCACCATAAGCTTGGCAGCGAGGGGCAGCACGTGCGCCGCCTGCGGTCGCTGTCGCGGCAAATCGCGGCCGAGATCGGCGCCGACGTGGAACTGGCCGATCGCGCTGCTCTGCTCGCCAAGGCGGATTTGTCCACTTTGATGGTGGGCGAGTTTCCCGAACTCCAGGGAACGATGGGGCGCTACTACGCGCTGCACGATGGCGAGCCGGCAGTCGTTGCCGATGCGCTGGCGCAGCATTACCAGCCGCGCTTCGCGGGTGACGAATTGCCGGTCGGTCCCGTCGCGCAGGCGGTCGCGCTCGCCGACAAGCTTGAGACGCTAGCCGGGCATTTTGGCGTCGACGAGGCACCGACCGGGGAAAAAGATCCTTTCGGCCTGCGGCGCTGCGCCATCGGCGTGCTGCGCATTTTGATCGAGGGTAAACTCGCCGTCGACCTGCGCCACCTGATTGAGCTCGCGTTCGACGCCTTTGCCGCAACTGCCTCCGTGCGCAGTGCCGTCGATGAGGTCGAGACGTTCATCCACGACCGCCTGCGCGCCTATCTTCGCGAGCGCGGCTACAGCGCGAATCAGATCGATGCGGTCATGTCACCGCCGCCGCGGCGCATCGATCTGGTGCCCGACAGGCTCGCGGCGGTGCAAGCTTTCCTCGCCCTGCCCGATGCAGCGGCGCTGGCGGCGGCCAACAAACGCATTGTCAACATCCTGAAGAAGTCGGGAGGCGACAGCGCCGTGGCAATCGATCGCTCGCTGTTATCCGATGGCGCGGAACACGACCTGTATGCCGCGGTAGAGCGCCTGCTGCCGGTGGTACATCAACACGTCGATAAGGGCGAGTATCCCGAGGCGCTGCTGGCCCTTGCTTCGGCGCGCTCGAGCGTCGACCGTTTTTTTGATGCGGTGCTGGTGATGGCCGACGAACCGGCCGTGCGCGCCAACCGGCTGGCCCTGCTACGCGGTCTTGCGACGGCGATGAACCAGGTCGCCGACATATCCAAGCTGGCCGTCTGACGGAGCGCCCTTGGTCCAATTCCTCTCCGAACCGGCCCCGCATACACGTCAGGTCAAGCTGATCATCCTCGACCGCGACGGAGTCATCAACTACGACCGCGAGCAGTTTATCAAGTCGCCGGACGAGTGGCGCCCGATACCGGGCAGCCTCGAGGCCATTGCGCGCCTCAACCACGCGGGTTTCCGGGTCGTCGTTGCAACCAATCAATCCGGCCTCGGGCGACGGCTGCTCGACACCGCCGCCCTGATCTCGATCCACGAGAAGCTGCACAAGGCGCTCGCCCAGGTGGGTGGGCGCATCGATGCGGTGTTCTTCTGCCCGCACACCGCCGATGCCAACTGTGATTGTCGCAAGCCCAAGCCGGGAATGCTCATCGATATCGGCCAGCGCTTCGGCGTCGAGTTGACCGGCGTGCCCTGTATCGGCGACTCGTTGCGCGACTTGCAAGCGGCTGAAGCCTGCGGCGCACAACCGATTCTGGTGCTAACCGGCAAAGGCGAGAAGACGCTGCGCGACGGCGAGTTCCCCAAGAACACCGTAATCTTTCCCGATCTGGCTTTCGCCGTCACGGCGCTCCTGGCCGGGGATTAAGGCGCCGCATCCGATGTCCGTGCTGCGCTCGTTGCTCTTTGCCCTGTTCCAGTTCGTCGTCACTCCCGTCTACGCCGTGCTCGTCCTGCTGTCGTTCTGGGCGCCCCCGGTGCCGCGCTTCAAGTTCATTATCGGCTGGTGCTGGCTCAATCTCTTCGCGGCGCGATGGATCTGCGGCATCCGCCATCGTCTCATCGGCGCGGAACACATTCCGCCGCGCGAGAAGCCGCACATCGTCATGTCCAAGCATTCCTCGACCTGGGAAACGCTGGCGCTCAACTTCATCTTCCCGCCGCTCGCGTTTGTCGCCAAGAAGGAGTTGCTGTCCATTCCTTTCTTTGGCTGGGCATTCAAGCTGGCCTCGCCGATCACGATCGACCGCAAGGCGGGCGTGGACGCGATGCAGCAAATTGCCACGCAGGGACGGGAACGGCTGGCCGAGGGATTCTGGATCGTTTTCTATCCGGAAGGGACGCGGATCCCGGCCGGGACGCAAGCGCATTACAAGACCGGGGGTACCCGGCTCGCGCTCGCGTTGGGTATACCTATCGTCCCGGTGGCGCATAATGCGGGCTACCTATGGCCCAAAGGCGTGCTGGGAAAGCGGTCGGGAACGGTAACCGTGTCGATCGGGCCGCCGATCGGCATCGAGGGCAAGGACATGCAGCGGCTGACCAACGAGGTCGAATCGTGGATCGAGAACGAGGTCGCGCGGCTCGGCAACCCGCTGCGCGAGACGTCGACAACGCACGGTTGATCCGGCATCGCGAGGGTGCCGCGGACAACAGCCTGCGCCACGTGCTGCTCGCCGGTCAGGATGTCGACTATCGACTTATTCGCGCCCGGCGCCAGTCGATCGGCATGACCATCGACAACACCGGCCTGGTGGTGCGCGCGCCGCGCTGGGTATCGGTGCGCGAAATCGAGTTGGCGTTAACGGAACGTGCGCGCTGGGTCATCGCGATGCTCGCCGAATGGCGTGGACGCAACCGCGATTCGCTCCCGAGCGCGTGGCAGGAGGGCGCGCCGCTCCTCTTCCAGGGGCGGCCGTTGACGCTGGCGCTGTTCCCGGCGCGCAAGCAGGCCATCGCCGCGGACCTGCTCCATTTGAGGGTGCTGCACCCGACGCCGGGCGACGAGAGCGAGATCGCCGCATTTTGCTGCCGCTGGCTTAAGGAACAGGCGCTGGCCTTGCTCGCGCCAAGGGCATTTCATTTCGCGAGCCGCCTTCGGACGCGGCCCCCGGCGGTCAAGCTGTCGGACGCACGCGCGCAGTGGGGAAGCTGCAATCACCGCGGCGAGATTCGCCTCAACTGGAGGCTGGTGCAGCTGCCGCCGCGCATCTCCGACTACGTCGTCGCGCACGAGGTGGCGCACTTGGTCGAGCTCAACCACTCGGCCCGCTTTTGGGCGCTGGTCGAGTCGCTGTTTCCGGGACACGTCGAGGCTCGGCGCGAACTCGATGCGCTCACGCCGCTTTTGGACTGACCACCACCCGCTAGCTCGTCGGCAACGCCGGCAAACGCACACCGACGCCGGCCTGGGCGCGCAACAGACGCTCCAACGCGGCGCCGAGCTCCTCGCCGCTGCGCGTATCCCGCCAGGCACCACCTTCGGGACGGAAGTGAAACCCGCCGGATTTAGCCGCGACCCAGAGCTCGCGGTTCGGCACGTGGCGGTTGACGATAACCCGGCTGCCATCGGCGCATTCGATGCTGAGCACGCCATCGTTGTCAGCCCAGTCGAGGTCGCCGTCGGAGGCGTCGAGGGCTGTGGCGATGATGCCCAAGACCCGGTCGGTCAGCGCCCTGAATACACTCTCGTCGATCATCGAAGGCATCGTTGGCGGCGTGATAGACTTCGACGCACTTGCGTAAAGATGTCGTGCACAGTGTTCCGGATGTTACGCCGTTCCGTCATCGCGATCATCGCCTGCGCGGCCGTGCTCAGCATCTCAGGATGCGGAGTCAAGGGACCGTTGCGGCTTCCCCCTGGCCAAACCGCACCCGCACCGACCGGTCTGCCGCCCGGTGCGGTCCCGGCGACCACGACGTCGGACGACCGACCCACCGAGACGCAACCTACGCCGACGACACCGCAGCGCCCTGCACCGGACGAGAACAAGGACCGGACGGAGTGACCGCGCTCGCCCTTCGGGACGGCGGGCTTTGCGTCGAGGGTGTCCCGCTCACCGCCATTGCGGCGCGTTACGGAACCCCGTGCTTCGTCTATTCGCGCGCCGCGCTCACGGCTGCCTACCGTGAGTTCGACGAGGCCTTTGCGGCGCTGCGTCATCTCACCTGCTATGCCATGAAGGCCAATTCGAACCTTGCCGTGCTCGACGTCTTTGCACGACTGGGAAGCGGTTTCGACGTCGTCTCCGGCGGCGAGTTGGCGCGAGTGATCGCCGCCGGCGGTGATCCCGGCAAGGTCGTCTTTTCCGGCGTTGGCAAGACGCATGAAGAGCTGCGTCAGGCGCTCGCCCTGGATATTCTCAGTTTCAACGTCGAATCCGCGAGCGAACTCGACCATCTCGACCGCATCGCCCGACGCGCGGGCAAGCGGGCGCCGGTAAGCATCCGCGTCAATCCCGACGTCGATCCACAGACGCATCCCTACATTGCCACCGGACTCAAGGAGAGCAAGTTTGGGATCGCCTTCGACGAGGCGCTGCCGCTTTATCGACACGCCGGCAAGCTGCCCGGAATCGCCCTGCGCGGCGTCGACATCCATATTGGCTCGCAGATCACCGCGCTCGAGCCGTATCGCCAGGCTGCGACGAAGGTGCTGCAGCTCGTCGACACGCTCGCAGGCGAAGGCATCCACCTCGAGCACGTCGACCTGGGGGGCGGAATCGGCATTCGCTACCGCGACGAGATCCCGGTCGATCTGGGCCAATACGCAGCCATGATCGGTGCGCTTTTCCGCGAGCGATCGGAGAGGCTTCTGCTCGAGCCGGGCCGACGGCTGACCGGCAATGCAGGCCTCCTGCTGACGCGGGTCTGCTACCTCAAGCCCGGTACGGAGCGAAGCTTTGCCATCGTCGACGCGGCGATGAACGACCTCCTGCGCCCGGCGCTGTACGACGCATGGCACGAAGTGCGGGCAGTGACGCCGCGCCATGATGAACCCCGAACCTGGCAGATTGTCGGACCCATCTGCGAAAGCGCCGATTTTCTCGCCCGCGATCGCGAGCTCGCGCTCGCCGAGGGCGACCTGCTGGCGATCCTTTCGGCCGGTGCGTATGCGATGGCCATGAGCTCGAACTACAACTCGCGACCGCGCGCGGCGGAGGTGCTTGTCGACGGCACCACGATGCATCTGGTTGGGCGCCGTGAGACCGAGGTCGAGCTGTTCGCACGCGAATCGCGCCTGCCTTGATCGAGCACGCTGCGACGTCGCTGCGATTGCAAATGCGCCAAAATTGCGCCCTTTGCGAGTGTGCTAATTCGCAACAGTGCGCTTCGGCATCGCCCAAAATCGCAATTAAATCTTGAATTTCAAAAAAAATTGGCTAGAATTCAGGCAGCAGGTGTCAATGGGTTTGTCAAGGGTCATCGAAATTGCAGTTTGATCCGCGATAAAACCGGCGGGATCTGCGCTGAAGCAGTAGTACATAACAGTTTCAGCAACTCAGACAGGAGAACTGAAGATGATGGCTGACATGATGACCATGGCGTCTCCGGCGGCCCCGGCAGCGCCGAAGAAGAAGGCAAAGAAGCGCAAGGCGAAGAAGGCGGCCCCGAAGAAGGCTGCGAAGAAGAAGGCGGCGAAGAAGAAAGCGGCCCCGAAGAAGCGCAAGGCCGCGAAGCGCAAGCCTGCCAAGAAGGCGAAGAAGAAGGTCGCGAAGAAGAAAGCGACGAAGAAGAAGGCGACCAAGCGCAAGCCGGCCAAGAAGAAGGCCAAGAAGGCGGCGAAGAAGAAAGCCGCCAAGCGCAAACCGGCCAAGAAGAAGGCCAAGAAGGCGAAGAAGCTGTAGGCTTCCCGCCGCACGGCCGTCGCAGGACTGCGATGGCCCCCAAAACAGGCGACGCGAAAGTGTCGCCTGTTTTGTTTTGGGCGAGCGTCAGGAAGCCTTGGCGTGGTGGGTGCGGCGGGACTGCCGACCCAGGGTCCCGGAGGCAGGTCGGATCGCACCGCTACCCGCCACAGGACTCGCGCCAGAAGCCAGCTTGCGGCCGCGCTTGGACTTCTTCGCGCTGACCGGCCCTGCATCGCTTACCACCCGCAGGCGTTGTCCCGGCGTGACCTTGGTGCCCACGCCAGCGTTCCAGCCTTTGAGCTCCTGCGCCGAGACATCGTAGTGTGCTGCGATGGAAGCGAGCGTCTCGCCTTTGCGCACGCGGTGGTAGAAAGTACGGCCGCTCGGCACCGTCGTGAACACAGCGTTCTGCAGGCTCGCTACGGTCGCGTCCGATGGCGCCTGCGTCGGTACAAGCAGCGCGTGGCCGACGGGCACCTTGGCCCGCACACCGATGCCGTTGATGCTGCGCAGGGTCTCCAGCGACAAGCCGAAACGGGTCGCCACCGCCTGCAGCGTTTCGCCGGACCTAAGTTTGTACGCCTGCCAGGTGACCATGGGCTGGTTGGTTAGCTCGAGCTTGGCGGCAAACAGCTCCGCTTTGTCGTAGGGCAGCAGAATGGTGGCCTCGTCGGCGCCAGCGATCACCGGCCGGTTGTGTTGCGGATTGAGCGACAGGAACTCATCGAGCGGCATTTCCGCAAGCTCGGCTGCAAGCTTGACGTCCATTTTCCTCTTGGTTCGAACCACGGTGAAATAGGGCGCATCGGGTATGTCGGCGAGCGCCAAATCGAACTTTTCCGGATCGCTGACGATGTTCTTGACCGCTTGCAGCCGCGGGACGTAATTGCGCGTCTCGGAGGGCATCTTGAGGCTCAAATAGTCTGTCGGGAGGCCCCGCTTTTGGTTGGCCACGATCGCCCGTTCCACCGCGCCTTCGCCCCAGTTATACGCCGCCAGAGCCAGATACCAGTCACCGAACTGGACATGCAGCTTCTGCAGGTAATCGAGTGCGCCTTCGGTGGCGGTGACCACGTTACGGCGGTCATCGAGCCACCAGTTCTGTTGCATGCCGTAGAGCTTGCCGGTCGACGGGATGAATTGCCAAATGCCCGACGCGCGGCTGGGCGAATAGGCCATGGGGTTGTACGCGCTCTCGATCATCGGCAGGAGCACAATCTCCATCGGCATGTTGCGCTTTTCGACTTCCACCACGATGTAGTAGAGGTAACGCCGACTGCGTTCGATCATGCGGGCAACGTAATCCGGCCGCGCTTCGTACCAGTCCTCCGCGGTCTTGACCAACGGTGTGTCGAGATCGTCGAGCATGAAGCCCTGACGGATGTGCGTCCACAGATCGCCGTATTCGGAGCGCAACTGGAGCGTCGCGTTGTTCACCGCATCCGGATCGCCGCCGGTCGCGAGCTCGACTGGTGGCTCGGCTTCGAAAGATAGCGGCTCCGCGCCGATTTCCGCGGCCGTGATGGGCTCTTCCGCTCGCGCCGCGGGTTCCGTTACCTCGGTCGTCGCGGAGGGCTTGGCTGGCTCAACGCCGGTGCCGGAGGGCCCGGCGCTCGGCGCCGCAACGCATGCGGCGCTCATCAGGGCGCAAGTCGTCGCGATTACAAGCGCCGCCGCACCCGTGAAGGTTGATCGGGCTTTATGCAAGGTGGGGCGATGGTAGGGGCGGGTGTGGCAGCACGTCAAGTCAGCCCCAGGTGCGATCAGAAGGCGTTTTTCCAGGCCCGAAGCTCCGCGAACACGGCGACCCGGTCGGCGAGCGCACGCCCGGCATGACGTTCCGCAGCGCCGCGCACGGCCGGCTCGTCAACACGCAGGAACGGATTGGTCGCACGCTCCTCCGCAATGGTCGATGGCACGGTTGGTTCGCCCCGGTCGCGCATCGCCTGATCGCGCACCTGGCGCTGCTGGAGCGCGGCATTCGACGCTTCGACCGCTCGCGCGAAGCGAAGGTTGGAGAGGGTGTATTCGTGCCCGCAGAAGACGCGCGTGTCACCAGGCAGCGCGGCAAGCTTGTCGAGGGAATCGAGCATCTGTGCCGGAGTACCCTCGAACAGCCGGCCGCAGCCTGCGGTGAACAGCGTATCGCCGCAGAAAACGGCCGGGCTCGCATCGAGGCGACCGACGCAGGCAATATGGCCCGCGGTGTGCCCCGGGACGTCGAGCACCGACAGGGCGAGCTCGACCCCCGGCAGCAAGATCGAATCGCCTTCAACCAACGAGCGGGTAACACCCGGGATCGATTCATGCGCCGGCCCGAACACCGGGACCGACCAGTGCGCGAGCAGCGCGCGATTGCCCCCAACGTGGTCGCCATGATGGTGGGTATTGAGAATGGCACAGAGCTCGAGGCGCTCGCGCTCGAGATAGGCTATGACGGGCGCGGCGTCGCCGGGGTCGACGACGGCGGCTCTCCCGCCCTCCCGCAACAGCCAGATGTAGTTGTCGGCGAATGCCGGGATCGGGATAATCGACGTCATGGCCGAATCTTCGACAGCGCCGACGACCCTGTCAACGGGCACGCTGGCGGCCTGGTTCGCGACACCGCTGGGCCGCTACCTGTTTGCGCGCGAGGCGGCCTATTTCGACCGCACGCTGGCCGACATCTTCGGCTTTCACGCCTTGCAGATTGGCCTGCCGGAATACCCGTTCCTGCGCGGCTCGCGCATCTCAACGCGCCTAACCGTCGACCTGGAAGAGCCGGCGCAGGTGCTTGCCGACCCGCACTGGCTCCCGTTCGCGGAAAATGGCGTCGATCTGATCGTGCTGCCGCACGTGCTGGAATTCACCGATGAGCCGCATCAGTTGTTGCGCGAGGTGCACCGCGTAATCCGCCCTGAAGGCCACCTGATCATCGCCGGATTCAATCCTTTCAGCCTTTACGGCGCGAAGCGCTATTTCGGCCGCGAGCAGACGATGCCCTGGACGGGCAACTTCATCGCGCTCTACCGGCTCAAGGACTGGCTCTCGCTGCTCGGATTCGAAGTCGTTGGCGGCAGGCTCGACTGCTACGTGCCACCGTTCCAGCAGGAAAAATGGCTGCATCGATTCGATTTCTTCGAGAAGGCCGGCGATCGCTGGTGGCCGATTGCGGGCGGTGTGTACTTCCTGCGTGCGACCAAGCGCATTCTGGGAATGCGCGTGATCACGCCGGCATGGTCACGACGGGTGCGGAAGAAGGCGCTTGCCTCCGCCGCGCGCCAGGTACGCGAGTGCGCCGACATCCTCGAGTGAACGGCGCCGCATGACGGCGCCGGTGGTGATCTATACCGACGGTGCGTGCAAAGGCAACCCTGGCCCGGGCGGCTGGGGGGCGCTGCTGCAGTCGCGGGGGCGCGAGCGCGAACTCTTCGGCGGCGAGTCACAGACCACCAACAACCGTATGGAGCTCGTCGCGGTTATCCGGGCGCTGGAAAGCCTGAATCGGCCCGCGATAGTCGATGTCTACACCGATTCACAATACGTCAAGAACGGCATCGAGACCTGGATCAACGTCTGGAAGCGCAATGGCTGGAAGACCAGCCAGCGCAAACCGGTCAAGAACGCCGATCTGTGGCTGGAACTCGATCGTGTCGCCGCGGCCCATCGCATCGCCTGGCACTGGGTGAAGGGTCACGCCGACACGCCCGGTAATCAGCGAGCCGACGAGCTTGCCAATCGCGGTGTGGCGAGCGTGGCACGCTAGCCGCAGCGGCGGCCCGGGCCATCGCTAAAGTTGCATCGGCAGGATGAACATCTGCATGCCGTTCAGATGCAGCCGGCGCTGCAGCACAAGCGCTGTCTGGTTATGGAGCAGCCGGGTCGCCCAGTTCTCGTTGCGGAACACCAGTTTGCTGGCGAAGAAGACGCAGTTGGAAAAGTCCTTCTGGACCCCCTCGGCCAGCTTCACCAGTTCGTCGATGCGGTCGGTCCCAAGCGAGAATCGTGCGGTCGCGGCAAGCCCATTGGCATGGCAGTAGTTGACGTAGAACGCGAGCGCACGTTCGAGGGCGGCCCGCAGGCGGTCACTTTGCTCGCCGCCACCGTAGCTCTGCGCGTCGACTGCCTTGGCGCTGATGAAGATGAAGTTGCGAAAGTGGTGCGGAAACAGTCGCTGCACCCACAGCAGCGTATGAATCCCGCCGCCACGGCTCGATCCGACGACGAACACGGCGGTCGGCGCGTCGGGGTCGAGCGCGGGAGGGTCTTCGCACTTCGGACACGGCGCAGCGCTGAATACCTGATCGACCTCATTCAGCTGCTCGTTGACCCAGTCGTAGTGGTGGTGGATGGCCAGGCACAGGGCGATCACCAGCGAGGTAATGAGCACCGTCACCCACCCGCCTTCGCCGAATTTCTCGATCACTGTCACCGCCAAAATGCCGGACGTGACCACGAGGCCCAGTCCGGAGAACGCCAGGCGATGCACCCACCGCCAGTCCCTGCCGCGCGCGCGCCACCAGTAGATGCACAATCCGAGCAGCGACAGCGTGAAAGTCAGAAACACATTGATTGAATACAGCACGACCAACAGGTCGACGCTGCCGCGGCTCCACAGGACAATGACCAGCGCCGCGAGGCCCATGATCACGATTCCGTTCTGGGTAACGAGCCGCGCCGACAGATGGCGGAACTGGTGCGGGAGCCAGGAATCGCCAGCCATGTTCGATAGCACCTGGGGACCACCAAGGAAGCCGGTGTTCGCAGCGACAAACAAGAGCCCCGCTTCGAACACCAGGACGACTAACAGCGCAGCGTGGCTCAACCCCGTGCTCAATCCCAGACTGTCGATGATGCTGCCGAACACGACGGCGTTGAGCGTCTGTCCCTCGACCGGCTGGGCCTTCCACAAGAGGTAGAGCAGGATGATCCCGCCCGCAGTGAATGCGAGCGAGGCTGCCATGTAGAACATGGTCAGCTTGCCCGTGTGCACACGTGGCTCGCGCAGGGTCTGCACGTTATTCGACACCGCCTCGATGCCGGTGTAGGTGCCACCGCCGAGCGAGTAGGCTCGAAGAAACAGCGACACGGCGGCGACCCAGCCGATGTCATGTGCGAGCCTGCGCGTGTCCTCGACCGCGTCGGGTATCACGACCGTCAGCCCTTGCGAGTGACCGAGGATGCCGTAGGTAATGAGCAGGACGTGGGTGATGAAAAAGCCGAGAAAGATCGGCAGCAGGATCGTGATGGACTCCCTCATCCCGCGCAGGTTCATCACCAACAGCAGCGCCACCAGCCCCAGTTCCGTCCAGAGCTTGAACACGCCGGCGGCGGCAGGCAGCAGGCTAAACAGCGCATCGACGCCGCTGGCGACCGAAATCGCGATCGTCAGCACATAATCGACAATCAGGCCGGCACCCGAGACGAGGCCTGCGCGCGGGCCGATCAGGCTGGTCGCGACCCGATAGCCTCCGCCACCGGTCGGAAACAGCTCGATAACCTGGTTGTAGGCGAGCGAAATGATGAACACCGTCGCCGCCGTGGCGACCGCCATGAACAGACCGAGGTGGGTGTGCACACCCAGCGCGCGGAACGCTTCTTCGGGTCCGTATGCTGAAGACGAGAGCCCATCCGCGCCGAGGCCGACCCAGGCGAGAAAGGCAGCCAGGGCGATGTGCTGACGGGTCTTCTGACTTAGCGGATCGAGAGGCGCGCCGATGACCAGCTGACGCAATTTCTCGTAGGCCGTCATGATTGCTATGCCGCTGCGTGCCGAATCGGGCGTTTGCCCTGTGCGGCGCAGGTCAACGGATCACGCGCACGAAAAGATTGGAGTGATAAAGCGGGCGGAAGACGAGGACAGCGCCGGTTGCTGCGCCGCAACACGGCCGTACTCTACTCTCGGCCAAGCTGCTTGGCAAGGCGGCGGGCGAAAACCTGCATCTCTTTCATGGCCTGCTTGTCGCCACGGCGTTCCGCCGCGGCGACGCCATCGCGCCAGGCTTCCAACGCCGCCTCCTCACAGTGCGCAGCGGCGAGCGCTTTGCCGAGCAGCTTCCACGCTGCGGAATACGTTGGATCGATGACCACTGCGCGCTGCAGATGAACGATAGCAGCATTGGCGTCGCCGCCTTTGAGATATTCGTTGCCGAGGCCAAAGCGCAGCAGCGCGCCATCCTTGCCCGTGGCGAGCAAGCGCTCCAGGTTGCGCAGCGCTTGGCTTGACTCGGTTGCCTCGGCCACGTTTACCCTTTCACGGACTCGCCGGTCGCGCAGTCGACATGATGCATCGGGTAGATAACCTCATTGTCCTTGCCGTCCACCTTGCCGCCTACCCCTGCGAACAGCTCCCCCGATTCGGTGCGACGGTAGACGATTCGCTGCGGAAACGAATCGCCCGGGCTGGTGAACGTAAAACCGATCACGCCCTTGTCATTGGCGACGCCGGTGAGCTTGAAGTCCATTTCCTTTTTCCCGGAAGGAACCGCAATGTAATACACCCCGTCGCTGCGTGCTTCCAAGCGCAGATACGTATAATCTTCCGTGCGCACCTCCGCGGAATTCTTGCGCTGTACGACGGTGTGGCTGACGCCGACCATCATGTCAGCACGCGGCGGGAGCCACTGCTCGATGAAGTCTCGCCGGTTGACGTTACCGGCCCAGCAACCGCGCAACCAGGCAAGCTGGGCGAGTGACGCAGCCGCAGCCGGCGGCGGGGCGGGCGGTTCCGGCGCAGCCGGACCCGGGGCGGGAACTCGCGTCGGGGCCTGCGCGTTCGCGCCGAAGCAGGTTGCGCTCACCACGGCACAGGCCAAGGCAACACGCACGAAATGTGTCGATCGGTTCATAGTCATTCATTCCTCGTTACGGCCGCGTGAGCGGCAGGTTCAACAACAGATTCCGCGGTTCGAGCTTGAGCCGGTGCTCGCCTCAGGACGGCGAGAATCAGGCATCGGATTCTCCGGGCGGCGCCACCGCTTTGCAACTCACCGGGCCGGGGATAGCATCCTCGTCTGCAACCTCGACGTCCCGCAGTGTGGCATCGCCGCGACGACGTGCCGAAAGCGATGCCACCGCGTCGGCCGCGACAACGCATCCGGCGATCATATTAGCAGGCGCAATGCGTTGCAGCTCGGCCGCGCGGGTTGCTGGCGCGAAAGGATGGCGATGCCCGAACACATCATTACCGAGGCCCGCGACCGTGTGCAGCGCATCGAGCTCCACCGTCCGGACAAAAGGAATGCCATCACGGTGGCAATGTACGAGGCTATGGCGTCTGCGTTGGCGCGCGCTGGAGAAGATCCCGACGTCCGTGTGATACTGATCCACGGGCAGCCTGATGTGTTCACGAGCGGCAATGATATCGCCGAATTTCTCAACCTGCCTCCAGCCGGTGCGGACAGTCCGGTGGTTCGCTTCCTCAAGCAGATCAGCCAATGCAGCAAGCCCGTGGTCGCCGCGGTGACCGGTGCAGCCGTGGGAATCGGCACGACTCTGTTGCTGCATTGTGATTACGTCGTCGCCGGCGAAAGCGCCAAGCTGTCGGTGCCTTTCGTCAATCTCGGCCTGTGCCCCGAGGGGGCCTCGAGCCTGCTCTTGCCGCTCGCGGTCGGGTACCAGCGTGCCGCCGAGCTGCTGCTGTTCGGCGAAGCAATCGATGCGGCGCAGGCACGTGAATGGGGACTGGTCAATCGCGTCGTCCCCGACGAACAGGCGATCCCACAGGCGCAGGCGCGAGCACTCGTCCTCGCCGCCAAGCCGCCGGCGGCACTGCGCACGGCGAAGTCTCTGCTCAAGCGCCGCCTCGCGTCCTTGATCCTGCATACCATCGATGAGGAAGTCGCGAGCTTCAGCGAGCTTCTGGGCAGCCCTGAAGCGAAGGAAGCGCTGTCCGCTTTTGTGGCCAAGCGCCGGCCGGATTTCTCGCGCTTCTGAAACGCTCGGCAAATTAGGGGAGGGCTATGCTGGTCACGGAAGTTCTGTCTGCCGATCTGTTCCAAGGCAAGACCGTTTTCGTCACTGGCGGCGGCAGCGGCATCAATCTGGGCGTCGCGCGCAACTTCGCTGCGCTCGGCGCGCACGTGGCCATCTGCGGCCGTACCCAGGACAAGCTCGACCACGCGGTAAGCGAACTGTCGACGTTCAATGCCCGCGCCGGCGGCAAGACGCTCTCGGTCGTCGCTGACGTGCGCGATCCGGTCGCTCTCGCTGCGGCCTTTGGCCGCACGCAGAGCGAGCTCGGCCCGATCGACGTACTCGTCGCCGGAGCCGCCGGCAACTTCCTCTGCCCGGCCGAGGCGCTCTCCCCGAACGGCTTCAAGACCGTCGTCGATATCGATCTGCTGGGCGCCTTCCACGCGGCGCGCGAAGCGTTCGAGCAACTCAAGGCGACCCGTGGCTGCATCATTTTCATCTCTGCCGGCCAGGCGTTCGCGCCACACGCGTACCAGGTGCACGTCGGCGCCGCCAAGGCCGGCATCGATAACATGATGAAAAATCTGGCACTCGAATGGGGCAGGTACGGCATTCGCGCGAACAGCATCGTTCCCGGCCCGATCGAGGGCACCGAGGGCATGCGCCGCCTGTCGACACCGGATAACGACACCCGCAACAAGCAGGCGATTCCCTTGCTCAGGTACGGTCAGACCGACGATATCGGGCAGGCCGCGGTCTTTCTGGCATCACCGCTGGCTGCCTACATCACTGGCACCGTGCTCTGCGTCGATGGCGGCTCGAATCTGATCGGCTCGGCATTATGGAACCAGGCGGTCGAGCACATGGATGTGCGGCGAAAATAGCGCGGTAGCGCGCCTGCCTAACGCGTAGCCGCCATGGGACAAATCCTCCTGGTTCGCCACGCGCAGGCATCCTTCGGCAGCGCCGACTATGATCGACTGTCCGACCTCGGTATCGAACAGGCGCAGTTGCTCGGAGCCTGGATTGCGCGCCGGGCCACGCGCGTTGATCTGACGGTGAGCGGTAGCCTGAGGCGCCACCGCGACACAGCGGAGGCCTGCTGCGCCGTGCTGCCTACTGCGCTCAAGCCCCCTCTCGCCTGTCGCTCCGAGCCAGATTTTGACGAATACGACGCCGACGAAATCGTCGCGCGCCACCGGCCAGAATTCGCCGATCTGATGACCCTGCAACGCTACCTTGCGCAGGGCGACCGCCCCGGTCTCGCCTTCCACGAGCTTTTCTGCGCCGCGATGATGCGCTGGATGCAGGGCGGCCACGATGCCGAATACCGCGAGTCATGGAAGTGCTTCCGCGGCCGCTGCATCAGCGCGCTCAACCGGTTTATCGCCGAGGTCGGTCCGTCGCGCACCGGCATCGTGTTCACTTCGGGCGGCCCAATTACCGCAATCTGCCAGAGCCTGCTCGAATTGCCCGATCATCGCGCCCTGGATCTCAATCTGGCGCTCGCCAACGGCGGGGTTACGGGCCTGCTCTACCAGCCCGGCAGGGTCAGCGTCAGCTATATCAACAGCTTTGCCTATCTCGAGCAGACAGGCGACGCGCGCTTGATCACTTATCGCTAGAGCGAAGCCCCGCAGGCAGAGGAATCGTGGCATGAATGAACAATTCGTCGGCACCATGCCGGTACAGGAGAAGCATCGGTTCGACCCGGCGCGGCTTGAACCTTACTTGCGTGAGCGCATCGAAGGCTTCGTGGGCCCCCTCGTCGTCGAACAGTTCAAGGGAGGCCAGTCCAACCCCACGTATCGACTTAGCGCCGGTGGGAAAAGCTATGTGCTGCGGCGCAAACCTCCGGGCAAGCTGTTGCCTTCGGCGCATGCCGTCGATCGCGAATACCGCGTACTGACCGCACTGCGGGACAGCGACGTGCCGGTACCGCGAACCTACTGCCTGTGTGAAGACGAGACCCTGGTCGGCACAGCGTTCTTCGTCATGGATTGCGTCGCCGGAAGGGTTTTCTGGGACCCGTCGCTGCCGACGCTCGACGCGGCCGGGCGGCGCGCGCTATACGAAGACATGAATCGGGTGATCGCCGCACTGCACCGGATTGATTACCGGGCGGTCGGCCTCGCGGATTTTGGCAAGCCGGGCAATTATCTCGGGCGCCAGATCGCGCGCTGGACCAAGCAATACCGCGCCTCGGAGACTGAGCGCATCGACGCGATGGACCGGCTCATCGCGTGGCTGCCGGAGAACCTACCCGCCTCTGAGGAGACCGCGATCGTCCACGGCGACTATCGACTCGACAACCTGATTTTCCATCCCACTGAGCCACGGGTTGTCGCAGTTCTCGACTGGGAGCTGTCCACGCTCGGTCATCCACTCGCCGACTTTGCCTATCACTGCATGAGCTGGCATGTGCCGCCCGGGCCGTTTAGAGGCCTGGGCGGGGTCGATCTGGCCGCGCTCGGCATTCCCGACGAACGCGACTACATCGCCCTCTACTGCCGGCACGCAGGTCGCGAGTCGATCGACGCCGACCACTGGGATTTCTACATCGCCTACAACATGTTCCGCGCCGCCGGCATTGCGCAGGGCATCATGGGTCGCGTCGTCGATGGCACTGCGGCCAGTCAGCACGCCGTGGAGGTGGGACGGTGGGCACGGGTAATGTCCGAGCTCGGATGGAGCCAGGTCGAGCGCATCGTGACGCGGCGCGCGGGCGCGCGTACGCCGTCGTCGTAAACAGGGAGAACCGTGTGGATTTCGAGTATTCAGAAAAAACCAGGGGCTTGCTCTCGCGCCTTGGCGCGTTCATGGACGAGCACGTCTACCCCAACGAGAAACGGTTCCGGGAGGAGGTCGCAACAGGCGATCGCTGGCAGCCGGTGCCCCTGCTCGATACATTGAAAAAGGAGGCCAGGGCACAGGGGCTGTGGAACCTGTTTCTGCCGGACTCGGAGTACGGTGCCGGCCTCACCAACACGGATTACGCGCCACTGTGCGAGATCATGGGCCGCGTGCCGTGGGCGCCGGAAGTGTTCAATTGCTCGGCGCCAGACACCGGCAACATGGAGACACTGGCGCGCTACGGCACTGCCGAACAGAAAAAGCGCTGGCTTGAACCGCTGCTCGAAGGCAGCATCCGCTCCTGCTTTGCGATGACCGAGCCGGCAGTCGCATCCAGCGACGCGGCGAACATCGAAAGCTCGATCGCGCGTGATGGCGACTCCTATGTAGTCAATGGCCGCAAGTGGTGGTCTTCAGGAGCCGTCGATCCGCGCTGCAAGCTGTTCATCTTCATGGGCCAGACCGACCCGGACAACGCCAACCGGCACAAGCGGCAATCGATGATCCTCGTCGCGCGCGATACGCCGGGCGTGACGGTGCTGCGTTACCTGCCGGTGTTCGGGTACGATGACGCGCCACATGGACACGCCGAGGTCGCGTTCGAAAACGTTCGTGTGCCGGCCTCCAACCTGTTGTTGGGCGAGGGCCGCGGCTTCGAGATTGCGCAGGGAAGGCTCGGCCCGGGTCGTATCCACCACTGCATGCGCACCATCGGTCTGGCCGAACGCGCGCTCGAAGACATGTGCAAGCGGGCTCTATCCCGGATCGCGTTCGGCAAGCCGATTGCCGAGCAGACGGTGACACTGGAGCGCATCGCCGAGTCGCGTATCCTCATCGACCAGGCGCGTTTGCTCGTGCTCAACGCCGCGCACATGATGGATACCGTGGGCAACAAGGCTGCGGCGAAGCAGATCGCGATGATAAAAGTCGCCGCGCCGAACATGGCCTGCAAAGTGATCGATTGGGCGATCCAGGCGCACGGCGGCGCCGGACTGTGCGACGATTTCACGCTCGCCTACCACTACGCCCATGTGCGCACGTTGCGCCTGGCCGACGGACCGGACGAGGTGCATCGCAACCAGATCGGGAAGATGGAGCTCTCGCGCTACAAGTGACCTGCAGCACAAGAGGGGGCCGGAGCGAACGCGCTACCCGCCAAGCAGCGCCTTCTTCAGGTCGCCCTGCACGGGTTTGTCGCCGATCCAGATTTTCGTCAACGCCTGGTTGAACGCCGTGCCCGCAATGGTCCCCTTGCCTTCGCCGTTCCAACTCACCTTGGTAGCGCCG
>Ga0302324_100005970_pt1 | contig 26440 bp, 26 predicted proteins | sample Palsa_T0_1_FD_201949 | JGI IMG/M metagenome (GOLD analysis project Ga0302324, IMG submission 201949) | Peat permafrost microbial communities from Stordalen Mire near Abisko, Sweden - Palsa_T0_1 | ecosystem: Environmental > Terrestrial > Soil > Palsa > Peat permafrost | place: Sweden: Abisko... | reverse complement strand
AAACCAATACTTGCGGTCGTCATCAAGCGCTTTCAGCGTGTCGGCGGCGCCGCCTCCCCGACGAGAAGGGGATTGAAACCTTGCCTTCTTGGCGGCTGAGGCAATTGACCGTATGGGCGGCGCCGCCTCCCCGACGAGAAGGGGATTGAAACGTATATCTCATGCGTTCCCGGGTAAGCGATGCTGATCGGCGGCGCCGCCAGAAGGAACCTTGATCTCCTGCATGGGCCATAGAGAGCGCCGGCCCGCTCCCGCAGGCGGAGGACGGACGGGCGAGCAGACGCTCCCGTGAACGAGTGGATTACGTGGAACCAGTACCGGGAGCCGGCGGAATTTGTGGAATCCATCCCGTTTACGGAGACGCGGGAGTACGTGGAGGCGGTGATGCGGAATGCGGTGGTGTATCGGCAACTCTATGCTGCGAAAGCCCCAGCCAGCCGGGCACCCAGCGCGCGGCGGAAGCGCACTGCGTCTTCGCCCACCAAGGCGCCGCGTAGCCGTTATTTCATGCGATGCGCCTTCCCTTTTAACCAAAAATGTGCGAATCTTAATCCAGGGTTTGTATGCTACCTGGTTTCCTACTTCCCGAAACGACCATCCGCGAGGCCGGCACAGGCCCCGAGGTGGACCTCGGCGCAGCCCGGGGCAGTCTGATCCTTCTTACTCTCGGCATCACTCGCATCATTGAACAGGAAAGCCTGGATGTGGCCATCTGGGGTTCCGCGGACAATGTCGAGTGGGGCGCCAAACCTATCGTCTCCTTCCCGCAGAAATTCTATTGCGGCACGTATCAGATCCTGGTCGACCTGCGCGCCCACCCGGACGTGCAGTTCCTGCGCGCGAAATATCAGGCGCAGCGCTGGGGCAAGGGCGAACTGAAGCCGCTTTTCGGCGCATACGTCTTCGCGCAGGGCGCGCAGCAAGCTCTCAGCATGACCGCCTGACACTATTAATGATCTGTAACGACTAAATGATCTCCTACGATGAAGCTCTCGACCTGTTCCGCTCCGACGATCTGATTGGCATCGGCATGGCGGCCGACGCCCTGCGCAAGCGGGTCCATCCCGAAGGTGTGGTTTCGTACATCATCGACCGCAATATCAACTACACCAATTTCTGTACGGAATATTGCAGTTTTTGCGCCTTCTACCGGCCCATGGGCAGCGCCGAGGGCTACGTGCACGACCACGAAACAATCTTCGCCAAGATCCAGGAAACGCTCGATCTGGGCGGGACCGGCGTGCTGATGCAGGGCGGCCTGCATCCGGACCTGAAGATCGAGTGGTACGAGGATCTGCTGCGCGCCATCAAGCAACGCTTTAACATTCACCTGCATTGCTTTTCAGCGCCGGAGATTACCAACATCGCCGAAGTCAGCGGCTTGAATCTGCGCGACACCATCGCGCGGCTGCGCGATGCGGGTCTCGACTCCATCCCCGGCGGCGGCGCGGAGATTTTGGATGATGGCGTGCGGCACCGCATCAGCCGGCTGAAGTGCAACACTTCGGAATGGATCGACGTACACCGCACGGCGCACGCGCTGGGCATGCGCACCACCGCCACCATGATGTTCGGCTGCGGCGAGACGCTGGAGCAGCGCATGAACCACCTGCGGATCGTGCGCGACATTCAGGAAGAAACGGGCGGCTTCACGGCATTTATCCCCTGGACTTTCCAGCGGGAGAATACTTCGCTCGGGCACTTCGTGCATGAAGAAGCGACCGCGGTCGAGTATCTGCAGAACCTGGCGATCTCCCGCATCTACCTCGACAACATTGAGAACATCCAGTCGTCGTGGGTCACGCAGGGGCTGAAGACGTGCCAGCTCGGGCTGCGGTTTGGTGGCAACGATGTAGGCAGCATCATGATCGAGGAAAACGTGGTTTCGGCCGCGGGCGCGCACCATCGGGCTAGCGAAGAAGAGCTGCGGCGCATCATCCGCGATGCGGGGTTTATTCCTAAGCAGCGCGACACGCTGTACCGCACCTATTTCTTGAACTGACCTGCCGGTTGGATTCAATCCGGCTTTTACCCCGCCGAATCCGTGAGGGACATTGGCACCCGATCGCGCCTCCTTTACCGGAGGGTATTATGAAGACCAAACTCAACATCGCGTTTTTTGCGGCGCTGGCTTTTTGCCTGAACGGGCAAGCCGGCGCCCAGACATTCCACAGCCACGCCGTCCGGGTGGCCGGCGGCTCCGGCGTCCAAGTAACGGGTATCAACGAAGCCGGGGAAATGGTGGTGAACTATACGGACAAAAACGGAATGGCTCACTGCGAATCGATTTCCGGCAGCACCATCACCCAGATTGTCGACCCTAACGAGGTGGGTACTGGGTCGGGAACCGGAACAAGCTGCTACGCTATTAACAACGCCGGCCAGATCGTAGGTTCCTATTCAACATCTCCTTTCGGAAATGGCTTTGAATACACCAACGGGACCTACACGGACATCATTGTTCCCGGGTCGACCGCCGGCACCACGGCATACGGTCTAAACAACGCGGGAAGCATCGTGGGATCGTTTGCCAACAATGTCGGCCAGTTCGGATTCCTGTACGATGTTTCCACCGACACCTACACCACGCTGAGCGTTCCCGGCGCAACCGCCTCGCTGGCGGTCGGAGTAAACGACGGCGGTGAGGTCACGTTTGCGTGGGTGAACTCCAGCTTCGTCTTTTTCGGCGCCACTTTGAAGAACGGGAACTACAAGACCTTGACCGTGCCTGGGATGGCGCAATCCCAAGCCCTAGCAATCAATGTCCACGGCTGGATCGACTTCGCCGGACAAGACAGTTTGGGCGTCTGGCACGGCTTCCTTTACAAAGGCGGCACGTTTACTCAATTCGATGTGCCCAACGCCACCAATACTTATAGCTTCGGCATCGACGACTCCGGCAAGCTTTCGGGCGGCTACAATCCCGCGGCAAAGCCGACCAATGAGATTGGATTCTACGGCAGCATAGCCAAATAGCCGCGTGGGGCAGCCGTGGGGCAGCGCCGTGCGCTGCCCCAGTCGCACCGGCGTCATACTCAACTTAGGGAGCGGAATTCCCCGCCCTGCGATTACGGCATAACCTTCACCGGCGGCGAAGCGTGCGGCGGCAAGATAACGGGTTGCGCGAGGTCCCGCACGATGGCGTCCGGCAGCGCTGCCGCATCGCGTAGAACCTGAATCTGATGGCGGGTCGGGAACGCCGGCCGGCCCATGGCCTCCCACGCAGCCAGCGGCGAGCCGTGCTGCGCGTCGATAATCTGCACGCGCGCGCGGCGCGGACCGGCCAGCCCGGCAATCGCCAGACGCATTTCGCGGGGAGCGCCGGCCTCTTCGGTGGCCGCGTAATTCCAGAGCCGATCGCCAGTTGCCCATCGGCGTCGCGCGTGGCCGGCGCATTATCGGACGCCACCGGAATGCGCTCGTTGCCGAGCACGTGCAATAGCCGGAAGGCGTTGAAGGCAGCCTTGGGAATCCCGTCTTCGGCGATCAGTCCGAAGCCGCCGTAGAACGGCTGTTTGATCACGCCCTGCTCCTCGAACACATCCGAGAAAGTCCAGAGAGACATGGCCGTGGTCAGCCCATCGCAGAGCCTTATATTGTTGGCGAGCCCAGGCCCCATGAACGGCGCGTCGGTGACGGCGGTTTCGGGCCGCGGTGGTTTTCAGATTGCAGCGCGATGGCGGGGACCAAGGGCAACAGGAATAAGAGCACGCGTTTCAGCATGGCTGGACCCTCTGAAGTCGGAGAAAGCTTAGCCGATCTCGCCTAACTGCTTTGGCCTTAAATGTTGCCAAAGATTTGTCTTGACTATACGCCCAAAGCTACCTATACTTGATACAACTGAGACAAACGCCTCAGTTCCTTCCTGAAGGCGACCTGCACTAAGACAGATTGCCCCATTACCCGTATCTTAGCTGACCCATACCGGCGAACATTTTCGATTCCATTTCTACTTTGCGAGGACCTCTGCTTGCAATTGCGGCGGAAAGCCTTCGCTCAGTCGAGAACGCATTCACTATTTGTATATTAAGGAGAAACAATACATGAAGAAGGTAATACCAGGTCTTTGTAATTCGATTTGTCTCTGCTTCGTTTTTGTTGCGGGGGCGTCCGCGCAGCAGCCGGGAATGGTGAATAACAGCAGCCCCGCATTCACTACATTTGAAGTGCCGGGTGCTGCCACAGGCGCCGGCCAGGGAACCTTTGGCGCGGGCCTCAACACGGCGGGGACCATCGCCGGGGTGTACGTAGACTCGAACAACATGCAAAATGGTTTCGTGCGCCATCCCACCAGCGGCGCGATGACCACGTTCGCGGTTCCGGGCGGACAGAACGATACCCACGCCGTGAGCGTGAACACCGCGGGGACGGTGGCGGGCTTCTACTCCGACGCGAGCTTTACAAATCACGGGTTCGTGCGCGCAGTTGGCGGCACGATAACTACCTTCGACGCGCCGGGCGCGGGCACAGGCAGCTTCCGGGGCACCTACGGTATTAATATCGACACCGCGGGCGCGGTTACCGGATATTACATGGACGCGAACAGCGCGTCGCACGGCTTACTGCGCGCTGCTGGTGGTAGCTTGACTGCCTTCGACGCTCCGGGCGCGGGCACAGGCAACGGTCAAGGCACCCAAGCCTTTATGAGCAACAGCGCGGGGACTTCCGTGGGATATTACGTTGACGGAAGCAATGTGGCGCACGGCTTCCTGCGCGCGCATAGCGGGACGATCACTTCTTTCGACGCCCCCGGCGCGACATGGACCTCCGCGGGGGCCATCAACAGCGCGGGGGTTATCGCGGGATGGTACAGTGACGCGGGCAACGTGGACCACGGCTTCGTGCGCGCGGCCAATGGCGTCATAACCACGTTCGATGCTCCGGGCGCAGGCACAGGCGCCTACCAGGGCACCATCTCCGACTGCATCGACACGGCGGGTGACATCATTGGCTACTATGTTGCGGCGGGCAATGTGGCGCGCGGCTTCGTACGCGCGGCAGGCGGCGCCATCACCACATTCCACGCTCCGGGCGAGGGCACGGGCGCCAACCAGGGGACTTTCCCCCAGACCATCAATACGGCGGGGTCCATCGCGGGATATTACGTTGATGCGGGCAATGTCGGCCATGGTTTCCTGCTGTCGCCGTAACCGGACGAGATTTCGCACACCGCAAAGCGGGGCTCAAGCCCCGCGCGGGCTGAAGCCCGCCCCCAAGCTCTGTCAAGAGCGTGCGCCACGCGCATGTTGTGGGAGAATGGGGAGGAATGATCGTCGCGGACGGCATATACTACGCCCTGGGGCTGACGGCGGGCGGGCTGCTGGTGTCCTGGCTGGCGAACCCCTGGTTCGGGCTGCCGCTCTACATTCTGGCGGCCTTTTGTCTCTATTTCTTCCGCGATCCGGAGCGCGCCATTCCGGCGGGCCCGGTGGCCGTCTCGCCGGCCGACGGCAAGGTGGTAGCGGTCAAACGCGAAACCGCCACGCAGATGCGCATCAGCATCTTCCTGAACATTTTCGATGTACACGTGAACCGCGCGCCGATCGGGGGCGCCATCGCGGAAGTGCGCTACCGCAAGGGCAAGTTTCACGTGGCCAGCGGTGAGGACGCCACCGCGGAAAACGAACAGAACGTGGTCAGCGTGCGGGACGCGGACACCTGCGTGGTTTTCAAACAGATCGCCGGCCTGATCGCGCGGCGCATCGTATTCACCAAGCAGACCGGCGACCTTGTGGCGAAAGGCGAACGCGTGGGCTTGATCAAATTCGGGTCGCGCGTGGATGTGCTCTTCGGCCCGGAATGGGACATCCTGGTGAAGCCGGGCGTCCGGGTACTGGCCGGATCCAGCGTGATCGCGCGCCGCCGCGAATTTGCGCGCGTTGACTTGGTAGAAGCTCTGGAACCGGTGGCGGAGACCCGGGAACTGGTGCATGCCCAAGCTTAGTAACCCGCTGATCGACAGGCACTCCCCGGGGCGGCGGCCCCGCCGCGCGGCCTACGCGCTGCCAACCCTATTCACAGCGGGCAATATTTTCCTGGGCTATCTTTCGATCCTGGTTTCCTTTCGCGGCGCGATGCTGGCCTTCCTCGGCCAGGCCGGGCGGGATGCCGCGGGAGGCGCGAGCACCACGGCCGCCGCCGCCGACTTCGAGATCGCCGCGAAGTACATCGGGATCGCGGTGTTGCTGGACGGGCTGGACGGCATGATCGCGCGCCTGACCCACACCACCAGCGATTTCGGCCGCGAAATGGATTCGCTCGCCGACGTCATCAGTTTCGGCTTGGCGCCCACGATATTGGCTTACGCCTGGGGCGTGCAGTTCGTGGACAGCGGACTGCCGCGCCAGTTCCAGCATCATTTGTTTCAGGCCGGCTCCTTTATCGCGTTTCTGTTTCTGCTGTGCGGCGCCGCGCGACTGGCGCGCTTCAACGTCCAGAAGAACCCCATTCCCAAGAACCCCGGCCGTCCGAACCGGAAGTATTTCGTGGGGCTGCCCATTCCAGGGGCGGCGGGCACGGTGGCGGCCGTGGTTTACGCATTCTACGGCGAGCCGATCGGCTATTGGCCGATCGCGGTGGTGTGGCTGGGGCTGCTGGCGCTACTAGGATTTCTGATGGTCAGCACCTGGCGCTACTATAGCTTTAAAGGTTTGAGTTTACGCCAGCCGCGCACACCCCTGATCGTGATCGTGGTAGGCGGACTGGTCTTCGCCATCTGGAATTACGGCCATGTAGTGTTGCCGATCATGGCGGCCATCTATGTGGGCAGCGGCATCGCAATTCGTGCCGGCGGCATCGTCCGGCGGCGCGTTCTGCGCCGCCGCTTCGGCGCGCCGCCCCGCGCTCCGGAGCGCCAAGTTGGATAGGACCCAAACGTGGGCGCTGGTCGGGAGCGAATCCCTCTTGGGGCGCGAGGTCCGCGACCTCATCGCGGTAGGCCACGTACCGGTGGATCTGAAACTGATCTCCGAGGACCCCGAAAAGGCCGGCGCGCTGACCGAGCAGGGCGGCGAACCGGCGCTGGTCTGGGGACTCGATGAACCGACCCTGCGCGATGCGCCCGTGGTATTGCTGGCGGGATCGGCCGAATCGGCGCTGCGGGTGCTCGATCTGCGCGGGGAGGCGCCCGGAACCATCGACCTGACGCATGCCGCCGAAGACCACCCCCGTTCGTTTATTCGCGCGCCTTTTGTGGAGCCTGCCGGATTCCGCGCGCCGGAAGACGCGGTACACTCGATCGCGCATCCGGCGGCCATCGCCATCGCCATGGTGCTGCCGCGCCTGCATGCGCAGTTTCCGGTGCGGCGGAGCATCATCCACATTTTCGAACCGGCCAGCGAGCGCGGCACGTCGGGAGTAGAAGAGCTGCAGCAGCAAACCGTGGGCCTGTTGTCGTTCAAGAGCATGCCGAAGAAAATCTTCGACGCGCAGCTCAGCTTCAACATGCTGGCACAGTATGGCGAGGATGCACCGGTAACGCTGGAATCCGCGGAATTGCGGATCGAGCGGCATCTAGCCACGCTGCTTTCGCGCGGGGCGGGGCCGCATGCCGCGGTTGCACCCATGCCGTCGCTGCGGTTGATTCAGGCGCCGGTGTTTCACGGGTACAGTCTCTCGCTGTGGGTGGAGTTCGAAGACAATCCAGGCGTCGAAGCGGTGGAATCGGCGCTGGCGGACGATCGCATCGATGTACGGCGCTCGGATCTGGAACCGCCCACGGCGGTCGGCGCCGCCGGCCAGGACGGCGTGGCGGTGGGCGCGGTAGCCATGGACCGCAACGATCCGCAGGCTTGCTGGTGCTGGCTGGTGGCGGACAATCTGCGCCTGGCCGCGGAGAATGCCGTCGTGGTGGGGAGCCAGTTCTTATGAAAAAAGCAGCAGTTGCGGTATTAGCCGTGGCCGCGTGCGGCGCCGGTTGCGGCTATCATGTGGCAGGCAAATCGGACATTCTGCCGCAGACCATCCACACGATCGCCATTACGCCGTTTACCAACAAGACGGTGCAATACCGGCTGGCGCAGCGCTTGCCGGCGGATATCACGCGCGAATTCATCGGACGGACGCACTACAAGATCGTGACCGATCCGCGGACCGCCGATGCCGTGCTGGATGGCGGTGTGATGACTTTCGTGTCTTATCCTATCGTCGCCGACCAAAGCAGTGGCCGCGGCACCGTGGTGCAGTGCAGCGCTCTATTGCGAGTGGTGCTAACGGAGCGTGCTACGGGCAAGGTGCTCTTTTCGCGGCCGTCTTTCGAAGTGCGGGAGCGGTACGAAATCAGCGTAGATCCGCAAGCTTACTTCGATGAGAGCGGCGCCGGAGTGGAGCGCCTGGGCCATGACGTGGCGCGGGATGTGGTGACTTCGATTCTGGAGAAGTTTTGAAGGCATGACTCCCACGCACTTTCTGACTCGCATGGAGCGCGGCCAAACCGCGCCGGCGTATTTGTTCATCGGGCCGGAAGCCTATCAGCGGCGGCGCGCGCGCGCGGCATTGCTGAAGACCCGCGAGTACGCGGTCACCGAATACGATCTGCATGAGACGGCGTTGGCGGAAGTCATCGACGATGCGCGGGCGCTGTCGCTGTTCGCGTCCGAGAGGGTGATCTTCGCCGGCAACGCGGAAGCCGCGCTGCCGCGCACCAAGTCCGGCGAAGACGACGAGGATAGCGAGGGGCCGGCCGGTTCGGCGGATGCATTGACCGTCTATATGGGAGACCCCACACCAGGCGTGGTGTTGGTGTTCGACGCGCCGCGTTTCGATTTCGAAGGAGAGGACCGGAAGAAGCAGGAGCGCGTGCGCAAGTTTTACTCAAGCGTGGGGGACCCGGTCGATTTCAAACGCGCCTCCGCCGACGAGGCGCGCAGGGAGGCTGCGGCGCTCGCCCGGCGCGCCGGCCTCAGCCTGGATCCGGCCATGGTGGACTTGCTGGTGGAGGCGCTGGCCGCCGATCTGACGCGCATCGCGGTGGAAGTGGAAAAAATGGCGCTCTACACGCAGGGGCGGCCGGTGACCGAAGAAGATCTGGCGCTATTGGTGCCGGACGCGCGGTCGACCACCATCTTCGCGCTGGTGGGAGCGCTGGGGCGCCGGGACCGCTCGCGGTCGCTCGAAATCCTCGACACGCTGTTTCGGGACGGCGAGTATCTACCGGTGGCGCTGTCCTTTTTGTCAGCGCAGTTTCGCGCGGCGCTGGTGGCCAAGGAGCAGGGCTTGCGCAGTCCGCAGCAGATCCAGGGGCATTTCGCGAAGATGGGCGTGCAGATGTGGGGTTCGCGCGCCGAGCAGGTTTTTCAGACGGTGGCGAAGTTCTCCAAGTCGCAATTGGCGCACGCGATGGAACTGACGTTCGAGGCGGACCGGGATTTGCGGAGCGCGCGGCCGGACGACCGCATCGTGATGGAGCAGTTTATTTTGCGGCTGACGGCGTAAGCGTCTTCACCCGCAGATGCAGCTTCGATTTATAGCGCGCGGCGGTGTTCTTCTTGATGATGCCGATCTTGGCGGAGCGGTCGATCAAGGAGAACGTCGCGGGCAACAGTTCGGCGGCCGCCTTGGCGTCCTTGGAACCGATGGCGCGCCGCATGGCGCGGATCTGGTGGCGCAGCCGGGACTTATTCTGCCGATTGTACTCGGTGCGCTTTTCGTCTTGCCGTACGCGCTTGAGCGCGGAAAAATGATTGGCCATCTGGAAACAGACTGATCCTTACAAGAGATTCGTAACACCCAGGATACCGCACGGCGTAGGGCGCGGTCAACTGCCCGAACCGCGTCGACCCCGAACCGCGTCCGGAATAAACAGCGAGAATTCGCTGGGCCGGCCCACTATGTCGTTAGCTTTCCGTGAAAAGTGATAGAGCGGGTTCTGGCGAGAAGTTACCGGAGCTTCAACCAAGAAAGCCCGGGGAACGGCACTTGGAGCGGAAAGGAGGAGTCAACATATTCTTATGTTGGTGATCCGGCTTGCATTTTTGGGCCGGCTCTCGGTGTTGATCGTATGGCCCCGTAAGGGCCAGCGGTAAACACCGTGGGGGGATCGGTCCGCAAACCGGTCCCGATACCAACATCATACCGCACTTTGGCCGTCATGGCCAACTCAACTCTGTCCCAAAACGGTAGGGGTGCAGCGCTTTGGGGAACACCGGAATAAACAGCGAGAATTCGCCCGTCCGCCCCACTATGTCGTTAGCTTTCCGTGAAAAGTGGTAGAAGCGCGTTCTTTGCGAGAAGTTACCGGAGCTTCAAGCAAGAAAGCCCGGGGAATGGCCCGGGCCTTCACTTGGAGCGGAAAGGAGGAGTCAACATGATCCTTATGTTGGTGATCCGGCTTGCATTTTTGGGCCGGCTCTCGGTGTTGATCGTCTGGCCCCGTAAGGGCCAGCGGTAGACACCGTGGCGGGATCGGTCAGCACACCGGTCCCGCTACCAGCATCATACCGCAGTTTGGCGTTCGGGAACAGCGAAAATTCGAGCTGCCTAATCCATCTCTCCTGTAGCGGCCAGGCTGGCAAATCAGACTGCGTTTGGCGGACAGGGACCTGCAGGAAGAATCGAAGGTTAGCCTTTTCCCCCGCCATGTCCCAAGCCGGCCTCCTTGTGATGTAATACTTGCCGGATCGACATGCCAGCCAACCACTCGGAACTTGAGAAACGCCTGTGGAGCGCCGACGACGAACTCCGCGCCAACTCCAAGCTCAAGTCCTCCGAATATTCCGTTCCCGTGCTCGGCCTGATCTTTCTGCGCTACGCCGATTTCAAATCGCGCAAGCCAAAGCGAAGCTCACCAGCCAAAGCACTGGGCGGCGGACAATCGGCAAGGCCGACTATCATGCGCGCGGCGTGCTCTACCTGTCCGAATCCGCCCGTTTCGCCAATCTGCTGCAGTTGCCCGAGAGGGCCGACATTGGCAGGGCCATCAACGACGCGATGAAGGCGATCGAGGCCGACAGCGAAGACCTGAAAGGCGTCCTTCCCAGAACCCACGGCCGGCTCGACAAGGAGTTGCTGGTATCGCGCCTTAAGAACTTCGCGGCCATCCCAATGGACATCGAGGGCGATGCCTTCGGCAGGATTTACGAGTACTTCCTGGGCAGGTTCGCCATGTCGGAGGGGCAAAAGGGCGGCGAGTTTTCACGCCCACCAGCATCGTCAAACTGATTGTCGAGATCATCGAACCCTTCCACGGCCTCGTTTACGACCCTGCCTGCGGATCGGGAGGCATGTTCGTGCAGTCGGCGGCGTTTGTGGAACGGCACAAGAAGAATCTCCGACCAGAGATCTGTCGATCTACGGCCAAGAGAAGACTGAGGAGACCATCCTTATCTCGATAAGCCGATGAAGAATCACACGCTGATGCAGACCATCGCAAGGGCGAACCGGGTTTTCCGGTACAAGCAGAATGGCCTGATCGTGGATTATGTAAGCGTGTTCCACAATCTGCAGAAGGCGCTGGCAATCTACGGTGCGGCCCAGGACGGCGGCGGTCCAGGGGACACGCCGATCCACGACAAGAGCGAACTAGTGCGGCAACTGCGAGAGGCTATCGCGGCCACCGGGGTTTTCTGTGTGGAGAGAGGCATCGGCCCGGCGGCGATTCGCGACGCCCGCGGATTCGAGCGGGAGAAGCTGAAGGAAGACGCCGTTGCCGCGCTGGTGGCGAACGACGAGACGCGGTACCAATATTTGAACCTGGCGGCTGCGGTCAATGCGCTCTTCAAGTCGCTGCTGCCGGATGCAGCGGCGTTCGAGTTCAGCCCGATTTGCAATGTGTTCAAGGTCGTGGCGGAGAAAAATCCGGTCGGAGTTGCCGGTGGTGGACATTTCGGCGGTCATGAGCGAAGTCGAAGCCCTGCTGAACAGATCCATCGCGGCGGGCGGGTCGCGATTCCGCCCGTTTCTAACGACCCGGCGCGGTACATCGACCAGAGCCAGGTCGACTTCGAGGCGCTGAAGGACCAGTTCGACAAAGGCCGGAAGACGATTGAGGCGCAAAAGCTGCGGGCGCGGATCGCCGTCAAACTGGCGCAGATGGTGAAGGTGGACCGGACGCGGATGGACTTCCTCGAAGAATTCCGGAAGATGATCGACGAGTATAACGCCGGGTCTGCAAACGTTGAGACTTTCTTCGCCAAGCTGATGGCCTTCGCCAAGAAGCTGAACGATGAGGAGAAGCGCGGGATCGTCGAGCAACTGACGGAGGAGGAACTGGTGATCTTCGATCTGCTGACGAAGCCCGCAGTCGAGCTGACGAAGCAGGAGACGGCGGACGTAAAGAAAGTGGCGAAGGCGCTGCTCGAGAAGCTGAAAAACGAGAAGTTGGTACTCGACTGGCGGAAGCAGCAGACCACGCGGGCGATGGTGTTCACGACCATCAGGGACATGCTCGACGAACAACTGCCGAGGGCCTACTCGAAGGAACTCTTTGAGGAGAAGTGCGAGGGGGTTTTCCGGCACTTCTATGAGCCCTACGGTGGGCAGGGCAAGAGCCTGTACGCGGCGAGCTGAAACGGATTTCGGGCGGCGGTCGGCAAATAATTCGCGAGAAGGGGCCGTCCGCCCCACTATGTCGTTAGCTTTCCGTGAAAAGTGGCAGAAGCGGGTTCTTGCGAGAAGTAACCGGAGCTTCAGGCAAGAAAGCCCGGGGATAAGGCCCGGGCCTTCACTTGGAGCGGAAAGGAGGAGTCAACATGATCCTTATGTTGGTGATCCGGCTTGCATTCTTGGGCCGGCTCTCGGTGTTGATCGTATGGCCCCGTAAGGGCCAGCGGTAGACACCGTGGCGGGATCGGTAAGCACACCGGTCCCGCTATCAACATCATACCGCAGTTTAGCCGTCACCTGGCAATTGGTATTGCCGTAAACGTTTCCCGCAGTCCGCATCACGACGTTCGGTTTTGGAGGGCGGCCAATCTTGGCCGCAGCCGCCTTTTTGGGCGGCCAGAGCCGGCTGGGAGCCGGCTGCGGGCAGAATTGCCCGCCCCACAAAACCAAACTGACCCACTACTGGTTTTGCCAGCCTCGAAAATGTTATAGACTGCGAAAATAGGCTCTGCTCCAGAGACACGCATGCGGATTCGCCGGTTCCGACCATCCTTGTTGATCCCGTTCATCCCGATGGCGCCGCTATCGCCGGCGGCTGCGCAATCTACGCCGGATTCCGTTGTGATTCAAGGGGGAACGCACATCGTCCTGGTGAACGTGGTGGTGAAAGACAAGCACGGAAAGCCGGTGGACGACCTCCGCCGCGACGACTTCGTGCTGCGGGACAATGGCCAGGAACAAAAGATCGCGCTCTTCGCGGTGGAAGAGGCCTGCGCAACGGCGCCCGCGGCTTCGACTCCGCCGGACCGGTTGACGTTCACCAACCGGCCGCCCCCGAACATCCCGTCGGTAACCGCCTTTCTATTCGATGAACTGAATACCAAGCTCGCCGATCAGCAGCTTGCCAAGAAAGACTTCATCCGATACCTGCGGGGACTGCCGGCGGACAGCCGCGGGGCGGTCTTCGCGCTGGGCGATTCGCTGGCGCTGCTGCACGATTTTTCGCAGGATATGGCTGCGCTTCTGGCGGCCATCGAGAAACATTCGAATCGCGCGAGCCCGGAAGTGGACGCAGCTACGGCGCCGCCGGCTTCGTCCAATTCGGTGACCGGCGACCAGACGACCACGGCGCAGTGGGATAGCTTCTTGCAGTCTGCCGACCGGCAATACGTCGATTTCACGGAGACGGTGCGCGCGACGCGCACGGCGGCGGCGCTTGAAACCATCGCCGGACATTTGCAAGGCATTCCCGGCCGCAAGACGCTGATCTGGGTTTCGGGCGGGTTCCCAATCCAACTGGGCTTGCACAACAGCGTGGACGGCATTCCGCAGATGAACGCCACCGGGCGGAGTTCCGGCCGCACCGCGGCTGGCAGGGGCGGTGGCGCCGGCCGCGGCCAATCGAATCCAGCTCCCAGATCGTCTGGCCCAGGACTGGCGACTACGGAAGTGCCAGGTACCGCCCTGTCGTTTGAGAGCGACGTAGCGCGCGCCATTCGCGCATTGAACGAAGCCGATGTGGCGGTTTATCCGGTCGACGCGCGGGGCGTCACCGTGGCCGCGGCCTTCCAGGCGGACCGCAGCTCCAACAGTACGCGAACCAAGCCGCCCAAGGGCTTCGCGGGACCCGATTTCAACTACGAGACGCTCGACACCCTGGCTGTAGAAACCGGCGGCCAGTCGTTCCACCATATCAACGACCTGAGCGCCGCCATGCAGGAGGCGTCCGGCGACGCGCGCGTGAGTTACGCGCTGGCATTCTCTCCTCCCGCCAGTGTCCTCGATGGCACGTATCACAAGCTGGAGGTGACCGTGAATCGGCCGGGCGTGAAGGTGCGCTACCGGCCCGGTTACGTCGCGGTGCCGGATGCGGCCGTGGCGCCGTCGCTGGCCGAGGCGGTCGCGAATCCGGTGGCGCTGGCCGGCATCGGCTTCAGAGTGCATCTCGATCCGGTGGAAGGCGGCTACAAGGCTTCTGTCACGATCGACGCGCGCAACGTCACGCTGCAACCGAAAGACGGGAAGTGGAGGGGATCGTTGCAGTTTCTGGTGGTGGTGGGGAAGGTGGAGCAGCTCACCACGATTCCCCTGAATTTCACCGATGCGATGTTTCGCCAGATTCAGGAGAAGGGCCTCGTGTTGGGCGCGCGGGTGAAGACGCCGCCCGGGACCACCGGATTCAGCCTGGGCTTCCGGGACATTTCGTCGGGGATGGTGGGTACCCTGCACGTGCCGCTGCAATGAGGCGAACTTGCGCCGGGATCCGAAAAGGTGTAGTTTTAAGGAGGGGCCACGACCGGTTTCCCGGCCGTGGCTTTTTTGCTACTTACGACGACGACGCCGCATCGAAATGCGGATCGCTACCGTTATCGCTGTGACTGCGGCGATAGCAACAGTCAACGTGATGAGGATCATACGTTGCCTCCTTTCGCCTAAACGTTAGATTTGCCGGCTTGGTGGTCATCCAGGCCGGCAGCGTTTAGGACTCCGGAAACGTCCCAACGCTTTCCAACGGGCGAAAACTGTATGCAAGAACAGATGTGGCCGGCGGGTAGCCGCATTCTCAAACAAATTCAAGGGTCTGAAAGCCGATCGCCGGATCTGCTATACTTTGGGTTTCAGGTTCGCAACGATCCAGGAACATCTATGCCCAAGCTGAAGACACACAAAGGTGCGTCCAAGCGGTTCAAGAAGACCGGGACTGGTAAGGTGGTGCGCAATCACGCCTTCGCCCGGCACATTCTGACCTCGAAGTCGCGCAAACGCAAGAGAAAGCTTCATAAAGCCGTGTTGGCGGATCCCGCCGACCAGAAGGTTTTGAAGCGCATGATCCCATATTAAGGGACCGAAGAGCGTGTAGACGGAGCGCGTGGCACGTGCCCGATCCACAGCAAACTTAATCAGAAAAGGAGCTAAAACGTGCCCAGAGTTAAACGTGGAACCAACCGCCGGGACGCGCGCAAGAAGACGTTAGCTCGCGCGAAAGGTTTTTTTCTCACCAAGAGCAAGCTGAACCGGGCGGCGCAGGAAGCCGTCGAGAAGGCCCTCCGATACGCCTACGTCGGGCGCAAAAACAAGAAACGCGAATTCCGTTCTTTGTGGATTGTGCGCATCAACGCGGGTTGCCGGCAAGCTGGCATCTCCTACAGCAAATTCATGCACGGGCTGAAAGCCGCGGGTGTGGATCTGGACCGCAAAGTATTGGCCGAAGTCGCGGCCAGCGACCCGGCGAACTTCACCTTGCTGGTGGAGAAGGCCAAAGCGGCCCTGGAGCCGGCGGCGTGATGAGTCCCGCGGAATTGGAAACCGATTCGCTGCACGCGCTTGAGCAGCGTATTCAGCAAGCGGTGCAGTTGGTGGCGCGGCTGCGGCAGGAGAAAGACGCGGCCGTCGCGGAAGCCGCCGATGCGCGCGCGGAAGCCGGCCGGCTCTCCGACGAACTGAAAACCCTCCACGCCGAACGCAAGCAGGTGCGCGGCCGCATCGAGAAGCTGCTGGGGCAAATCGACCAGCTCAGCGCCGGCTAAAGCGTGCCCGCCAACGCGCCTGAAAAACGTCCGGTCCGCGTCACTATCCTGAGCCAGTCTTACACGCTGCTCACCGCCGGAGATCCGCGCGAGGTCGAGGAGTTAGCGCGCAATCTGGATGAGTTGATGCTCTCCATCGCCGCCAAGTCACCGAATGCGGATTCGACGCGCATCGCGGTGCTGGCGTGTATGCACTTGGCCGACCGGCTGCGCAATCTGGAGCAGGATCTCAATCAACTGAAACAGCGCGTGGACCGCAAGAGCGAAGAGTTCGCGGGACTGCTGGCGCAGGCGCTCGAAGGGGGAGGATAATGCACTGGCGAATGCTGGCGGCCTCGGCCGCGCTTCTGGTTATGGGCGGTCTTTTGTGGCCGGCTTCCGACGCGTATCGCGCGCAGGTAGAGGAATGGCGGCGGCACCGGGAGGCGGCGCTCAAAGCGGATGGCGGATGGCTCACCGTTACGGGGCTGTTTTGGCTGCATGACGGCGTGAACAGCTTCGGATCGGCTTCGTCGAAAGACATTGTGCTCCCCGCGGACCCGGCCGTGAAGGACGGCGCCTTCGACCTGCACAACGGCACGGTGACCCTGCGCCTGGATGGGCAAACGCGCGCATTGCGCACCGATTCCGGCGGGAAGCCGGACGCCGTGACTATGGGTGGCCTGGCGATGTTCGCGATCCGGCGGGGCGGCAAGTATGGCATTCGCCTGAAGGACAACAACAGCAGCCTGCGCAAGGAGTTCACGGGCCTGCATTATTACCCGGTGAGCGAGGATTACCGCGTTACCACGCGCTTGGCGCCCGACGCGAAGAAGATTCCGATTCTTAACATCCTGGGTCAGGTTGAAGACACTCCCAGCCCCGGATACGTGGAGTTCGAACTGCGCGGGCAGAAGCTGCGCCTGACGCCGGTGGAGGAATCGCCTGGGGAACTATTCTTCATCTTCCGCGATCTGACCGCCGGCAAAGAGACCTACGGCAGCGGCCGTTTCCTGGACACGGAGCTGGGCAAAGACGGCGAGGTGGTGCTGGACTTCAACAAGGCTTACAATCCGCCCTGCGCTTTCACGCCGTATGCGACGTGCCCGTTGCCGCCGAAGGAGAACCGCTTGGCGGTACGCATCGAGGCCGGTGAGTTGAAGTACGGGTCGCACTGACCAGAAAGAAGTCACAGATCAGAAGTCGGAAGTCAGAATGCAACGCTCGCAGGCTCGTACGCATCAGATTTAGTAGAGGCGACGCCATCATACCCTCACCGGAGCATCCGAACCCGAAGCTTTGGCCCAACCGTGGCTTGTATGCGGCGTGGCTGGGACACAGCACCGTATTGCTGAAGTTGGATGGCATGACGATTCTGACCGATCCGGTGTTAGGCGACCGCGTGGGTCTGAGCTTCGGCCCTATGACGGTAGGCTTGAAGCGGCTGGTCGCGCCGGCGCTACGAGTGCCGCAACTGCCGCACATCGATCTGGTACTGCTGTCGCACGCGCACATGGATCATTTCGATCTGGCGACGCTACGCGCGCTCGAAGGCCGCTCGACCACGGTCGTCACGGCTTCGAAGACCAGCGATCTGCTCCGCACGCGCCGGTACGCCGGCGTACAGGAGCTTGCGTGGGGCGAGAGCACACGTGTGGGAGACATCCGGCTGCGGGCGTTCGAGGTCAATCATTGGGGCGCGCGGATGCACGGCGATACCTATCGCGGATACAACGGCTACCTGATCGAGGCGGGCCGCTACCGCGTGCTGTTCGGCGGCGATACGGCGGCCACCACCGCGTTCCGCGCGCTACGCAGCTCGCGGCGCATCGATCTGGCCATCATGCCGGTGGGCGCTTACGATCCGTGGATTCGCTACCACTGCACGCCGGAGCAAGCATGGCGGATGGGCAACGACGCCGGAGCGGAGATGTTCCTGCCCGTGCATCACCAGACGTTTCCGCTCAGCCGCGAACCGCGCCAAGAGCCGATCGAACGTCTTTACGGCGCGGCGGGGAGAGAGCCGGAGCGGATTGGCGTGCAGCGGATTGGGCAGGAGATGAAGCTGTAATAGGAGATCTCCGATGATTACGGAACGCGAGCGGGAGACCGCGCTGGCATTATTGGCCCGCAGCCGCCAGACCTTGCTCGACGCTGTCGAAGGCGTCACGGACGCGCAAGCGCGCTGGAGGCCGTTGGCGGATCGGTGGACCGTTCTTGAATACGTCGAGCACCTGGCGGTTTCCGACGATGCTTTGATGAATCTGGTCCGCCGCAGCCTGGAATCGCCGCCGCAAGTGGAAACCGAGGATGAGCGGCGAACTCGAGAGAAGAAGATTCGTGAGACTCCAATTCCTCGTGGCGTGAATCGCGCGCCAGACGGTCTTAAGCCAGCCGGGCGATTCGCATCGCTCGACGAAGCGGTGACTCACTTTCTCGCGGCGCGCGAACGGACCATCGAATACGCTTCGAACACGCAGGAAGACCTGCGCCGGCATTTTGCGACTCACCCCGTGTTGGGTCCGCTCGACGCATACCAGTGGCTGGTGGGAAATGCGCGCCACGTGGAGACGCACGCCGGACACATCCGGGAAATTCGCGCGATGGATGGTTTTCCCGCGCAGCCGTGACCAGTCACTTCACCGCAATCCGCCGCACCGGCCGCCAATCGACGGATGTTACATTTATCATTGCGGTAACGTCCGACAATCCAATAACGGCGCCCTGTAAGGGGTGTTCGGAAAGGAGAACAGTCGTGAAATTTCGCTACCTTGCCGGCGCGGCACTGGCACTGGCAATAATCGCGCAGCCCAGTCCGGCACAGCCGGTCGCCGAACAGGAGGACAGTGTCGATCCGACTGACACCCACGTGCGCCCTTTCCGGGTGCAAATCGCCAGCCTCTTCGATAAAGGCTCCTATTCGGAATTGGATGCGTTGGCCAACCAGTTGCGGAGCCAAAAGCTGCGCTTTAAGGGAGGCGCCTGGCGGCTGAACACATTCTACAGAACGCTCGCCTCCCAGGGATCGCTCACGTCGACAGACGCGGAATGGCAGGCGCGCATCGCCAGGCTGGAGCAGTGGAGTAAAGAGATCCCCGCTTCTCCCACACCGCGCGTCCTCCTGGCGCGTGCCTACATCCGCTTCGCCTGGAAAGCGCGCGGTAATGGTCTCGCCAATACGGTCACCCCGGAAGGCTGGAAGCTCTTTAGCCAGCGTGTGCAATCGGCCCACGCGGTTCTCGATGATGCTGCAAAGATAGCCGCCGGCGATCCTCAGTGGTATCGGGAGATGCAAACCGTCGCCTTGGCGCAAGGGTGGGGCCGCGCACAGGTGGATGCGCTCGCAAACCAGGCTCTGGCGAATGAGCCGGGCTATTATTATTTCGCTACGGCCCAGGCCAACTACCTTCTGCCTAAGTGGTACGGCAAGGCAGGCGAATCCGAGCAATATGCGGAGCAGGTAGCCGATCGGACTGGCGGAGCTGACGGCGATGCCGTGTATTTCCAGATCGCGCAGGAGCTAAACTGCTGCCGCAGGACGCAGGCTCTGGCCTTGTCCTGGCCGCGCGTCCGGCAAGGATTTTCCGCTCTCGACCAACTCTATGGTTCCACCAATCGCCAGCGGAACGTAATGGCCTACCTGGCTCTACGCGCAGGCGATACGCAGACCGCCCAGCAAGTGTTCGCGCGTATCGGCAACGATTGGGATGAGAGCGTCTGGAAGACCAAGGCTAAGTTCGACGCCGGCCGCACTGGCCAGCTAATCGCGCCGAAGGAGTAGCGGGGGCAGGCACTGGAAGGCGGGCAATTCTGCCCGCAGCCGGCTGCCCATGCCGTTCGCTAAAATGGATTTGCGCTCCAGAGGATCTACCATGAACATACTCCGCTCTCTTATTCTAGCTGCCGCCACAATGTCAACCTGCCGGCCGGCCAATCTCGCAATTTCTACCTACCTGAAAGACGGCTTCACGCCCACCGCCATCGCTTCCGACCCGCAAGGCAACATCTACCTCGCCGGCATCGCCGTCATCGACCCAGCGTCTCAAACCACCGGCGCTGTAGTGGTGAAGCTTAATCCAAAAGTCACCCAGTATCTATATCTCGCCTATCTCGATAGCGCCGCCAGCGACCAGGTGTCCGCCATCGCCATCGACGGCGCGGGCAACGCCTACATCGCGGGATCGACCACCAATCCTAACTTCCCGGCGGTTGCGGGCGCCGCGCTCGGGACCGCTCCCACGGGCGCCACCGACACGCGGTCGTTCGTCACCAAGCTGAATCCGGAAGGCGCGGTAGTGTTTTCAGTGCTGATCGGCGGCTCCGCCATGTCCACCGCGCAAGGCATCGCGGTCGCGCCCCAAGGCCAGATTCTGGTCAGCGGAATCGCCGGCTCCACGGGATTCCCATTCACCTCGGGAGCATACAACGTGGCCAACTCGACGAACCAATGGTTCCTGCTGGAATTGGATGCGGCCGCCGATAAGACGATTTTTTCCGCCACCGGGATCGGCGGCAGTTCGATCGCCATGGATGCGGCCGGCGACATTTATATGGCCGGCAGCAGCCCCGGGGCGGATTACCCCACCACGCCGGGCGCGTATCAGACTACTTTTGTTCAGGGTTACTATTGTTACGGTCTGTGTCAGATCGATTATACCGGCAATCTGCAACACGTGACCAAGGTCGACCCGGCGGCTTCGAAGTTGATCTACTCGACAGGCCTCAATGACATTACCGGCCCCGCCGGGTCCACCACCAACACCGGTCTGGCGGTGGACGCCGGGGGAAACGCCTACGTGACCGGCACGCTGTTCGAAGCGGAGTATCCATTCACGGTCACAGCGCCCGCCAATTCTTTGGGCTATCTGACAAAGCTCGATCCGGCGGGCGCAAACGTGGTCTTTTCCGTCCCCGTGGGTGGCGCCGGCGTGCAACTGGATTCCTCCGGCGCGGTTTATGTGGGCGGCATGGTCTCCAGTTACAACCCCTACGTCCCCATCCCGCCCATCCCGCCAACTGAGATTCCGGCCGTATTCTCCTGGGTACCGCAAGGCTGCTTGCCTAACAACGCGGTGACGAACAGCTCGGCGTATGCCATGAAAATCGACCCGGCTACGGGGGCCGTGCAGGACGCGCAGTGGATCGATGGCTCAGCCCCCGGTGCGACCGGAATTGCCTTCGCGGACGGCAAAGTCTGGATCACAGGCGCCACTCCGGGCCCCGATGTGCCGTTTTCGCCCGGAGTGCTCGCGCCGCGAAACCTGGGCCCTGGCTATCTCGCGGGCGCATATCTCGCCGCCGTGGATTTCTCCGGCGGCGCCAACACCGGCCCGGCGATTGCCTGCGTGGTGGACGGCGCCAACTTTACGCATGTAGGCGCTGTGGCGGCCTTCCAGTTGATTACGATCGTCGGCGCCAACCTGGGACCTGCGGCCGGAGTTCCGGCGCCGGATGGAACCGATACGTCCATCGCCGGCGTGTCCATTACCTTCAACGGCATGCCGGCCCAGTTGCTGTACGTTTCCGCGTCTCAGATCAACGTGGCCGTACCGTTCCTGCCCCCACCCGACAACGGGGCCAACCTGCCGCCCGCCGCGGTCATGCAGATGACGGTAAACGGCGCAGTGATCCAACGGCAATTCCCATTTGCCGCCTCTAATCTCAATCTTTTCGCCAACCTGACGTCCCCCGAGACGTCCTGCGCCAGCGCCACCTTCAACGGCAACGGAGCTCAACCTTTAGCCCTGAACGCGGATGGCTCGGTAAATTCATGTTCGAATCCGGCCAAATACGGTTCCACGGTGTCGCTCTTCGTCGAGGGCGCCGGAGGCTACTCGTCCCCGCCCCCGCAGTCTCTGTTCCCGCAGGCTCTGGTCGGCGTCTGCGCGGCGGCGGTTCCCAACGCGTCGTTGATCGACGGCTTCGTTTACAAAGTGGACGTGACCATGCCTGGAGCCCAGTTTCCCTGCGCGGAAGATTACAGCGCCACTCCGCAGACTGAAACCGGATTTCCCGTGACCCTGAGCTACAACGGCCTGCCAGTCGGGCCCCTGTACGTGCCGGGCGCCGCCTTCCCGGTCACAAACAACCCCATACCCGTGATCGTCTGGGTGAGCGAGTAAGACAAGCCTCCGGCGGCGCATGCCCGCACATTGTTATCCTAAGTACTTGGAGCACAACACTTGAGCCGTATCCTATTAGCCTTTCGCGCCTTCTTCGCCATCCTCTTCCAGGGCAGCTTGTCTGCCAAGTTGAAGTCGGACCTGGGATTCGCCCCCTCGCCCCCTCGCCCAGCCGCCCCCTCGGCTCCTAACCCGGCACATGCCCTCCAACTTCTCGCCATCCTCCAGCGCGATTCGCGCCTGCTCGACTTCCTGATGGAAGACATTGCCTCCTTCGACGATGACCAAGTCGGCGCGGCCGTGCGCAGCCTGCACGACCAGGCCCGCGATTCCCTCGCTCGCTATCTGAGCCTCCAGCCCGTCATTGATGGCGTCGAGGGCGCTTACACCCGCCCCACCACCGCCGATCCCGCCGCCGTCAAGTTCATCGGCAACGTGCCCGCCACCAAGCCCGAAGGCGGAACCCTGCGTCACAAAGGCTGGCGCGCCGCCAAAATGGAACTCCCCGCCCTCAATCCCAAGCAGGATGCCACCATCATCGCGCCCGCCGAAATCGAGATCGAATAGCACGCCGCACAAAATGGAACCTCGCTACGTTATTGGCATCGACCTCGGCACCACCAACTCCGCGCTCTCTTACGTCGAGAACCGCCCGGACGCCGACCCCTTCGCCTTGCCCAAGGTTGAACTGCTGGCCATCCCCCAGCTTGTGAATCCGTCGGAGGTTCGCGACGAGCCTCTGCTGCCCTCGTTCCTCTACGTCCCCGGCGCGACCGATTTTCCGGCAGGCTCCACTGCCCTGCCCTGGGACCCGCAGCCCGAAACCATCGCCGGCCGCCTGGCCCAGAAGCGCGGCGTCGAGAACGCCGGCCGCCTGGTCTCATCCGCCAAATCGTGGCTTTCGCATGGCGGCGTGGACCGCACCGCGCCCCTCCTGCCCTTCCGCGCGCCCGAGGGCGTGCCGAAATATTCGCCCGTGGAGGCCAGCCGCCGCTACCTGGACCATCTGCGGCACGCCTGGGATAGCAAGATGCCCGACGCGCCTTTCACCGAGCAGCACGTGCTGGTGACGGTGCCCGCCTCGTTCGACGCCGTCGCGCGCGACCTGACGCTGAAGGCCGCCGAACAGGCCGGCTACAAAAACATCACGCTGCTCGAAGAGCCGCAAGCCGCCTTCTATGCGTGGATCGAGCGCCATCCGGATTGGCGCACGCGCGTGGCGGTGGGCGATCTGATCCTGGTGGTCGATATCGGCGGCGGCACCACCGATTTCACGTTGATCGCCGTCACCGAGCAGGCGGGCGAGCTGTCGCTCGAACGCGTGGCCGTGGGTGAACACATCTTGCTCGGCGGCGATAACATCGATCTGGCGCTGGCCCGCTTGGTCGCGGATCAACTCGCGCAGCAAGGCACCAAGATCGACAACTATCAGCTTCAGGCGCTCTGGAACAATTGCCGCACCGCCAAGGAGAAGCTGCTGGAGCCGGGCAATAAGAAGGATGAGGCGCCGGTGACCATCCTCGGCAAAGGGTCGGGCGTGGTGGGCGGGTCGATCAAGGCCAAGCTGCAGCGCGCCGATCTGGAACGCCTGCTGAGCGACGGATTCCTGCCCGCCGTATCGAGCCAGGATATGCCCGCGCGCCAGCGCCGCGCCGGTTTGCAGGAGATGGGACTGCCCTACGCCGCCGATGCCGCCATGACCCGCCATTTGGCGCGCTTTCTACGCCAACAGGCGTCCACCGCCGAGCATGGCGGCGTGCGCCGAGGACCCAGCGGCCTGGCCTGCCCTACTCATATTTTGTTCAACGGCGGCGTGCTGAATGCCAGCCTGATCCGCGAGCGTATCCTGAGCGTGCTGAATTCCTGGCTCGCCGAGGAAAAGCTGCCGCCCGTGAAACCGCTCAGCGGCGAAGACCTGATGCACGCCGTCTCGCGCGGCGCGGCCTATTACGGGCTTGCGCGGCGGGGACGCGGCGTGCGTATCCGTGGCGGCGTCCCGCGCACTTACTATGTGGCCATCGAAAGCGCCATGCCATCGGTCCCCGGCTTCCCCGCCCCGCTCAAAGCCCTCACGGTCGTCGCCTTCGGGATGGAGGAAGGCACCGACCTGCGCATCCCCAATCGCGAATTCGGACTGGTGGTCGGCGAGCCTGCCGAGTTCCGCTTCTTCACCTCCGCCGTGCGCAAGAACGACCAGCCCGGCGACCTGATCGACGATTTCGGCGAGGACCTGGAAGAGTTGGCGCCCATGGAAGTCAATCTGCCGGCCGAAGAGAACGCTGCCGGCGTGGTGCCAGTTTCGTTTGAGACTGTGGTGACCGAGACCGGGATGCTGCAGTTGTGGTGTGTGGCACGGGACGGGAGAAGGTGGAAGCTGGAGTTTAATGTGCGGGAGCGGGTGACGGGATAAGCTTGGCGCGGATCGCGACGTGTCATACTGATATAGGTAGAGCATGTCAACGGCAGTCTCAAGGCTTACGATTGAGCCCGACAAGCGTGGCGGTAAGCCATGCGTTCGAGGATTGCGAACCACGGCGTGGGGCAAGTGCCGGATTGGCTGAGGCACAGATTCTCGATGAGCATCCCGACCCCGAGAAGGGCGACTTCCCTGCCGTATACCGGTTCGCCACCACGACCGGCCGCAGAGCGCGGGCCGGGTGATGCTAAATGCGCAACGCTGGAAGTCACCCTGACGAGGCTCGGCGAGGATGGTCAGAAGGGGGCCAAACTGGCATCCGCAGAACCGGGTACGATTACCATCTTTGGGCCGACGCGATAGCGGCGTATCTGTACGCCCGATTCAAAGGGTACGCAGGCGTTCTGAGGCATTTAAGGGAAACGGTCGACAAAAGCCGGATCGGCGGCCGTTTGTTGGGCCGAGGAGGACTTCGGGTCGACAGCAGCACCCCGTGGGGCGTCGCTGGGCACCAAAGATCGTGAGAAATGAGGAGTCCCTCACAGCGCGCCATCGTGGAACGAGTCGCGGATTATTACCTCACATCCGGCGATTTCAACAGCTATCCCATCCGCCAACTTGCCACAGAGTTCAATATCCCTCGGGAGAAACTACTCGCGACCGCGTCGGCGCTTGTTAAACGCGGCCGAGTGACCGTCCTGACGAGCCACGCGGAAAATCCGTACGTCAAGCGCTTCCACGACCTGCCGAAGCAAGAGCAGCTTCAGCTATTACTCGCGTCAGACCTGAACCAGGCATGTCTGTACCCGTCACGTTCACACTTGAAGCGTGCCGTGAATCCGGCCAAATACAAGGGCCGCCCGTTCACCCTCCGCCTAGCCCTAGGGGAACCGCAACTCGCCTACGAAGTTTTCGATCTGACCGTGCTAGAGGCCTATCGAAACGACCCCCGGTATTATTACGACACCGACGACATCTCCGGACACATCAGCATCCACAGCAAACACGAAAAGGATCTTGCGCGGTCGGATCAAGTGCTGCTGGAATCGTTCGGCTTTGCCTTCAACACGAAACTCGACCGCGCTGTGGCGGTTTTTCTACGATACCTTTCCGGTTTCAGTCCCGAACATCAGCAAATGTGGCGGTCAAGGGCGCTGCCTCGTCACAGATACAAATTGCATCCGGACTACTACCGGTCAGCAATCCTTGGGCGGTGGTACGAGGGCGTCTCGGTGTTCGATGCGGTCCTGGAGGAGGTTCACTGCGTTAACGAAATGTGCAAGCTCATCGGCTGGCAGCCGCTCTTCAGAAACGAGTTCCGAGAAGGGTCGAAACCTCCAAACTTTGGATTTCTTATCCGACCTACGCTTGCGCAACAGAGCGAGTTCGTCCATCTACTCGATAAGGTCCTTTCAGAGAATCTCAACAGGGAGTTCTTTAGGGGACAAGTGGCCTTCGAATCGGAGCACGCCCGCAAAGACGGAAAGATTGAAGTGCGCCCCAAGGGTACCATTCAGATGCTAGATGACTGGCTGGCAAAACGCTTCAGGACGCCCGACCGGACACCCATAGTCGAGGCGATTCAGACGTTTAAGCTGGTCCGGCAGAAGCGGCAAAAACCGGCTCACTCCGTCGATGAAAACGTTTTTGATCAGAAGTATTACCACGAGCAGAGGGAGATTATGGCGAAAGTGTACGCATCGGTCCAGACCTTGCGCCTATTGCTTGCAAATCACCCCAGGGCGAGTGCATTCCGCTCTAACCGCCACAGCCACACGGCTGAACCTGGTTCCCGTCTGCGTTCGCCGCAGGGGGAACGGCGGCCGTAACCGTACTACAGCCGGAATTTAAACGGT